>Ga0180300_10000104_pt1 | contig 30558 bp, 27 predicted proteins | sample GuaBasSediGuay15_FD_121798 | JGI IMG/M metagenome (GOLD analysis project Ga0180300, IMG submission 121798) | Subseafloor sediment microbial communities from Guaymas Basin, Gulf of California, Mexico - Guay15, Core 4569-2, 21-24 cm | ecosystem: Environmental > Aquatic > Marine > Hydrothermal...
TCTTTTAGCAGGATAAGTGCTTCTAGAATGGCGCCTTTCGTCGATCCCCACCCTATAATTGTAAGGTCTGCTTTCTCCTCTCCATACAACTTAATGGGTTGAAGTCTTGAGATTTCCTCTTTTAGATACTTCATCTTCCTAATTCTTTTATCCTGCATTTTCTTGGCATTGTTTGCATCGGCTGTGGCCAATCCGCGTTCATTGTGCTCAGATCCGTCTTGCTTCACGATAATCCCTTCTATGCCTGGTATGGCCCTGGGAGAAACCCCTGTTTCCGTTATTAAGTACCTTTTGTACTCTCCCTGATAATGATCTAAGATCAGGTCTCCTCTTTCTAGCCTAACATCTTCAGAAAAAGCTCCTACGGTTTTGTAGCTCTCAGATAGATGTTTATCAGAAAGTATTATTGCGGGAATTTGGAACTTCTCTGCTAGATTAAATGCTTCTATTGTCCTGTAATAGGCTTCTTCCACATCTCCTGGTGCGACTACAACCCTTGGAAACTCCCCTTGAGATGCGTGGATAACGAACCTTAGGTCTCCTTGTGCGGTATATGTAGCCAAACCAGTACTTGGACCTGGTCTCTGAGCTAAAGCAACTACGATAGGCGTTTCAGACATCCCTGAAAGCCCAAGAGCCTCCGCCATCAAAGAAAATCCTGCCCCAGATGTGGCTGTCATCGCTCTAACACCTGCAAAGGCCGCTCCTATGGTCATGTTTATGGCTGCAAGCTCGCTTTCAGCTTGTAAAACAGCTATTCCTGCATCCCTTTGTAGAGAAGCTAGTAGATGGAGTATTGGAGATGCGGGTGTGATTGGATATGCAACAAAGAACTTCATTCCGGCTTTTAACGCACCCAAAGCTATGGCATCATTTCCTGAGAGCACATACCTTTTCTCCGTTGAGATTGGCTTAAGCTTCAGCGAGAACTCTCCGTCAAAGTTTTTCATGACATATTCATACCCTTCCTTTGCTAGACTCTTGTTCAGCTCAGCTATTTCGGGCCTGTTTTTGAATTGGTCATCTATCACACCTAAGAACAAGTTTAGATCGTATCCAAGCATGGCAAAGACTGCACCAAGACCTATTGAGTTTCTGGTAATGAGTGGTGCTCCCTTTTCTCTTACCATGCTTTTCAGGGGAATTGGAATCTTTATCACTTCTGATCTGAGTTCTGGAAGTTCTTTAACCGAACCAGAATCGTAGATCAATCCTGCATTTGGAGAGAGTTCTGAAGCATGCTTTCCTATGGAATCAAGGTTTAAGGCAAGCAGAATGTCTATCTTTCTTCTGTGCGAATGAACTTCCCTGTCACACACTCTGACAAGGTGTGAATTATGACCTCCTCTTATTAGGGAGAGATAGTCAAATACAGAGAAAGTATAGAGTCCACCTCTCGCACAAGCTCTACTAAAGAGGAGACCGGCTTGTCTTATGCCGTCTCCTGCTTCCCCAGCAACCATCACAGAGATATCGATGCTAGCCATATCAGCCCGACCTTTTCAAACTACTTGAAAAACTTGAACCATCCATAGTAATATTACGTAAAAAGTCATCTTGGATTATGAATCATCGATAAAGAACGTTAGATGAAAGGCCATCTAACCCTTTAACTAGTGCGAGTAGTTCTTTATTTTCTATAAGCTAATCTTACTAATAGTTGGGATAGAGTTAAGTTGTTTCCTTTTTTCTAAACCCCGTCATCTTCCCAAAAGGCAATTGAGCTTTTTCGAACAAAACACCCTATAATACCTTCGTTCATTCCTTTCTCACATACAGGATGTTGATAAATTCCCTTGCCATGTGTTTTCCGTCAAATGGCTCGATAGGGGATCGAAGGTGCATATCCCTTATTGGTACAATCCTATGAACACCAGCTTCAGTCAGTATGGGCGTTATTACCTCAAAAACTGTGTCTGGGACAGCCAGACCAACTGACTGAATCCCCATGATGCTTGAAAATGGTTCTTTCTCCTTTAGACTTTTCAATCTTTCGATAACATCGCGCTCTGACTCAACTGCAATTATCTCAATAAACCTACGCCTCACTTCAAGCTTAAACTCTTTAATGCTTGGAAAAACTCTGTCAAGATTACTTTGTCTATTGCTTACCGCTACTGTCCAAGCAGGTCCACCATCTAAAGGGACAATGACATAAGATCCACTCATTCTAAGTTTGTTTCTTGCTCTTTGGACTAAGTTTGCCTCGTACTCAGATTTTTCTATTGGAAAATCCTTTGTTAATTCCTCTAGAGCTCTACCTAGTTCATCCGCAAACTCCTTAGCTGCATCAAAACCTCCTATGAAGCTGGCTTCCGTTGGAGAGCTGCAAAGTTGTTGATCATAATATACAATGGCTTCAGCGAGCGCATGAGCGGCTTCCTCCAAGTTTACTCCATGATGAATTACCGCGTATCCGGTCATTGGAGCCAAGAAGCAGCAACGAGGATGATGCGAATTCATTGAGATGGCTTTTGTTATCTTAGAAATTGTGATCTTGTCTCCCCAGAAGTTCACAACTCCAAGTGGGGCTTCTTCAAGCAGATACTTCAAAGTCTCGCTTTCATCACTGGCACAAAAGATTAATGACGCATTGCTTAATTCTCTAGCTATTTCGGCTATTGGAGTCTCTTCCAAGGCCATTTCCTTGAGCATTTTAAACAAGGCAAAAACCGCTTCCGAATTTGCACTGGATGGTCTTATCAGGGTAAAATTATTCGTCATCAAAGAGAGGATTCCCGAAATAAAACAGGGAATAACGCTGTTTCCTGAGCCCAATATCAAGACTGGGCCAGCTGGCATGCATTTATACATCTCCCCCGACTCTATCTCAATAAAGGCATCCAAAGACTCAATTCCACCAGGCAAAGACTGTTCAAGCGATATTGAGATAGAATCAGGGTCAAGAACAGTTATTACATAATCTAGATCCATTTTAATCATTTTCTCGCAGTAACCAGTTTTCTTTGATAGAATGTTGATTAGATAATCTAATTCTCCAGCATCCAAAGCATGTCTCCATCTCTCTGCTAATTCAGACATTACACTTAGTTTACTGTCAGTATCTATCTCAGTTAGCCTCTCTTGAATTTCTACACCGAGATCCAACAGCTCTTTCAGTAATTGAGGCTCTAGCCTACCTTTGATAACTTTGTCCATGTTAGGTCCGGCTAGGAGATCTTCGCTCAAGTCCAATCTTGTTGCACAAAAATATCGTCTATATTAACCTTTTCTGTAGAAAAGAGAGGTTTGTGTTTAAGTCTTGAAGATAAATTTTGTTAATTCTTTCAAAATTTCCTCCTCAATACTTGATTAAATATTAGATTGATCAATGAAATATGACCGTGATAAGGCAAGACAAAATAAAAAGATCATTTGCCCATAGTTCTTGGGATCTTCGTGGCTGAGTTTTTGGAGGCTTATCAAGAGGTTATTAGGAGAGAGGAATTGCTGAAAAAGCTAACCTTGGCTTATTATGCTGGGGCGTTTCTACTTTCAATTGGCATTTATTTTGAAGTTGGGGTTGTTCTGGCGCTCTCTAGTTTTATTTTATTGGTTATTATTTGGATTCCTATAAAGAAAAAAGTAGCTATTGTTTTGTCTAAGTGGTTAAGAGAAAAGGCAATTAAGAAATAAATTGGCTAATATTTCCTCTAAATTAATAAAAAAAGAAAGGGGAGGTTACCTCCTTCCCATTTTTCCTACTACAAATCCAATGGCTATGCCCACTACTAAGCAAACTACTGCTACGACAATTCCCGTGGTTGTTATGGCTGGGGGCGGAGGCGGTGGTTCCAACCATTCATATTTGTAACCAGCTAGTTCCATGTATTGTTTAGCTTTCTCTATGGAATATTCAACCTTCGGAAGGTTCGGGTTATGTCCGAGCGTTTCAGGAGCCAGGTATTGGTATGCTTCCCTTCCAGCCACACCTCCACAGAGCTCTTTTATGATCTTTTCTCTGGGTATTATGTGATTTATAGCCCATCTTACGTTTCTATTGTTGAGTATTGGGTGTCCACAGTTTATCCCCACAAGCTGAGGTCCTGGAATTGGATACGGGGCAGTAGTTAGCTTGGGGTTCTGCTTGACTTCATTTATTTGCTCTGGAGTCCAGCCAAACCAGTCATTAAGGATGTCCACATCTCCCTTCTGCAAAGCTGCCAGCGCTGTAGCAGATTCTGGAATTACCATCATGTATATCTCTTTGGTTTTTGGCGGCCCCATGAAGTAATCCTCATTTGCAACCAGCTTGATGTACTCGTCTACCTTCCATTCCACAATCTTGTACGGGCCTGTTCCTATTGGATATTGTCCGCCCTCTCCTGTGTTGGTCCAGTGGTTTACAAGGTCTGCTGGAGGAACATCCTCGAGTATGTGCTTCGGGATTATTTGGTGTGTTGCAATGTAGTCGAGGAAAGCAGCATATGGTTCATTAAGGGCTACACCCACCGTATAGTCATCAATGACATCAACCCTCTTTATGACCTCGGAAAATCTGGAATAGTCTACAGCTCCAACATCCTTGTTCATTATGGTCTCATACGTGAACTTAACGTCTTCTGCTGTGAACGGAACTCCATCGTGCCATCTTATGTTTTCATGTAAGTGGAATATTATGTAAGTGTTGTTAACCCATTCCCAACTCTTCGCCATGTGGGGCTCCAGTTGGAAGTTCTCCCCGTACCTTACGAGAGAATCATAGACAGGATCCCCGACAGCTCGTACAGAATATCCTGTTTGCATGAATATTGGATTAAGATTGTCAGCGTCGCTTGGTTGAACGTATCTTATCACGTCCTTTCCAGGTATCTCCCACTCATTGCAGCCATCTGTATCGTAGTATGGACTAAAGCCCTTGACATCTGCAGAAAGCAGGAAGGTGTTAACAACTCTCCAATATGGAATGACAGGCAATTCGTAGTAGAGAATTTCCGATGCCTTCAGGTATATCTTCTCCCTCTCCGCTGGATCAATGGTTTTGTCTCCTTCATCAATTAACTTGTCCAAGATACCGTTAGAGAAATTGAATATTTGAAGGCCGCCCTCAGAGTGGAAGTAGGTCCTTATTCCTGATGGGTCGAACCCATAACCGGTTTGAACTAAGAAGAGGTCGTATCCACCCTCCTCCCAGGTTTTAGGTGCACCTCTTATTCTATCCAAGAATTCACTGAAGTCGACAATGTGTAACTCTAACTTTATACCTATCTTAGGAAATTCGCTGGTCAATACTTCTCCTACATTCTGTCTGATCACATTTCCCTTCGGAACCATCAGATGGAGCGTGAAGAAATACCTTTCCTCTTCTTGTGCTCTAAGACGTATTGTTGAAGCGAGAGAAGCTATTACCAAGAGAAGGAGTGCAGAAAATACGAAGATCGCTTTTTGGAATTTTCCCATTACGTACACCTTTGACAGGCGCAAGTTTGGGATTTTTTATAAGCTTTTCGAAGAAAACCAGCCTGTGTTAATTAATATTTCAAAAACGATTTATTTTTTGAAATAAAAATTCCTTCCAATTTTACTCCAAGAGGAGAGGACTATTGGAAGAAAAGCAATAAAAAGAAGAACGTAAAGCCAACTTGGAGGCTTTGTGTAAAGCAATTTGTATCTCCCCTCAGCTATGAGCAATTCTTTAAGACTTCCACTCTTATCTCCAACCCACAGAGAGCTCCCCACCCAGCAAATGCCTGTTGGAAGTCTTCCAGGCGAATAAAAGGTTTCAAGCACTTCTCCAGTTGTAGGATCAATTCTTCTGATTCTCATGTCAGATGAACTTACCCATAAAGAGTCGTTCTTAAAATCCAAACCGAAAACTCCAAAAACTCTGACCACTCCTACAATCTCTCCAGAGCTTAAATTTATCTCAAAAACTTTCATTTGGTCCAAAGAACTTAACCACAGAGTATTTCTGTCCGTAACTGTGAGACCAGCGGGATATGTCCAATTACCTTCAATACAATCTATTATTGTGAAATTCGATAAACTTAAACGATAAAGTTTTCCTGTCCCAACTTCAGCTATCCAGAGACTTTTCTCTACGTATCCAAGCCCCCAAGGGGATTTGACTGGCGATCCGAGTGAAAAATCTATTTTTCCAGTCTCGATATTAAATCTTGAAATTGTACCGTTACTCGGAAAGCTTATCCATATGTATTCTTCTGATTCTCTTGTAATCCCATAAGGACTATGTTTAAAGAGTACAGTCCTCTTCTCAAGCAGGACTTCTTTCGAAATCGGCCTTTTAACCGTAAAAACTCCTAAATAAAAGAGTATATGAATTAATCCAAAGATTGCAATGATGATAATGGACGCTTTTATTTCAGCTGAATACTTGCTCTTCATCTTCTCACCAAAACACCTTTAAGAACATTGAAGAAGATGACAAGCGACATAATGTCCATCTTCGACTTCTATTAACTGAGGAACCTCCTTTTCACATATCTCCTTTGCGTATTCACATCTAGTGCGGAACCTACACCCAGAAGGTGGATTAATCGGGCTTGGTAAAGTCCCCTTCAGAGGAGCAGTTTTCATTTTTCTCTCAGGATCCGGAAGCGGTATGGACGATATAAGCCCCTTTGTATATGGATGCATTGGGTTTTCAAACAAAGATCTTTTATCCGCTATTTCCATGATTTTGCCAAGATACATTACACCTATCCTGTGAGAGATAAACCTGATAACGCTCATTTCGTGGCTAATTATCAAATAGGATAGATTATATTTTGTTTGAAGTAACTTCATGAGATTCAATATTTTAGCCTTTATTGAAACGTCAAGAGATGAAACTGGTTCGTCGGCAACTATAAGCTTAGGTTTTAGTATGAGAGCCCTAGCAATGCTTATTCTCTGCCTCTGACCACCGCTAAACTCTGCTGGATACCTATAGTAGTGTAATGGCGAGAGGCCAACCTCTTTTAGCATTGTAACGACTTCTGACCTTATTTCTTGGGAGCTCATGTCTGTGTGGAGCTCAAGCGGTTCTCCAATGGATTTTCCTATAGGAATTCTCGGATTAAGAGAGGTGTAAGGGTCCTGAAATATCATCTGAATGTTTCTTTTCACTTTCTTTAGGTCTTTTCTGCTCATACTTAGGATGTTCTGTCCTTCAAACTCTATTTTACCTGAATCAGGTTTCTCAAGGAGTACTATGCATCTCGCCGTAGTTGTCTTGCCGCTACCAGTTTCTCCAACTAGACCAAAGCATTCGCCCGGCTTTATCTCAAAGCTTACATTATCTACCGCTTTAATATCGCCTTTCTTCTTTGGAATGAGACCAAAAACGTATTTCTTAACAGGAAAGTATTTCTTGAGTTGGCTAACCTTAAGTAAATAGCTCATTTCATCACCCCTTCTTTGTAGAGAAAGCAAGCTACTTTCCTGCCATTTCCAACATCTATTAGTTCAGGATCTTTTTTTGTGCATATATCCATTGCGTGCTCGCATCTTGGATGAAATCTGCATCCTTCTGGAGGGTTCACTAGGCTGGAAACCTCTCCTTTTATCTCTTGAAGCATATCAACATCCTTGTGTGGTGGAGGTATGGCTCCAAGCAAGGCCTTCGAGTAGGGATGTAGGGGTTTTTTGTAGAAATCCTCAACTGGACCAATTTCCACTATTTTTCCAGCGTACATAACGGCCACTCTATCGGCAAGTTGAGCAGTGACTCCCAGGTCGTGTGTAACTAAAAGAATTGATGTTCCAAGTTTTTCTTTGAGTTCTTTAAGAAGAAGAAGAATCTGGGCTTGAATTGTAACGTCAAGATTTGAAGTAGGCTCATCTGCAATTACTAGGTCTGGATTACAAGATAGAGCCAGAGCTATCATAGCCCTTTGTCTCATTCCAGCACTATATTGGTGAGGATAGCTATGGGCCATATCCTCTGGCGAAGGTATCTTAACAAGGCTTAGTGCTTCATAAGACTTCTTCCAAGCTTCTTTGCCTTTCAGAGCCTGATGAATTGTTATCGCTTCAACTATCTGATCTCCTATTCTAAAGACAGGGTTCAGACTTGAGGTAGGATCTTGGAAGACGATAGCAACCTTGCTGCCTCTAAATTGCTGAATTTGTTTTTCGTCATATTTTAGGATATCTTCACTTCCCTTGTAAAGTATTTCTCCTCCAACTATCTTCCCAGGTCTTTGTACCAACCTACAAAGAGATAAACTTAAAGTGGACTTACCACAGCCAGATTCTCCCACGAGGCTAAGGGTTTCTCCTTTGTATATTTTCAAAGAAACGTCGTCAACTGCCTTAACGACGCCGTCTAATGTATAGTAATACACTTTCAGATTTCTTATGTCGAAAAGTACCTCTTTTTCCTCTTCATCCATTTTAACCAACCTTCTCAACCTCGAAAGAGTCCCTTATAGCGTCTCCAAGAAGGTTAAACCCTAAAACTGCGAAAAGTATGGCTATTCCTGGAAAAGTTGATTCCCACCACGCAGTTGCCACAGAAACACGGCCTTGTGTAATTATTTTTCCCCAAGAGATTAAGGTGGGATCTCCTAGACCGAGGAAACTCAAACCTGCTTCTGTTAATATGGCTCCAGCCATTTGAAATGTTAGTACCACGATTATTGGAGGCAAGGCATTGGGTAATATGTGTCTAAACATTATTCTGAGCGAGCTTCCTCCCATCACTTGAACTGCCTCCACATAGGGAGTTTTCTTTAAGGATAGAAACTGGCTTCTAGTTATCCTTGCTAAACCTGGCCATCCAGTTACTCCTATCGCAAATATTATCACATTGGTTCCTCTCACTTCAAACATCGAAAGAAATACGATTATCAGGAACAAGGTAGGGATAGTTAGCATGATATCAGTAAATCTCATTAAGATTTCATCAACCCACTTTCCGAAATAACCTGCTAGACTCCCTATTAGCACCCCAAATAGGAATAGAAGTACTATAGAACCAAGTCCAACCTTCAGGGACGTTCTTGCTCCGTAGAATATTAAAGCTAGCATATCTCGTCCCAAGTTATCAGTACCAAGAGGAACGCTCCAATCCTTGAAAGGCGGAGTATATCTCATTTCTAGGCGTGGTTTTGGATATGGAAAGAGAGTTGAAGCGCTTACTGCCATAAAAATAAGTGAAAACACAATTATAGCGCCAAAAATTCCCAAATAGTTCCTCCTAAACCTCCTCAAAAACCGTCTTAGATAACTTCTTCCTTTTATTATCTTCTTTTCCATGTCTTCTTCCATTTTATCACCCTAATCATAGGTGATGCGAGGATCAAGAAACGCATAAACGATGTCTGTTATCAAATTGGCTAATACCACCATAACTGCAGTCATCATAGTTGTTCCCATTATCACAGGGTAGTCCCTCGTAAAGGTTGCATCAACTATAAGCCTGCCCATGCCAGGCCAAGCAAAAACTGTCTCTATTAAAACGGCCCCAGACAGAAGAAAACCAAATGCAAGACCAATTGCGGTAACGAACGGGAGTAGTGCGTTCCTCAGAGCGTGTTTGTATATGACAACCCTCTCCTTGAGACCCTTCATCCTGGCCGTCATTATGTAATCCTTTGAAAGGACATCAAGTAAGCTTGATCTAAGTAACCTCGTCAAATACGCAGTTCTCAAATATCCGAGGGTCATGGCTGGAAGGATTAGATGATAAATTTGATCTTTTATGGATTCCCAAGTCGAACTATACACCATTCCAGTTGTGTGCGAACCGCAAGTAGGTAGAAGGTTCAACCTGACTGCAAAAAGTAGTATCAAAAGGATTCCTAACCAAAAGCTTGGCATAGATACTCCTAGTAGAGAAATCACCCTGGAAATGTTGTCAACAATGCCCCCTTCTTTAACTGCAGAGATCGTACCCAAAGGTATTGCCAATAGTATGGCGATGAGCTCTGCTGTAAGAACCAATTTCACTGTGTTTGGAACTCTTATCATAATGGCATCGCTAACTGCTCTATGAGTGATAAAAGAGTATCCCATGTTGCCTGAGAGAAGCATCTTAAGCCAAGAAATGTATTGAACCCATATAGGGTCGTTTAGATGATATTTCTCTCTTAAGAACTCGATCGTCTCCATAGAAACTCTAGGATTGAACCCTAAGAAGAATTGGAACGGGTCTCCAGGAGCTGCGTGAATTATGGTAAAAACTATCACTGAAATGGCAAACAAAGTAGGTAAAGCTATGAACGTTCTCCTTACCACATAATCCTTAAGGGCCATTATCATGGGCACAATTCATAATAATAAAAAAATAACTGATTGGGCTCCTTTTTCCTTCTTAGACTCCAACCCACGATCATCCATAAAGCTTAGACTTGAATATGGGTTGTTTAATTGGTATTTCTTAGCTAATGCAGTAAAAAAGAAAAATTCTGGACTCAAGCCCACGGAGTTTTCCTCTATTCTTTTATCAATCTGTAAAGGTAGTACTCAACAGGCAGAAGGACGACTCCTATTATGATCCAAAAAATGGATCCTCTTAGGCTTTCTCCTTTAATATAATTCCATACTGTAAACAATATCCCTAGGGACAGGCTAAGAACTATTGTAAGCAGAATTATGTGAAATGCGAGATAAATTCCTAATGCAATGAACAATGCGTATATGTCTTTTTTATCTGGTTTCATCTCAAACACTGGCTTAACTCAACGCTTTTATTTTAGACTTTTTTCTGGCATTGGATGCGTGAATGAATTTAGGAGTTATTATAGAAGAGATCTTAAGGAATGTTCCAGATTATCGGGAGTTCAAAACAGTAGAGGAACTTAACGAGTCTTCTAGAAAGCTTGCGGAAGAATACCACGAGGTGGCTGAGTTAAAGGAGATAGGCAAATCAAGAGACGGAAATCCAATACTTTCTCTGAAGATTGGGGAAGGTCGACTAAATGCAGTCCTTTTTGCGTTTCCCCACCCTAATGAACCTATAGGTAGCATGATGCTAGATTATTTAGCCAGCGTTTATGCAGAAAACGAGGTGTTAAGGAAGACTCTGAACTTTACCCTTCATATCGTTAAGGTGTCAGATCCTGACGGTGCTATGCTAAATGAAAATTGGTTCAAAGGACCGTTCACGCCTCTTAACTATGCTTTGAATTTTTACAGACCTGCTGGAAACCAGCAGGTCGAGTGGACTTTCCCTATAAAATACAAGAATCTGAATTTCAACAAACCAATTCCAGAAACAAGAGCGTTAATGACTCTTATAGATGAAACAAAGCCAGATTTCATCTATTCTCTTCACAATGCTGGGTTTGGAGGGGTTTATTATTACCTAAGCCGTGACATACCGCTTCTCTACCCGATTTACCAGTACATGGCCTACAAGCAGGAATTGCCCTTAAGCCTTGGAGAACCGGAGATGCCATATGCCGTCAAGTTTGCAGATGCAGTATACTCCTTGCCAAGCACTAAAGATAGATACGACTATTTGGAGGAACATTCAGACAAAGATCCAGCAGAAATAATCAAGAGCGGGACATCTAGCGTGGATTATGCCAAAAGGGTTAATCCAAAAATCGTTGAGCTTGTTTGCGAAGTGCCCTATTACTATGATCCTAGGATAGATGATCTCTCTGAGTCTGATGTTATAAGAAAAGATGCCATATTATCAAAGCTTGAATTTAGAGAAGACCTATACAAATTTCTCTATAGTAGGTTTAAGAAAATACACAATCTCCTGACAAGACCATCAAAGTTCAAGGAGTCTATAGAATACTTTCTTGAGGTCGGACTAGAGTCTATTAAGGCAGAGAGAAACTGGGCTGAGAGTGATCCAGAGCTAGAAAGACCTGCAACGGTAGCAGAGAAATTTGACAACGAATTAGTGAGTAAATTTTATTCTATGCTAATCACAGGTCTCTTTCTAAGAATGATAAACCATCAACTAGAAGAAAGCCCAGACAAAGTGTTGAAAGACTTAGCTGAAGAAGTAAAAGGAAAGCTCTTAGAACTAAATGAGATTGTTGAAACAAAAATGAATTACCGAGTAATCCCAATAAAGAAGCTTGTAACTGTACAACTGGCTGCTGGCCTCTACACAATGCTTCACATAAAAGAAGTAAGGCTTAAGGATTAGGTCCTTCGTGATTTCGCTATTTTATCTACAAAAGTACTCTGCTGCCAAATAAAGTGCGTGAGCAGCTGCAACAGCTCTCTCAGGGGAAGAAAAGACAGGTATCCCTCTCCTTTCAAGTTCTTGAGATTGTTTTTTAGTAAAAGGCCCTCCTGCAGCCACTGCAATGATAGGTTTTCCATATTTCTTCATTTTCGGAACCAGATGGACAACCTCTTCTCCCAACGGTGTGTCTTGAAAGACAAAGAAAACCATCAGGATGTCTACACTTAGGTCCTCAAGAAGAGTTCTGATGGAAATTTCATAATCCCTCACTGTTGCGCTTCCAGTTAAATCAACAGGGTTTCCTACTTGAGCATAAGAAGGCAATTGCCTTCTTAACTCCTTTTTTGTTTTTTCTGAGTACTCAGCAAGCTTCATTCCTCTCTGAATGATCTCGTCTGTAGCCATTACACACGGGCCCGCTCCATTCGTTACCATAGCAATCCTAGGGCCAGCCGCTAAAGGTAACATAGAAAGAGCCTTTGATACCTCGTACAGTTCCTCAAACGTTCTGACCTCTACAACTCCGCATTGTTTGAATGCAGAGGAGATTATCTTGTACGAACCTGCAATAGATCCTGTATGAGAAACAGCAGCCATAGATCCCTCTTTTGTCCTACCAGATTTCAGGACAACTATTGGTTTGAGCTTTGATATTTCTTTGCATGTCTCCATGAACTTTCTACCATTTGAGATGCTCTCAGCGTATATTGCAATTACCTTTGTCTCAGGATCCCCTCCTAGATACCTTATCAGGTCCGCCTCATCTACATCAGCTCGATTTCCGTAGCTTACGAATTTGCTGATCCCAATCCCATCCTCTGCTGCCCATTCCAAAAAAGCACATCCAAAAGTACCACTTTGAGTAAGGAAAGCAATGTCCCCCTTGGGAGGTCTAAGCATCCTTTCCCTAGATTGAAAGAAAGTGTCTATTCTTGTGTCTCCGTCGAATATTCCTATGCAATTTGGGCCGATTATTCTCATCCCATATCTTCGAGCTATCTCAACGCATTTTCTTTCTATTTCGGCCCCTTCCGGTCCAATTTCTTTAAATCCACCAGAAACTATGACTATGGCTTTTATTCCCTTTTTTCCGCACTCCTCTACGACTTTTAGCACAGCTTTTGGAGGAATGGAAAGGACGGCTAGATCCACTTCATCAGGGATCTCCAATACGCTTCCATAACACCTAAGTCCAAGGATCTTTTCGGCTCTGGGGTTTACTGGATAAACGTTACCTTTGTAATCTCCCTCGACAAGACTTCTTAAGATCTCATGTCCTATTTTTCCAGGCTTTGTTGATGCTCCGACTACTGCAACAGATCTAGCTTTAAAGAAGTAGTCAAGGCCCTGCATAGGATTTCCTTTCAATAAGTTCATGTTCACTTATCAAGTTGAGTGATGCGCTGATTGACCCTCATCGCAACTTATTTCAAGTGACTTGAGAGACATAAGGGAATTTTGTCGAAAGTTGATCAGTCTTTTTATCTATTTCCTTCACACCTCATTTAGGTGATGATGCATTGACCTTTGAGTTTAAAACTATTAAGGAGGCTGAGGAGGCACTAGAAAGGGTAGAAGAAGACCTTATCATGGGAAAGATAAGTGAAGAGGAATACAAAAATCAGAAAAGAAAAATAAAGGCTTATATCTCACTTTTAGAGCTTGAAGACATGCTTATTGAAGGAAAAATCACTGAAGATGAGTACAAACAAAAGAAAGCGGAGTATCAAGCTATCATTTCTGGAGAAGCCGTTGTTGAGGAGGAAGCAGCCCCGCTCGCTAAAGAAGTAAGGAAAATTGTTTCAAAAATCAAGGAGGTAAAGGGCAAGAGGGAGAAGCTGAGAGATCTCTTAGTGAATAAAGAGATAAGTGAGAAAACCTTCAACAAACTTGACTCTGAGTACGAAGAAAAAGAAAAGAGCCTTACAAGTGAACTAGCAGAGAAGAAGGAGGAACTCGAGAGCAGGATATCTGAAATAGAGGAGGAACTCGAGAAGGTAAGGCTACAGCTCGAAGAACTGAGGGCAAGACTTGCACTTGAAGAGATAAGTGGTTCGGAATATGATTCAAAGAAATTAGACTTGGAAGAGAAGGAGAAGAGGCTATCAAACGAGATGATATCCTTAAAAGAGGCCCTCGAGCTCTTAGGCTAAACTTCTCTTTTCATATCGATATTTCTTTTAGCTTCTATTAGGTCTACCTGTTATAGTTCCTTATATGAATTAAGTGACCTTTTTCAGATGACTTTAGAACCATTTTGAAATGAGTTCATCCTTCAGAAAGTGTTATTATGACAGAACGTATATGTTGTACAAAATACATTTGGAGACATGTGAAAAGGCGAGAAAATTGCAAAACGATTTGTTAAAAACGAGAATAATTCCAGCTACAATCTTACTGCTGGTTGGAGTTCTTATTGAATTCATCGAGTACAAGATAAGGCATAGGAAAAGTAGGAGGGTTTCTATCGATCTAATACCAGGATGGCTCGCAAAGCTTGAAGGAAAAATGCTTTTAAGGCTAAATCAGCTTTCTCAAAAGCCTGTTATCGGTAGATATCTCAAATCAGCGTCTATTTTAGGTGAAGAGATGACTATTATAGGTCTGAGCGCAATAATGTGTGTTCTCGGAGCCACAACTCAAGGAATCCTCCTTTTCTCATCTTTTATAGGAGGAACTGCCGTTGTCCTCCCTCTAAAAGCGTTAATTTCTAGACCAAGGCCCTATCAAACGCACAGCTCCGTCAGACGTTTAGCTGACGAAATTGGGGCTGGTTTTCCTAGTGGTCACTCGATGAATGCCTTTATCATAGCTAGGATATTGACCAGCTTTTACCCGCTGTTAGGGCTTGTATTGTATCCAATTGCGGCTTCAACTGCTGTCAGCAGAGTATACCTTGGGCTTCATTATCCAACGGATGTGATGTTTGGATCGCTCATAGGATGGACTATAGCAGGAGAGGCCATATATCGGCAAGATTTAGTGATCTCAATTGTTTACTCTTTAATTAAACTTATCACTGGATGAAATTCTTTGTTTTAAGGGCTACTGAAATGTTTTCTGCTTAGTTGCGTCTGTTAGTAAGAAGTTTGATGATTATTTCCCAAATGTTAAGAATCTACATGGCAAATCTGATACTTATATGGAAGATTCTTTATGTTTTTTAGAAACAAGACCAAGAATAAATTAGAGAAGCTCTCTTACGGTTGTTTCCGGTGTAATGGCCATTTTTTGTAGGTAGACTTTATAAGAAGAGCCTTGCGTCCTCCTAGAAGGAGGATGGAAGTGAGGAATCAAGCGTACAATAATGCTCAGAGGTCTCTAAATTACCTGAAGAATGAAATAAAAGTTCTAGAATTCTCAATGTCTCTATTGGCTCCTATTCCTCTTAGAGATATGCCTTTCCGGCCAAGAAGCTCATTTATCAAGCGTGAATATTTTTAACTAATGGTTGGTGGGGAGGTTGAAGAGTGAAATGCCTGCTGGTAGCAAGCTCCTACCGAGTCAAAAGGTCAAAATTTCAAGAGGAAAAGTCCATATTATCGAAGAAAGATGTAAAGGATGCGGTTTATGCACTGATTTCTGTCCTAAGCAGGTTTTGCATAGATCTGAAAGAGTTAACGAGAAGGGATATCACCTTGTTGAAGTCATAGAAGAACCTGAAAAAGGGAAATTCTGCGTAGCCTGCGGCTTCTGTCAGATTATTTGCCCAGAATACGCAATTTGGGTGGAGAAGAGGGAGGAGTACGTTTGATTTGGAGGCGATATGATTGGGAAAGGCCGTTCTGACGGGGAGGCACTTCTGGTATGGGAATATTGCCATAGCTGAAGGTGCTATAGCTGCAGGCTGCAGATTCTTCGCGGGTTACCCCATAACCCCTGCCAGTGAGATAGCAGAGCATATCTCCAGGAGGTTTCCAGAAGTAGGCGGAATTTTTGTTCAGTTTGAGGATGAACTCGCTTCAATGGCGGCCATTCTGGGTGCCTCATGGGCAGGAGTAAAGTCAATGACTGCAACATCAGGACCTGGCTTCAGTCTGATGATGGAGAATATAGGACTAGGTGTCATGATGGAAGTTCCAGTAGTCGTCGTGGATGTCCAGCGGGGTGCACCCAGCACAGGTCTTCCTACTCTAACGGCCCAAGGTGACGTTATGCAAGCGAAGTGGGGTAGCCATGGACAGTACGAGATAATAGCCCTCTCTCCAGAATCCCCTCAAGAGGCCTTTGACCTGACGATACGATGCTTCAACCTTGCTGAGAAGTATAGAGTTCCAACAATCTTGCTTGCAAGCGAATCGGTATGCCACAGCGCTGGAAAGGTAGTAGTCCCACCTGAAGAAGAGATAGAGATCGTTTACAGAAAGAAACCTTCTGTTCCGCCGGATGAGTATCTACCCTATAAGCCAGACGAGGATTTGATCCCTCCCATGGCATGTGCAGGAGAGGGATACTCAATAAAGACCACAGGCCTTACCCATGATGAGAGAGGTTATCCTGATACAACCCCAGAAGCTCAAGAAAAGCTTGTCAAGCGTCTTAATGACAAGATCAGGATGCACAGGGAAGAGATCGTGGAAGTTGAGGAGGATTTCATGGATGACGCTGAAATCGCCGTAGTCTCTTACGGTCAGGTCTCTCGTCCGGCCAAAAGGGCAGTGAAAATGGCTAGGGAGGAAGGAATAAAGGCTGGAAGCATAAGATTGATAACCGTCTGGCCTTTTGCAGAACACATAATAAGAAAATGGGCAAAACAGGTGGATTTCTTCGTAGTTCCTGAACTAAACTACGGTCAGATCTACTTGGAAGTAAAGAGAGAAGCCTGCGGAAATGCAGAAACCATTTTAGTACCTAGAATGGGAGGTAGGCTAATTACACCAGAGGAGATCTATCATGAAATCAAAAAGGTTGTTGGGAGGTGAGATCTTCAATGGAAGAAACTTGTGAGTTGTTACACCCAATAGATAGGTGGCTAAAAACCGAAAGGATGCCCCACATATGGTGCCCTGGATGTGGTGTAGGTCCAACGATTCACGCTTGGGTGAGAGCCTTAGAAAGGGTGGGAATAGAGAAAGAGAAAGTTGTCTACGTTTCTGGAATAGGTTGCTGCGGTAGGGGATCCGGCTATCTGGATGTAGACGGTTTTCACACCACTCATGGAAGGGCAATCCCGTTTGCAGTTGGGCTAAAGCTTGCCAATCCTGAGCTTTGCGTTACTGTTATATCGGGCGATGGAGATCTGTTCGCCATAGGCGGGAACCATTTCATACATGCTTGCAGGAGAAACAATGATCTGCTTGTTATCTGCGTCAACAATTTCATCTACGGAATGACTGGTGGTCAGCTCGCTCCCACAACTCCTCATGGTGGTTATTCGACAACCAGTCCTTATGGAAACATCGAGCATCCATTTAACACCCCCCATCTAGCTGATGCTGCGGGAGCGGTATACGTAGCAAGGTGGACAAGCATCCATGTAAGAGAACTGGAGCTTTCCATTGCTGAGGCATTGAGGATGAAGGGCTTCAGATACATAGAGGTTTTGTCTCCTTGCCCAGTAAACTTTGGGAGGAGGAATAATTTCCCTGAACCCGATGCCATGGCCAAATGGTTTGCCCAGTCCTCAGTGATCATGCATGGAGCCGACACAAGTAAGGTGGCTATCGACATGGGCAAACCCATAATTTTAGGAAACTTCGTTAAGAGAGAGGGCAAGCCTACCTACTATGAACTTCTTAGGAAGTTAGAGGAGATGAGGCGGAAGAGATGAGAAGGAGGGCCAGAAGGGAGGTCATGTTCGCTGGCTTCGGTGGTCAGGGAATAATAACGGCCGGTTTTATAGTTGGCAGGGCTGCGGCCGTATACGATAACAAGGAGGCGACATTAACGCAAGCCTATGGGCCGGAAGCCAGGGGATCAACGTGTTATAGCGGCGTTGTGATAGATGATGAGGAGATAGACTACCCGTACCTTCTCAATCCAGAAGTTATAGTGGTAATGAGCAAGGACGCTTATGAGAAGTTTCTGCCAAGGCTTAGAGAAGGTGGGATCTTGATAGTTGACAGCTCAATAGTCAAACCCGACGATAGGGCGAATAAGTTCAATGTCTACGAGGTTCCGGCCACGGAAGAAGCGGAGAAGATGGGTGCAAGAATCGTGGCAAACGTCATCATGCTTGGTTTCTTAGGAAAGGTTTGGGATGCTGTAAGCGTTGAGGCACTAAGAGAGTCCGTTAAGTCCACTGTTCCAAGAAAGTACTTGGATCTAAACCTCAGAGCATTTGAAAGGGGAGTTGAACTTGGAGAAAAGGCATTACAAAAGAGGGTTGAGGTGTGATCAGGATGGAGAATCCAGCACCTAGGCCATATTCAGATGCTAAGGGAAGATATGGAAAAGAAAGGATAGGTGTGTTTGTGTGCCACTGTGGTAGAAATATTGCCGCAACAGTTGATGTAAAGAAGGTTGTAGAGGAGATTTCAAAGCATCCAGCCGTTGTGCATGCAGAGGACTACGACTACATGTGCAGTAAGCCAGGTCAAGAGCTTATAGAGAGAGCTATTGAGGAAAAGGGATTAACTGGAGTAGTTGTCGCTGCTTGCTCTCCTTCGATTCACGAAACAACATTTAGAGAGGTTGTTGAACACGCTGGTCTAAACCCCTACAGATGTGAGATGGCGAACATCAGGGAACAGTGCAGCTGGGTTCATGAGGAGAGGGACAAAGCAACAGAGAAGGCTACGAGGCTTATCAAGAGCGTTATCGAAAAGGTGGTTAGGAATGAGGAGCTTGAGCCTGTCAAGGTTGGTCTACACAAAAAAGCCCTAGTAATAGGTGGAGGAATTGCTGGAATTAGGGCCGCTCTTGACATAGCAAATGCTGGCTTTCAGGTTATCTTAGTGGAGAGGAAGCCCACTATAGGAGGACACATGGCCCAGTTGGCGGAGACCTTCCCAACACTTGACTGCGCCCAGTGCATCCTAACCCCGCTAATGAGCGAAGTCGCCAATCACCCAAACATCAAGCTGTTAACCCTTTCGGAAGTTATTGATGTTGAGGGATATGTGGGAAACTTTCACGTGCGCATCAAGAAGAATCCCCGGTATGTGGACCCGGATAAGTGCAACCTTTGTGATAATTGTACAGAGGTCTGTCCTGTAGTTGTTCCCTCTGAGTTTGACGAGGGATTAAGCCTTAGGAAGGCTATTTATATACCGTTCCCTCAAGCCGTGCCATCCTCCTATGTTATCGATCCAGATGCTTGCCTTGGAATGAACCCAATAATTTGTGGTAAATGTGCAGAACCTGATGTTTGTGGTCCAGGCGCAATTAACTTCTATGATCAGCCCGAAATAATAGAGGAAGATGTTGGGGTCATAATTGTTGCAACTGGTTACGAGATTTACGACCCTAAAAAAATCAGCGAGTACGGAGCTGACAAGTATCCGGACATAATAACCTCCCTTCAGTTTGAACGCCTGCTTTCTCCAAATGGTCCCACAGGAGGAATACCGAAGAGGCCCAGTGACGAGAAAATCCCGAAGAGAATAGCCTTCATTCACTGCGCAGGATCCAGAGACGAGAAACATCGGCCCTATTGCAGTCACATTTGTTGTACTTACTGTTCGAAACACGGTCTCCTGTTCAAGGAGCTTGTACCTGATGCCGAAGTTTATTCCTTTTACATAGACATCAGGGCTGTGGGGAAGAACTATGAAGATTTCGTGAAAAGAGCCCAAGAAGAAGCTGGTATTCAATTTATCAGGGGCAAGGTCTCCAAAATTTACGAAGAAGACGGAAAAGTGAAGATATTTGCTGTTGATACCTTGTTGAACAGAAGGATAGAGGTTGAGGTCGACATGGCTGTCTTGGCCTTGCCAATAGTGCCAGCTCAGGGAATTGCAGATTTGGCAAGCAAGATGCGAATTCAGATTGATAACTACGGCTTCCTTCAGGAACGTCACCCGAAGCTACATCCGGTAGAATCTGCAACACCTGGCATCTTTTTTGCTGGTGCTGCGCAATCTCCGAAGGACATACAGGACACAGTGGCCCAGGCTAGCGCCGCTGCAAGTAAAGCATTGGAGATTCTTACACAGGATGAAATAAGCCACACACCAACGGTCGCCAGTGTGGATAGAGACCTTTGCAGTGGATGTCGCCTTTGCCTTTCCGTTTGCCCATATGGGGCCATAAGGATAGTAGACGGTAAGGCTGAAGTTAATGAGATAATCTGCGAAGGATGCGGAGCATGTGTTTCCACGTGTCCTTCTGGCGCGATAAGCCTTAGAAACTTCACAGATGAACAGCTTGATGCCATGATCGAAGCGGTTGTGGGAGGGATTTAAGATGAGCGAAGAGTTTGAGCCCAAGATCATCGCGTTTCTTTGTAGATGGTGTGGTTATGCTGGAGCAGACATGGCTGGGACTTCCCGATTAAAGTATCCGCCCACGATTACGCCGATCCGAGTTCCATGCACCGGAAGAATTGATATGGAACACGTCCTAAGGGCCTTAAAAATATCTGATGGTGTCTTAATTGCAGGGTGCCATACTCCGGGAGACTGCCACTATGTCCGAGGGAACTTTCAATGCTTTAAGCGCGTTACCCTCCTAAAGAAGTTCCTAAAACAAATGGGGATAAACCCAGCACGTGTCAGATTAGAATGGATTTCGGCAACAGAGGGAAGGAAATTCGCCAGAGTGATAAAGGAGTTTACTGAAGAATTGAAGGAATTAGGCCCGTTGAGGGGAGTGGAATGAGAAAGATAAAGCTGGCTGTAGATTACGGCTCGATATGTGGCGGCTGTGATGTCGCATTTATTGATGCTGGTGAGAAGTTAATAGAACTGGCTAATGCTGCCGAAATAGTCTTTTGGCCAGCTGTTGTAGACGGCAAAGAAGAGGACCTGAGGAAAACTAGAGAAATAGATATAGGCATATTCTTTGGTGCAATTCGTACTGAAAGACATAAAGAGGCCCTTGAACAGCTAAGGGAGAAATCCCGTATATTGGTAGCATTCGGAACTTGTGCATGTTATGGTGGAATTCCAGGTCTTGCAAATTCGGTTGAAAGCCGAGTTCTGCTTAAAAAAGGATATGTGGCTACAAAGAGCACGGACAATCCTGATGGCAAGCTGCCAGGATTTGAGGAATTTAAAGAGGCTGCTTTAAGACTACCTAGACTTAGATCTTTAGTTTCACCCATTTGCGACTTTGTGGACGTAGATATTTGGGTGCCAGGTTGTCCCCCACCAGTTGAATCTGTGAACAAGCTGATAGATGTAGTTAAAGATCTACAGGAAGATCAGGTGCCACCAAAAGGACTTTTTATCGCTGAAGGAAGGAGTTTATGTGATTTCTGTGAGCGTGAAAAGCCAGAGGTGCTACGTATAAAGAGATTTAGGAGGGTTCACGAAGGCGAGATCAAAAGGGATGAATGTTTCTTAAAACAAGGAATCATTTGCCTGGGGCCCGTAACGAGGGGTGGTTGCGGGGCAAGGTGCATTGATGCGAATATGCCATGTAGAGGGTGTTTCGGACCTGTTCCAAACGTTGAAGATCAAGGGACTAGGTTCCTAAGTGCAGTTGCTTCAGCGCTCATGGCTGAAGAGGAGCGAGAGGTGGGTGAGGAAGAGTTAAGAAAACTGATAGATGAATTACCAGACCCGCTAGGGCTCTTTTACATGTATTCCCTTGCTGCATCCATAATAAACAGGAGGTACTTGGATTTGGAGGGAGATTAAGGATGGGTGAGAAAGAGAGAAAGATCATAACGATTGAGCCGGTTACTAGGCTTGAGGGAGAGGCTAAGATCAATATAATATTGGATGAGGAGGGAAATGTTAAGGACGCTTACTTTCAAGTGATGGACTATAGGGCCTTTGAAGTCCTCTCGGTTGGAAGACAGGCAGAGGAAATGCCCAGAATAGCAAATCGTATTTGCGGGGTTTGCTCCTGGGCTCACCACATGGCAGCTGTAAAGGCCTTAGACCAACTTTTTGGAAGAGATCCGCCTCCAACTGCAAAGAAGCTGAGAGAGCTTTCATACTGTGCCCACACCATCCACAGTCACATAATTCATTTCTTCCTCTTCGCTTCTCCAGATCTCTTCCTCTCGCCAGATGCAGAGCCATCAGTAAGGAACTTCATTGGTCTTCTTCAGAGGCATCCTGAGCTCACTAAAAGGGCTCTCAAGTGGCATACAGAATCAGAGAGGGTACAAGAGATCATTGGAGGGAAGGCGGTTCATCCTCCGTTTGCAATTCCAGGAGGAGTAAGCAAACCCTTAACTGAGGAGGAGAGGGTAAAGGTCATAGAAAAGGCAAAGGGATTGCTGGACTTCTCCCTAGACTCCCTTTCCTTCTTCAAGAAGAACATTATTGAAAACGAAAAGTATAGGGACCTGTTTTTCGGCGATCTTTATCGTCTGGAGACCTATTACATGGGATTGGTGGATCCAAATAACCAGATCAACTTCTATGATGGGAAAATACGGGTCATAGACCCTGAAGGTCATGAAACCTTCAAATTTGATTGCTCTGACTATCTTGATTATATAGCAGAGAGAGTTGAGCCTTGGACTTATACCAAATTCCCATATTTGAAGAAGATCGGGTGGAAAGGACTTGTAGATGGAAAAGGAAGTGGAGTCTATAGAGTAAATTCACTCCCACGCTTAAATGTATCAAAAGGTATGCCAACACCTAAGGCACAAGAGGCTTACGAGGATTTCATGGATACATTGGGCAGACCAGCTCACGCCACTCTAGCCTTTCATTGGGCGAGATTGATAGAGATGATATATTGTTCTGAAAGAATGCTTGAGCTTTTGGAAGATCCAGAAATCACCAGCAAAGATGTCATGAATTACACGGGTGATTACAAGGGAGAAGGTATGGGAGTAGTAGAAGCTCCCCGCGGTACGCTAATCCATCACTACGAAGCTGATGAGAATGGAATAATCACGAATAGCAACTTAATAGTGCCAACTACCATGAACAATGCCGCTATATGCATGGAGATTAGGAACTCGGCTAGGAAACTTATTAGAGGAGGAAATGTACCAGAAGGAGTCTTAAATCGGGTAGAGATGGCTTTTAGGGCATATGACCCATGTTTATCCTGTTCTACCCATGCTTTGCCGGGAGAAATGCCACTTGAGGTCGTAATAATGAGTGAAGATGGAAGGGTACTGAGGAGGCTGAGGAGAGGTTGAATTCTACCCTGGTATTGGGTTGGGGCAATCCTTTATTTGGTGATGACGGCTTTGGAGTTAGAGTAGTGGAAAAACTGAGGAAAATGAATCTTCCAAAAGACATAAGGGTAGAATCCTGCTCTTCTTCCCCGTTCTCAGTTATGAGAAAGATGCTCAATTATAGGAAGGTCATAATAATAGACACGCTCCAGATCCCACACGTAAAAGAGGGGAGTGTTTTAAGACTTAACCTTAAAGAGCTCTGTGACTCACCAAACCTAATCAATCCACATAGCCTTAGTCTTCCAGCTGTCTTGGAAATTTACAGAACTTTGTACCCAGATCAGGTCCCTGATGAGGTACTCGTCGTAGGTGTGTGTGTTGGACCTCCCAAAGTTAGCGAGGGGTTGTCAGAAGAGGTTGAGGCAAAAATCGACGAGGTTGTTGAGTTAGTTGTGAGAGAGGTAGGAGGTAAGGGAAATGAATGAGCTAGCTAAGAGGGTGATCGAGATCAGCGGTCAGAACGTCTATGCATGCTATCAGTGCGGTTGTTGTAGTGCTGGATGCATGTTCACTGAAAAGATGGATATCCTACCAAATCAGGCAATTGCACTCATTCAGAGGGGAGATAAGAGCGTTCTCGAGAAAGAGACGCCTTGGATATGTGCATCCTGTTTCGTCTGTACTGTAAGGTGCCCAAGAGGCTTGGATGTGGCGGCAATTATGGAGGCTTTAAGAGAAATCAAGATCAGGGAGAGGGACTTCATAAGAGTAGATCTCAGGAAAATCGAAAACATAGAGAAACTACCGCAAATAGCAATAACAGCTGTAGCTCAAAAGTTCACGTGGTGATCGAGATGAAAGTCCTCTTTTATCCCGGTTGTTCTCTTAAGAACAACTATCCTGAATTTGAAAAGAGCTCCATCGAGGTCTGTAAAAAGCTTGGGATCGAGCTGTTGGAGATCCCTAGATGGACATGTTGCGGAGTCAACTTCAGCCTTGCCACTGATAACGTGATGCGACATCTGGGGGCAGTTCGCTCACTCATTAATGCTCAGGAGAAGGTAGAGGAGATGGACGCCAAAATAGTAGTCACAGCCTGTTCAATGTGCTATAACGTATTGAAGAGGGTAAATCTAACGCTTAAAGAAGAGCCAGACAAGTTAGAGACCATAAACTCTTTCATCGACGATCAACCAGACTACGTGCCAGAGTTAAAGATAACTCATCTCCTCACCCTACTTAAAGAGGTGGGCTTTGAAAAGGTCGAAAATAAAGTCATTATGCCTCTAAAGGGATTGAAAGTGGCGTCTTATTATGGCTGTGCTCTCCTTAGGCCCAACAAGCCAGAAGGCATTCCAGTAGATGATCCAGAGAACCCGGCCATCCTTGAAGATCTTATGAAAAGTATAGGAGCCGAGCCCGTGGAGTTTCCCTTCAGGACAGAATGTTGTGGGAACTACCACGTTGTGTTTAGGCCTGACATCGTGGAGATGAGGACTGAGAAGATTATCAGCTCGGCTAAGTCGAGAGGGGCTGATGTTATTGTCACCTCCTGTCCTCTCTGCCTGTATAACCTTGAGCGGGGGAATGAAGTCCTTGATGGGAGGGACAGAATTCCGGTTGTCTTCTTCACTCAACTAATGGCACTGGCCTTAGGAACCGACTCTTACCTAAATGACGAGATTAAAGAGAAAATCTTGAGAAAGATAGAAGGAAGCCCTGCCTAAAGAAAAGTACCAATTTGTACGATCGAGTGATACCAAGAAGCTGAGAAGTAATGGTAAGCATAGCTCTAACAATATAACGTGTTCCTATGCCCTCAAAGGATCTTTCTTAACTTTTTATTGTGGGAAAATCAGAGGCCGACGAGTCCAAGAGGAATGACTTCTATGCCTCTCCTTTCGAGTTCTCTTATGAATGGATTAATTCCAACACAGTCAGAAGCAATATGACCGGTGACTAACAGGTTTCCTTCCAATTCTAAGCTGGCTAAGATTTCCAGATCTTTCGGTTCTATGTGAATATATATCAGGGTGTCAACTCCGTACTCGAAGTAGGCTTTAGCAACATCGCTGCCGCCATTTGTAAGAGCTCCATGCGCGACAACTGCTTTTCCAACCTTGTTCTCCTCGTCTCCAAGCACAAGCATTATTGGAGTCTTCGCTGAACTAAATTCCTTTAGTTTCGTGAATGCCAACATGAGATCTCCTACTTTAGCATCTTTTCCAACCTTATCAACTACTTCTTGCATGATCTTCCTTCCTAATTCGTCTAATGGGTTATGTATGTTCATATAGCCCATGTCCAAAACTCTAGCGACGCTAGGAGCCAGATCATAATTCGCCTGGTGTGATTTCACCATTAGAGCTCTCATCTTTCTTTCAACCGCTTCTTCCGCGACTTTCTTAGGGACTCCGTTCCTAACCATCAAGTCTACGTGCTTTCTGAATACCTTGAAATTCTCGATAGCCGCCATTCCTCCTTCAGGATGGTGTGCTATTGCCGCATCGCACCCGAGCATCTTCGCTAGCAATAAGCCTGGGACTCCTACATCTATAGCAAAAAGTACTTTGTTAACGTCCTCTTTTGGGTTATATATCTCACTGTCTGCAGGAATCGACTCAAATCCAGCCATTTCCAGAGCTAAACCCATTATCTCCTCGGTACTCATCCCCATGGTGATCAAAGTCACATGAATGTCCATCCTTAATTAACGAACGGGTTGCTTTTTCCATAGGAGTCGCTTCTGGATTAGTTTCTAGTTTAAATTCCCAATTTATTCACCAGACTGAGGGTATTTTCTCCCCTGTTTGAAGGTTAATCAGACCTTTAGCTGTTAACATTATTTTTCTTGGATAGCAAGTCAGGAACATGAATGTCTGAGTATCTATTGGATGAGGACCCAAGGACGGGTCAGGTTTAAGCATTTTAGCCTTTTCATTGATGAATTCCAGGTCTTTTACGACTTCATCTGGCGGCCTGTCCGTCATAAGACCTCCAATGGATAAAGAAACTTCAGCAAGCACTTTTTTCCCTTTCACTATGACTATTCCTCCGCCAAGCTCGAAAACTCTGTTGACAGCAAGTGCCATCTCCTCGTCCGTGGCTCCTATTACAGAGATGTTGTGGGAGTCATGTAGAATACTCATAGCCACGGCTCCTTCCTTATATCCTACCTTCCAGAAGGAGATTCCTATGCTCCTACCGAATCTGTCCACGATGGCAACCTTGTTTATGCCCCTTCCGAGATCTCTTTGAACAACTCCGTTTCTAACCTCAAGTTCCTCTGTTAGCTCATCTAAATCTGTTCCGAAATAACTAGGCCTCAGAACAACTGCTCTCACGACTTTCTTATCAGGAGATACCCTTATCTCAAAGTCCTCTGGCTTTATAGCTCTTGGGAGGCGTAAGCTTTTTCTAACGTATTCTGGAGTTGGTTTCATTGGTATATCAACGATAAGCTTTCCTTTCTCGGCTACTATCTGACCGCTCGCCATAACCTTGATTATCTCGACTCTCTCCAAGTCGGAGATAAAGAGAATATCCGCATAACGACCTGGTGCTATTAGCCCGACTTCGCCTTCTAACCTCCAATGCCTAGCGTTGTTTATAGTTGCAAGTTGATAAGCTATCAAAGGGTCGAGCCCAGCCTTTATGGCCTCTCTCACCTCATGATCCATGTGCCCAATTTTCGCTAGAAGTTCTGCGGGGCGGTCGTCAACGCAAATTCCAACCATTTGCCAGTCTATGCCAGCTTCTACAAGGCCTGATACTGCTTCTTTGCAGGCACTAACCTTAAGTTCAAGGAAAGCACCTCTCTTAAGGAGTTCTAAGGCTTGATGAACGTTTCCATAGAAATGAGTTGAGGAAACTCCAGAACAAAGCCAAGCATCAGCCTCTGGTGGAAGGGGAACTCCATGGCCCTCTACTACCTTTCCAGCATTCAGACCCGCCTGAATGACCTCCCATAACCTCTCTCCCCTGTTGAATAGCTGGACGTAGTCCATGACCTCCCCTATACCTACTACTCTATCCAGTTTTAGTGCCTCCTCGGCCTCTTTTCCACCTATGTAGCCTCCTGTTTCCTCATATGGCGTTGGAGGGGTTGCTGAAGATAGAGAGACATATACCTTCTGGAATAGACCTTCTGTTTCCTCAAGGAGATATGAGATCCCTTTCAAGCCTAGAGCATTGCATATCTCGTGGGAGTCCTCAATTATTGTAGTTGTTCCCCTTGGAAGCGTTATCTGAGCGTGCCTTCTAGGGCTAAGCCTCGAACTCTCTATATGATAATGGGAGTCAACAAACCCTGGCACAAGATACAACCCTTCAGCGTCTATTATTCTCGTCTCTTGGCCTATAACATCACTTGCATCTCCCACTAAAGCGACTCTTTCGCCATACACTGCTACATCAATATCTGGGACTATTCTTCTTGTACAGACATCTATTAGCGTTCCGCCCATTATGACGACGTTTGCTGGAATGCGACCTAACGCGACATCTACAAGATCTTCTCTTCTTACCATCGAGAAGCAAATCCTTCAAAATAAAAAAAGGACATATCATCAGCATAAAGGAGAATACCGTTTGATTAGGAGCAGTCCGATAAGGGATAGATTTGTTTAACTCTTATTTCAGGCATCTTAGCTAATAGTACTTTTAGATATCTTCTTAGGGCAATCTATACGCTGTAATATAAGAAATGAGAGTTTTTTATGTATTTCCTGCATTTACTGAGAACGAAGAAAGGTGCTAAGAGTTTTCGCCGTAATAATGGAGGATGACCTCTACGGGAGAAGGATTATCAATCATATCTGTAAAGAAGGATATTCGGAGTGGTTTTGGGGTATACATGAGTTTGGAGAGGTACCGTTTAATATTCTAGATGATTTAGATTCAAACTTTCTTCCAGATGTACCTCAGTGTGATCTTATCCTATCCTTAGGAATTCCTGCTGAGCTTCAGACTCTCCTACCCGAGATCGTGGAGAAAGCAGGAGCAAAGGCAGTCATTGTGGCTATCGATGATCCTGGTTGGGTTCCTCCTGGGCTAAGGAGACAGCTCGAGCAGGAATTTATGGAAAAAGGTGTTGTTTCAGCCTTCCCAAAACCTCTCTGTAGCTTGAAGGAAATAGGGAATCCCTTTATAGATGAGTTCGCTAGTAAGTTTGGGAGACCTCGACTTAAGGTAGGGGTTGATGGGGGGCGAATTGCGAAGATAGATGTCTTAAAAGGATCTCCCTGTGGCTCTACTTGCTACATAGCTGAGAAGCTGGTTGGAGCACATATCGAGCCCAGAGAAAAGCTTTGGGAGGAACTAGCTAAGGCTCACCACTCCTACCCATGTCTGGCAAGCATGAAGGTGGATCCAGAAATAGGGGACGCTATACTACATAAATCCCAGTACATAATAAGAGAAGCAGTTGAAGAAGCTTTGCGCATGGCAGAAAATGTGTGAATTAGTTGTTTCCGCCTACTGCAAAAACCTTAATCTCCTAGAGATTAGTATTCTCTTTTACAGAGATAGAGAGGTTCCAAGATCGAGCGATGTATCCATTCATGTTAATTTCTGGCTCCTATGGGGTCCCCCAGCACTCATTTAGGAAATCGTAATTTATGCCTGAAAGGTCGATTGAGGAGGAATATGGAATATATCCCCTTTCCTTCGCCCTTAAGCAGAATGTCTCTCTCATTTTAGCCGAAGAAGGATAATCTAAGACCAATACTAATTTTCCACGTGAGATAATTCTATCTAGTGTGTTCAACCTGAGTTCTACCTCATCTTGAGGTCTCTCATAGTTTCCAATGGTCCAGACATCTTCAGAACTTACTCCATCTATCGCTTCCAAGTAATAATGATCCTCTATCAGTTCCTCAGCGTTTTGAGGAATTATGAGGAAACATCTCTCTTGCTTTGCCCTCGCTGATATTTCTAAAACGAAATTCAGCATCTTCTGTTTGGCGTCTAACACGCCTTTTTCCTCCCAGTACTCATATGCGTCAACTCTGTCCAATAAGACTCCATCAAAGCCTTTTTCGATGATTTTATGCAAGCAAGTAAACACAATATTCTTCCATTCTTGATCCCAGTATCTGACCCAATAGTTCTCAGGCCACTCCAGATCCTCTGTTCCCAGCCAGCGGGGTGGATCCAGTTCCCATTTATCGTCCCAGTATGATCTGTAAGATTCTGCTTGCCCTATGCTTAGATATGCTATAACCGTCTTCTCCTGCTCGTGGAGTTTAACTATGTCCTCCTTGCTTAATCTCGAATCATCTGGATCTACGACGAGAATTGTTGCATTTGCCTTGCTTAAATCCTCGAAATTAACTCTTTGATAAGAAAAAACCACAGGTCCTAGTCTTACTGGTCTACAACCCAGAACGTAGTCGGAAAGGGCTGTAAGCCTTATCCATGGCGCAGGAAATTCTGACGCTGCACTAGCAGTTTCTATTCTTGTGTGTCCTGCTATTATAACATAATCTATTTCGTTCTTCCTGCTAACAACCGTAACCATCGAGTTTTCCTCTGAAATAAGCTTTTCAGCCTGGGATTTTGGCAAATAACTGCTTGAAACATTTCCTATGCCCTCATATGCTTTAGGACCCCCAAGAATTATCATGGCATCTCGGGAAATGTTTACATTTTCGTTAGTTAATGTCACCAATACTCTGTGCCTTCCGATGTTAACAGCAATTTTTCTTGCCGCAGGCAAATCTACTGAGTTAGAAAGCATAAGAACATGAACGGGTCTTGATGGAGTTGTTCCATAAACTAAGAAGGCATTCCTAACTGTTTGAGCGTCTGGAATTCCTGAAAACGGGTCTTCAGGATAATACCCCACATTTACGGCTCCGCCTTCATATGCTGCTTCTATGATCGAACTAAAAACATCAGAAGGAATCCACAATTCCTTTTCCCAGTCGTAAGACTGTATCTTTATCAGAGTTCTTCCTTTTCCAAAAGCAGCGACTGCCTCCCTTGCTACAGCTTCTACCCACTCTTCTGGATTATCTGCATTTTCCAAAAATGGATAGGCCATTATCACCATGAAAAAGTCCGAATTTGCAAGGATGTTCTTGTCTTGAGCTAGCCAAGAAGGGGCGTCATCATATAGGAGTACATCAGAGTACACATCGATTGAAAAGATGGCTTCAGGTCTCTTTTCCTTAACTGTTTCCTCTAAAATCCTTGCAATGTACATAAGTCGCTCTACTTTCCAATTAATCCATTTTTCCCTCCAATCTCCCATCTTTAACAA
>Ga0180300_10000105_pt1 | contig 30486 bp, 32 predicted proteins | sample GuaBasSediGuay15_FD_121798 | JGI IMG/M metagenome (GOLD analysis project Ga0180300, IMG submission 121798) | Subseafloor sediment microbial communities from Guaymas Basin, Gulf of California, Mexico - Guay15, Core 4569-2, 21-24 cm | ecosystem: Environmental > Aquatic > Marine > Hydrothermal...
GGCCTACCTTTTAATATGTGTTCCTCAATGATCTCAGGGACATCTTCAGGGGAAACCTGCATGTATATGATTCCCTCGGGGTAGATCACCACGATAGGTCCTTGGGCACAAAACCCGTTACAACCTGTCTCTACTATTTGGACCTCTTCCTTCAGGCCTCTCTTCTCTACCTCAAAGGCAAAGGCCTTCCTCACCTCTGCGCTTCCGGTAGAAAGACACCCTGTCCCGCCACATACCAAGATATGAGAGCGAAATATCTTCATGGAATCCCTTCCTCCCTCTATCTATTTTCTATTCCAGCCCCTTGGCAAGGGCGAACTGCCTTTGGATCTCGCCTCCTAAGACATGCCTTTTAAAGACCTGCCTCATCTTATTCTCATCCATATAGCAATAGGTAATGGGCTCCTCCCCTAATACTTCTACGGTAACCAAAGGTTCCTTACTACAGATCCCTATGCAGCCTGATGTGGTCACCATTACATCCTGAACCCCCTCTTCCTCCATGGCACTTACCAAGGCGTTAAGGACCTTCCTGGCCCCTGAGGCAATTCCACAGGTCCCCATGTGAACGGTAACCTTCACCCTTTTTCCCCCCTCTCGCAGGGAAGTGGCCTTCTTCACCTCCTCTTTTATCCTCTTTAAATCCTCGACTTTTATCTTGGGCATCTCTTCCTCCTTTTTAAAAGACCTCAATATAATTTCAAGAACAACTTAGTCATATTTGGCCAATATCTCGTATATCTTTTGCACCTTTACCTGTTTATAGGTATCCTCATCTACCACTACCACAGGGGCTAGGCCGCAAGCCCCCAGACAGCGAACAGTATCTAAAGAGAATCTCCTATCTGAGGTAGTCTCCCCGGGCCCGATGCCCAAATCATGTTCCAAGCGATCGAGATTCTTCCTGCCCCCTCGTACGTAACAGGCGGTCCCAAGGCAAACTCGGATGGTGTGCCTCCCTCTCGGAACCATGGTGAAAAACGAATAAAAGGTCACCACGCCAAATACCTGACTTTGGGGAAGGTTGAGCCCCTCGGCAATTCGCCTTTGAATCTCGTTAGGGAGATATCCTAGTACCCCCTGAACCTCTTCCAACACAGGGATGAGGGAGCCAGGTTTCCCCTTGTACCTCTCTATGATGGCATCTACTTGCTGGAGTTGTTCCTCAGAAAATTCCTTTAAAAGTTCATTTGAGCTCCTTTCCTGCCTAAAATTCATAGCTTCCCTCCTCTGATCAATGTATCTAAACCTATTCCTCCCCGGCAAGCAAACCCAAGTCTAATTTACATCCCAATTTCGTTAATCCATTTGTTATTTCATCTCTAATAAATCGAACCACCTTTGGATGATCGATGGGGATATCCCCCAATTCTGTCTTGAGTTCCACGGTATCAAAGACAAAAGAATCATCGCTCCTGATATGGACATATTTAAAATCCATGTCTGGGTTGCCCACGATGAGGGTCGTTAATGTGCTGGCAATATCTCCCAGAGGTTTACGGTCGATATGGTTGTAACGGAAAGTGGCCCTCACCAATGTCCCTTCCCCCTCCCTGGAATGAACCTGGAGATCTCCTTCACACTGTTGGGCTGCTTGTTCCAACAAAGATAACCCTAACCCTATCTTACGAGTAGAGCGGGTGGTGAAAAAGGGATCGACCACCTTCTCCAATAAATGGGCGGGGATCCCCTCCCCATCATCCTCGATTTCTAAAATCATCCTATTCCCTTCCGGATCTTCTTCAATCCGTATCTCCACCCTAGATGCCTTTGCAGCTATGGAGTTCTCCACAATGTCCAATATATGCAAGGATAAATCCTGCATAAAAATTACAGTAGCTCTATTATTCGGCGTCCCCCTTCCCCTTGAAGAGCCCTTTGAATCTCCTCCAAGCTAGGAGCCTCTAAAGAGAAGAGGGTTTTCTTCGTCCCTATATCTCGTAAAAAATGGGCGTCAGAGGACGTAATCACCTCATATCCCCCTAACTCATCCTCCCTTTTCGAAGCCGAAGATACTTCCACAGCATCTATCGGTAGACCTCGAGGGATGTACCCCAATTGGCTGATTATGCTGAAGGCCTCTTTGTCCACATGGGAAGGAATACAAATCCCCCCCAGATCTCTCACCCCATATATAACCTCCTCTAAGGAGAGATCGATGGAGTTTATCAATAATTTTTCCTCAAAACAAAGGACATACCCCTCTTCATCTACAAGGGGCTGATGGCCGAATACATCTGGGTCGTTACATACATCAGGAAGATGATCGTAGACAAACGCGTCCCACTCTTCAAGGGACTCTAAACTTCTAAAGAGGGAGAGAAGGTGCACCTCCTCCCTGCTCTGAACTTCCATCCCTGGAATAACGGCGAGGGGGAAGTCAGATGCCGCCTTCATCACCGCACCTACGTTTTTGCCCGAATTGTGGTCTGTAATGGCGATGATATCCAGCTTTGCCTCAACTGCCTTGCGCACGATTTTGGCCGGCGTCATCTCCAAGTCCGCACAGGGCGAAAGACAAGTATGTATATGGAGATCAGAGGAATATACGCTCAACATCAACCTTGGCCATATATACCCAAGCGGTATAGTCTGCCTACGACCTCAAAGGTCGGCAAAGAGCTACACAAAATAGGGACACCTTCCTCCTCGGCCCGCTGCAGGGTATCGGCATCGGGCTGCCTGCCATTGGCTAAGATTATTCCCGCTAGGTCCCGCAGGGTAGCAATCGCCACGATGTTAGGATGACCCTGAATAGTCACCCAGATGTCCCCCTCCCTGCTGTTGGCCATGACGTCGCTAAGCAGATCGCTGGCATATCCTCCTCTCACCTCCCTATCTAACCCTCCTTGGGCCGCCTTTACGGTCAACTTGAGCTCTTCGACAATCCTTGTAAGTTTCATCTCCCCCTCTTGGGTAGGGAATGGGGCTTTTTCTGCGCCCACTCCATAACCTCTTCCGCCAGATCTTTGACCCTCTCCCTCCACTTAAAGATACAATCGGTTATCTCCGCTCTGCCCTGCACAACATCATCAGCCAAGGCGCGACAATTGGGAGCACCACATGCCCCGCAGTCCAAACCGGGCAAAGAGGAGTGAATTTCATCTCGCAGCTTCATCTTCTCCACGGCCTTGACAGGATCTGGGTCCAGGCGGCTGGCAAAGGGCTTGGGCTTCAATCCTTTCTCAAAGAAGTAATCCCCTTGCTTAAAACGTTTTACCACCTCTTCCCGTTCTATCATCGATTTTCTCTCATCCTCCATCATCAACTTCCTTATCCGCCCCCTGGCCACGTAGCGATCAACCACTGTCAGGGCCCCTCCTACACAGCCCTCAGGGCAAGCCCTTGCCTCGATGAACTCGATGTTGCGCAGCTTGCCATTTTCTATCTCATCCAAAACATTTATCACGTTCTTGATCCCATCCACCACGATATTCTCCATATCACTGCGCAGGCACCTTTGTCGCTCCAACTCCCTTATCTCCCCTCCCTTTACCGCCCATCCTATCCCTGTCCCGGTTGCTTTCTGGAGGTTTTCCTCTTCCCTTACCTCCCTCATAGCCGCCAACAATTGTCCATAGATATCGGAGATGGATATGGCTCCATTTATGTAAGATTTCTCCTTCGTCTCCGTCTTTGCTACCGCCACCATCTTGGCCGGGCAGGGTACCAGATAGAAGATCCCTATCTCCTCCTCCTTTAAGCTGAGCTGCTGCGCCTTCACCTTTCTAAGTTCCTTCGCCACGATTTCAGCAGGTAACTCAATGGGGTTGATTTGATCCACAAAATTGGGAAATCTGATCTGGATCAGCCTGATGATGGCTGGACATAATGAGGAGATAACGGGGTAAGGACCCCTGTAACCCTTGAGATACTCTTGCGTAGCAATACTCGCTATCTCCGCCCCCACTGCTTCCTCGTAAACATCGTCAAAACCGAGGACCTTGAGGGCACACAACACCTTGTTAGCCACCCCTTCTCCAGGAAATTGGGCATATAATGAAGAAGATGGAATGACTACGGTATATTTGTAATTTTTAAGGTCTTCAAGCCCGTGGGTTTTGGCTGTGATGGCATTTTCAGGACAGTCACGAAAGCACTTACCACAAATGATGCACCTATTGGTGAGGATCCTGGCTTTGCCTTCGTAGATCCTAATGGCCTCAGTACGGCAGGACATTATGCAGTTTACACAGCCCTGGCATCTATCCTCATCAATGGTGATGATACCATAAGACCTCTTCATCCAAACTCCCTTATCGATGAAGGTTTAATTAACATATCCACCACAGTCCCCTCCCCAACAGTGGAGGCGATATTTAATTTATCTACGTTCTTCTTTATGTTAGGCAACCCCATTCCCGCCCCAAAGCCCATCTCCCTGATCTCTGGGGAGGCGGTTGAATACCCTTCTTGCATCGCCAGCTCTATATCCTGTATCCCTGGTCCCTTGTCCTTAACGACAATCCTCAACTCCTCGGGGCTAATGGTTAAGTGCAAAACCCCCCTCTCCGCATGACATACCACGTTCATCTCTGCCTCATAAGAAGCAATGGCTACCCTTCTGACGAAATCGGGATCAAAACCTAATTCTTTCAAAATCTCCTTGACCTTGCTCGATACCTTCCCCGCATTCCTGAAGTCCTTTCCATTTATCTCATAGTCCCACTCCAGCACCTTTTCTTCCATCTATGCATACTCACCAGATGGTTCCTAAGCTACCGGGCAACCCTCTCATCCCCAACCTAACACATGCCTCATACATTAACAGTTTTGTGGCCAACAGGGGTATATCTTTGCTCTTGGCCAGGCCTATGGTCTCTTGATCAGGCCTCTTTCCCCTAACAAAGGCGATGGCCTTGAGCTCTGCCAGCTCCGCTGTCCAGATCACCTGTGAGTTTACCAATCCCGTTATCAACAGTTCCCCCCCTTGGCTGCGGTTCAAGACATCACTCATCAGATCAGCAGCCCGGGCCATCTCGATCTCCATCTGGAGGTCGACGGGCTCCCAGAGAAGTTCTGCCTCCAGTATCCCTTGGATCTCCCAAAGTTGCATGAAATTAGACTACTCCAACTATTTTGACTCTGTCAACAAGGATGATATGAAGCATGCCGGGGAGAGGATTGTCCTAGAACAGATGCAGATCTTCTAAACACTCTTACAGTAAGAACTGAACAGAACGTTGGGCCAAGGCCAAAAAGGTGGAGGGTAATATCCCAATTTGCAACACACCCCATACAGATATAATTACAGCCAAGACAGCAGATGGTGAAAAGGCACCCACCGCCAGCTCCCTCTCCGGCTCCCGGAAATACATGTAGATCAGCACCCTGAGGTAGTAATAGGCGGCCACTGCACTATTCAAGACCCCTATGACGGCAAGCCAGTAGTACCTGGCCTTCACTGCCGCGCTGAACACATAGAACTTGGCCATAAAACCGGCCATGGGGGGCACCCCTGCCAACGAAAGCATAAAGATGGACATGGAGGCCGCCAGTAGGGGGTGCTTAAATCCGACTCCTGCATAATCCGCTAGCTGGGTATTCTCTTCCCCCTTTTTCCCCAAAAGGATTACCACTGTAAAGGCCCCTATGTTCATAAAGACATAGGCCAACAGATAAAACAGAATACTTGATTTGCCCAGCTCGTTTCCGGCCACAAAGGCCACCATGATATAACCGGCATGGGCAATACTGGAATAGGCCAGCATCCTCTTTATGTTTGTTTGGGAAAGGGCAATGATGTTGCCCACCGTCATGGTGGCAACAGCTAGTATCCACATAATCTGCGTCCAATAGGCCTGAAGATTGGGTAAGGCATAGAAAAAGACCCTTACAAAGGCGGCAAATCCTGCAGCCTTGACCCCTGTGGCCATAAAGGCGGTAATGGAGGTTGGTGCCCCCTCATATACGTCGGGGGTCCACATATGAAAGGGCACCAGGGCTATCTTAAAACCAAACCCAATGATAAGCAGCGCAAGCCCGATGATCACTATGGGGAGGCTGCTAATCCAAGCCTGCCTTGTGAGGACCTCGCCGATCCCAGCCAGGTCAAGGGTTCCTGTGGAGGCATAGGTAAGAGCGATACCGTAGAGGAGAAATGCCGAGGCAAAGGCCCCCAGCAAAAAATATTTAAAAGCTGCCTCCACCGATCTGGTGTCATCGCGCATGATGCCGGCCAACACATAGATGGAGATAGACATCACCTCCAACCCCAAGAAGATGATCAGAAGATTAACCCCCGAGGCCATCAACATCATCCCCACGGTGGCAAATAACACAAGAACGTAATACTCCCCTAGATCTATCCCTTCCCTCTTGGTGTATCCCAGGGAGGCCAAAATGGTCAAAAAGGCAACGATCAAAAACATGACCTTGAAGAAGAGACAGAATGGATCCATCGTCACCATGCCGTTGAATGCCTTAATTTCCTTGCCAATTCCTAAAAACAGTGAGAAAAAGGCTATCACTACACCCACCAGGGCGGTATAACCGAGTGGGCCTCTGCTTTGTCTGCGAACAAACACACTTAGGATCAAGACAAATAGGGCGAAGATGGTCAATACTAACTCAGGGGCGATAACCTTCAGATCTGCCGCTGAAAACTGGATTTTGAAGATCTCCATCTCCTTCTTACTCCTTTATCAACAATTTAACCTTCGACCCCTTCACTCCTTTGACCAAAAATCCGCCTCCCTCCGGGGCCGTCACCGCAGCCTCATACCTAGCTTTGACGTCATAGAGGAAGTGTTGTACCGAGAGGTCCATCTTCTTAAAGAAGAACTTCGGGAAGATTCCCATCCAGAAGATCATGATGATGATGGGTACCAAGGTCACAATCTCCCGGAAGTTGAGATCCTTGAGTCCTCGATTTTCCGGGTGTTTGATATCCCCAAACATCACCCGTTGAAACATCCAAAGCATATAGGCCGCCGCCAAAATCACCCCTGTGGCCCCGAAGACCCCGTATACCGGGTTGGCCTTAAAGGTCCCCAAAAGGATCAGAAATTCCCCCACAAAGCCGTTGGTCCCAGGCAGGGCGATGGAGGACAGCGCCACGATCATGAAGAAAGTAGCAAATATCGGCATCACCCGCGAGAGCCCGCCGAAATCGGCGATCAGCCTGGTATGTCTCCTCTCATAGATCATCCCCACGATCAAAAACAGTGCCCCCGTGCTCACCCCATGGTTGAGCATCTGATAGATGCTCCCCTGTACCCCTTGCACGTTAAAGGCGAACATCCCCAGCATGACAAAGCCGAGGTGACTTACACTGGAAAAGGCCACCAATTTCTTAAGGTCATCTTGCATCATGGAGACCAGGGCTCCGTAGATGATCCCGATAAGTGCCAAGACCGATATCACAGGGATGGCCTTGAAGGCAGCGGCGGGGAATAAGGGAATAGCAAAACGTATGAAACCGTAAGTCCCCAGCTTCAGCAGAATTCCAGCCAGGATTACGGAGCCGGCGGTGGGGGCTTCCACATGGGCATCGGGCAACCATGTGTGGAAGGGGAACATAGGTACCTTGATGGCAAAGGCTAGGGCAAAGGCAGCAAACATTATGTATTGCGTCTTTATGGGGAGGCTCACCTGATAGAGCTTAAGAAGGTCAAAAGTATAAACACCGGTGGCCTTCCCGTGGAGGAAGTAAAGGGCGATGATGGCCACCAACATCAACACACTCCCCGCCATAGTATAAAGGAAGAACTTTATGGCGGCATAAATCCTCCTCGGTCCTCCCCAGACCCCGATGATGAGGTACATGGGGATCAACATGACCTCCCAGAATATATAGAAGAGAATGAGATCCAGGGCGACAAAGGCCCCGATCATACCGGTCTCCAGAAAGAGGAAGGATATCATGTATTCCTTTACACTCTTCTCGACCGCCCTCCAGGAGCTAAGGATACACAGCACGGTTAGGAAAGTGGTCAATAGAATCAACAGTAGGCTTATCCCATCAACCCCCATGTAATAGGTGACCCCCCATTCCTTAATCCATGGGACTTTTTCCACAAACTGCATCCCGGCCTTACCCTCATCAAAATAAATAAAGAGGGGAAGAGAGATGACAAACTCGACCAGCGAGATGATGAGGGTCACCCACTTGAGGAGTTCTTCCCTCTCCCTGGGGACAAACAATAGCAGTATCGCCCCTGCAAGGGGCAGGAAGGTAATTGTTGTCAAAATGGGAAAACCCAATTGGTTCATGGAAGACCTCTCACTTTATCAAGAATATGATGACCACCACTGCGCCCAACAGTATCCCTAGTGCATAACCCTGCACGTAGCCAGTCTGGATCTTGCGCAGGACCCTCCCCCACCAGAGCATGAGTCCCGCTACCAAATTTACACTTCGATCCACCACCCCATCGTCGAACTCCCGCCAGAAGAAGGTTCCTATCTTCTTGGCGCTGCTGACGAAACATGCCTCATATATCTCATCGACATAATATTTATTGAAGACGATAGTATAAAGGGTCCTAAATCTTTGGGCCAGCCTCTTCGGGACATCAGGCTTCAGAATGTAGAGGTATAGAGCAATGCTGATCCCGATCAGGGCGATGACCACAGAGACCACCATCAGGATGATCTCCCAGTTAACACTTCCTATCTCCTCCACTGCACCGGCGGCATAGGCAGACTTAATTAGGGATAAGGAGGCATGCCCAGCTCCCTCTGGAAGCCCTCCCAATACAGGAGCGAGAAACTCATGAAAGTAATTCCTCCCTCCTAGGACATGGGGTATACCCACATAGCCGCCGATCACCGAAAGGACAGCCAAGATGATCAGCGGTACGGTCATAATAGGTGGGGACTCATGGATGTGTTTTTTTACCTCTTCCGAGGCCCGACATTGGCCCAAAAAGGTAACGAAGGTGAGCCGAAACATATAGAAGGCGGTCATCCCTGCCGCAACAGCCCCCACCAACCAGAGAAAGAGATGGCCATGAGGGCTGCTGAAGGCCTGCCAGAGAATCTCATCCTTGCTGAAAAACCCCGAAAACCCGGGGATCCCCGCAATGGCCAAAGTGGCCATCAAGAAGGTCCAAAAGGTAATGGGGGTCTTCTTCCACAATCCCCCCATCTTTCTCATATCCAATTCCCCGCTGAGGGCGTGCATCACACTGCCCGCCCCCAAAAACAGAAGGCCCTTGAAGAAGGCATGGGTCATGAGGTGAAAAATCCCCGCGCTGAAGGCCCCTACCCCCACGGCAAGAAACATATACCCCAGCTGACTAATGGTAGAATATGCAAGAACCCGCTTTATGTCGAATTGCAAAATGCCCATAGAGGCGGCATAGATGGCCGTGGCAGCGCCGAAAATGGCTACCACCGCCATAGAGACCGGAGCCATGCTGTAAATGACGTGACAGCGAGCGATCATATACACTCCCGAGGTGACCATGGTGGCAGCATGGATTAAGGAGCTAACGGGGGTGGGACCCTCCATGGCATCGGGTAGCCATACATAGAGAGGGATCTGGGCGGACTTGCCGGTGGCCCCTACGAAGAGCAACAAGGTGATCATGGTCACAGTCACTGGATCGAGGAGATGGGCCTTGGCGAATACCTCGTTGAACTCCAAGGTGCCAAGGTGGGCAAAGATCAAAAACATCCCCAGCAAGAAGCCGAAGTCCCCTACCCTGTTGACTACAAAGGCCTTCTTGCCCGCATTGGCGGGGGCATCCCTCTCAAACCAAAAGCCGATCAACAAATAAGAACAAAGCCCTACCCCCTCCCAACCGACAAACATCAACAGGAAGTTGTTGGCCAAAACAAGGGTGAGCATCATGAAGACAAAGAGGTTGAGATAGGCAAAATACCTGGTAAATCCTGGATCATCGTGCATATAGCCCACAGAGTAGATATGGATGAAAAAGCTCACCCCGCTGACCACCATGGCCATAACGATTGATAGAGGATCGATCTTGTAGCCAATTACCGTTTTGAGCCCTCCGGAGACTATCCAATCGAACAGGACTTTATCGGGTACGGCGGCTCGGGCATCAGGGGGGAGTTTCAGCAGGCTGAAAAAGACCAAGATGGAGAAGAAGAAAGAAAGCCCCAGTACTGAACACGCCACCCAACTGACCACCCTCTTGTCGAGGTTATACCACCTCCCAATCAGACCGTTGAAGAGAAATCCCACGGCAGGCAATAGAGGTATCAACCAAACATATTCGATCATAGGGCGCTCCTTGCTGCCTTCACCATTTTAATAGATTTATCTCATCCACCTTTATAGTCCCCCGCCCCCGGTAAAGGAGGACGAAGATGGCTAAGCCCACCGCCGCCTCAGCCGCCGCCACTGTCATCACAAAAAAGACCATCAAGACCCCATCTAGGGAATCTAAATAGTGGGAGGCGGTGATCAGACTGAGGTTGACGGCACTGAGCATCATCTCAATACACATAAAGATGACGATGGCATCTCTTCTGATCAGAACTCCTACCGCCCCAATAGCAAAGATTAGGGCACTCACAATCAGGTAACAGACTGGTGGCACATTAGGAAGCATCTTACCTACCTCTCCTTTTTGCTTAGGATCACTGCTCCAATGATCCCCACCAACAACAGGATGGAGGCCACCTCAAAGGGGAAGAGGAAGCGGGTAAATAACAGACTCGCCACCGCCTTGATATCGCCCATCTGGGCAATCTTTTCCGGTGTGAACTCCCCCTTTACCCCCGGCAATACCCTCAGGGCAATCCCATAGACAAGCTCAGCAAAAAGAATTAAGGCCACTACTAGCCCTATTACCTTAGCAGGGGAAAGACGGACCTTATAAGTCCTCCTCTCCTCCTCCACACTCAACAACATGATGACGAAGATGACCAACATCATGATGGCCCCAGCATAAATCATCACCTGGATGATGGCGATGAACTGGGAGTTAAGAAGCAAATAGAGGACAGCAATACAAAGAAAATTAAGCACCAAAAACAAAGCCGAGTGGATCGGATTGCGGCGAGTAATTACCATCACCGCAGCAAATATAGCAGTAAGAGCGGTCAAAATAAAGACGATCCAATGAAAGAGGCTCCCCATGATTATCTACCCCTCCTTCGGTGCGTTGGCCAAAAGCCTCTCTTTGTCTAAGACGAAGTCTTCTCGACGGTAATCCACAAACTCATAGTTTTTGCCCAATTTGATGGCATTTACCGGACAGGCCTCGGCGCAGAACCCGCAGAAAATACACCTCGTGACATTTATCTCATAGGTCTCGGGGTACCTTTCCCCTGACTCCAACTCTACGGCTACCAGATGGATGCAATTAGAGGGACACACTGCCACACAGAGTCCACATGCCACACAACGGGTATCACCTTTTTCATTTCGCTCGAAAAAATGTACTCCCCTCCACCTAGGGGCCACCTCCCGCTTCTGCTCAGGATACTGGATGGTCACCGGGCGGGAGAAGAACCTCTTTAGGGTAAGCCTCAATCCTCTCAACAGTGGGACGATCATCGTATTACACTCCCTTTAAAGGACCATGATCAAGCCGGTAAAAAATATATTGGCCAAGGTTAAAGGCAAAAGGACCTTCCAACCGAGCTTCATGATCTGGTCATACCTCAACCTAGGGAAAGTCCCCCTTTCCCAGATACAGAAGTATACAAGTACACCGGTCTTTATCACGAACCAGATCCAGGAAAGTGAAGGGGGTAAGAAAGGACCATGCCATCCCCCAAGAAATAGCGTAGTGGCAATAGCACATACCGCCACCAAATGGGCGTATTCCGCCATGAAGAAGAGGGAGAACTTCATGCTGCTGTACTCGATGTTAAAACCACAGGCCAGCTCTGCCTCCGCCTCAGGCATATCAAAGGGAGTCCGGTTGATCTCAGCAATGGCGCAGACCAGATAAAAGATAAAGGCGAAGGGTTGATAGAGGACATTCCAATGCCCTCCAGCCTGCCTTTGAACGATCTCCCCTAAATTGAGGGTCCCCGAGATCATCAACACCCCGATCACCGAAAGGCCCAAGGCCAACTCATAACTTATCATCTGGGCTGCCGCTCTCAGGGCCCCGATCACCCCATATTTGTTATAACCCGACCAGCCACCAAGCACAACGCCATACTCCCCTAAGGAAGCAATACCGAAGACATAAAGTAGACCGATATCTAGGTCGGCTATGGTAAGGGAGACAGTCCTGCCAAAGATCTCAATCTTATCCCCAAAGGGGATCACGGCAAAGAGGCACAGCGCCGCCACAATACTGATCATGGGGGCGATGATAAAAATGGTTTTATCCGCCTTAGCCGGAACCACTTCTTCTTTAAAGAAGGCCTTGATCCCATCGGCGATGGGCTGAAGGAGACCAAAAGGCCCCACCCTATTGGGCCCATATCTTACCTGGATATGACCCAACACCTTTCTCTCCACAAGGGTAAGATAGGCCACCGTACCCATTAGGACGGCAAAGACCACCACCACCTTCACCACGGCCTCAATCAGAAAATAGACTAGCTCCATCCTCTACCCCTCAAACCTTCTCTAACCTGGCGGGAATCCTCCCGTAAGCTGGTACTAAAGAAACAGCATCCAATTGCGGACCCACTAGTTGGGAGGCATCCACTTCATAAAAGGGGAGATAAAGGGAAAGAACACCCTTCCTCATCCCCTCGGATCTCCTTATCTCTACCTGCACCTCACCCCAGGGGGTGGTAACCTTCACCTTGTCTCCATCCCCAATACCCATCTCCTCGGCCTGCTCGGCGCTCATCTCTAAATAAGGATAGGAGAAGACCTTTGCCAACCCCTGAGCCCTCCTCTGGGGGCCAGAGCCTGTGAGGTGATTATAAAATATGCCCTCTACGGAAAGTAAAAAGGGATAGCCCTCCTCTTGCCCCTCCTGGGTGGGTCCTACAGGGCTAAAGACCGCCTTTTCCAAAAGATTATCCCTACCCCCACCCCGCAATTGGGTATCTGAGGCCTCAAATTCCAGCCCTCCATAGAGGGGATTGACACCTCTGATCTCCTCAAAGGTCCCTGCTGGAGACTCAGCCTTCATCTCCTTGCCCATGAAGGCCGCCAGATCCGATAAAACCTCACCTTCCCACCTCAGACCATCTGGGGGCTCCAAGGCCTTGCGCAACCTCTGAACCCTTCCCTCACAATTGGTATATGTACCGTCCAACTCAGCAAAGGATAGGGCCGGTAGGACCACATGGGCCTGCTCGGCCGTCTCTGAAAAGAACATATCCTGAACTACCAACAGCTCCAGGGCCTTTAGCCCCTCTTCTACGAGAGACCTGGGAAGGGTAATCAGGGGGTTTTCCCCCAAGATAAACAAGGCCTTTAATTCCCCCTTGGAAGCTGCCTGAAACATCTCCACTGCCGAAAGCCCCCTTCCATTTCCTGGACGATACCCCGAAAGGAGCAGGGGAGTTGCCCCCATCTCCACGGCACCTACCATATTGGCCTGAGGTCCGACAAAGTGAAAACCCCCTCCACCGGTAAGGGCCCCGGCAAGAAGCGCCAAGTTGACCAACCCCTTCACCTGATCTACCCCGTATGGCTGCTGCCCGAAAGGAGGAGAACAGATAAAGGCGGGCCTTTTCGCCTTGGCAAGGTGCTGTGCCGCCTCTGTAAGCAGCTCCTGAGAGACGCCAATTAGCTCCTCTACATGCTCAGGCGTAAACTTCTTGGCGGCCTCCTTGAGGGCATCCAAGCCTTCTACTGCCTCCACCCCCACTGCCCAGGCCTCTGGACCTTTCTCCAATAGGAGGTGGATCAATCCATTTGCCCAGACCAACTCGTCCCCGGGTCGTAGGCAGAACCAACAATCTGCCTCTTCGGCCAATCTGACCCGTCTGGGGTGAACCAGTATGAGGTGCGCCCCTTTTCTCCAGAGGGCCTCCCTGACCCGATTGGCGGCGATGAGATTATCCCTGTCCAAATCCCCTCCCACTACCACTATACAGTCGGCATCGGCAACATCATCCAAAGTGCTTGGCAGATAATCCCTGCCCAAAACCTCTTTTATGGCCAGCCGGTACGGTTCCAGACATAGCCTACCAGTAGTATCTACATTATTGGTCCCCACCACCTCCCTCATGAATTTCTGAAAGAGGTAGACTTCCTCATTAGTGCAGCGCGGGGATATCAACCCCCCAACTGTCCCAGGGCCGCTGCTCAAGATGACTTTGTTGATCATCGCTGCAACATAAGAGAGGGCCTCCTCCCACGGTACCTCCTTCCAGTTCCCCGCCCCCTTAATCATGGGCCTGGTAATCCTTTCCGTACCATGGAGGAAGTCATATCCAAATCTCCCCCTTACACAGAGGCTCCCCCTGTTAGCCCCCTTATCGTCCTGGCTCGTCACCCCTATTACCCGGTTCTCGAAGATATTCAGCTCGAGCTGGCAGCCCAGGGAACAGTAGTTGCAAGTGGTGAGAACCTTTTGTTGTTGCCAGGGGCGTGCCTTGATCCTGCTGACCCTCTCGGTCAAAGCCCCTACAGGGCAGACCCTGAGACATTCCCCACAGGAGATACAGGCCGCAGGGTCCCTTATCCCCACCTCCGCCTCATATCCCTTTCCCACCAGCTCTATAGCCCACGCTCTAGCGATCTCGTGGTCGGCCCTGATGCAACGCAAACACATAACGCAACGGTCCGCCCACTGCCTGATCAGGGGAGTGGCAAACTCCCTCATTCCCTTAGAGGACCTGGTGGCCTGATACTCCTGCTGATCTATACCGAACTCGAACACCAAATTTTGCAGTTCACATGCACCAGCCGCATCACATTGAGGACAGTCTAAAGGGTGATTAAGCAAAATGAGTTTGAGGGCATCACGGCGAATGCGCTCCAGCCTCTCCGTCTGGGTGCGAACCACTATTCCATCCTGCACATAGGTAGTACAAGCGGTCATGGGCCTCTCCGCACCTTCTATCTCCACCACACAGAGGCGACAAGAACCGATGGGGATCAACCGAGGATGATAGCAGAGGGTAGGTATATAGATCCCGTTCTCCCGCGCCACCTCCAGGATGGTTTTGTCTGACTCAGCCGTGATCTGCTTGCCATCTATGGTCAATCTAACCATCGCTCCTCCCATCTTACTACCCTATGGCCACCATACCGACGCGATAACAACGCAGGCAGCGAGCAGCTTCCCGCATGGCCGTATCGACGGGAAAACCTTCCTCCACCTCCTCAAAGCTCCACTTCCTGGTGTCTGCAGGGAGGGCCTTGAGCTGTTCCCTCTTCCTGCCCGGGATGATCCCAATATGCTCCTCAGGGTCGTAGACCCCTATCTCACCCATCAACTTCTCCAGCCGCTCGTCATCGCTAGCCTCTACTTTCTCACCCCTTAGGTAAAGGTCTATCATCTCTGCAGCCAATCGACCACTACCCGCCGCCCTTACCAGGACATCAGGGCCGGTGACGCAATCTCCTGCGGAAAAGATCTCGGGTTGTGAGGTCTCCATAGTCTCATTATTTACCACCACGGTAGACCATTTGGTGGCCTGCACTCCATCCTTTTCATCCAAAAAGGATAAATCAACACGTTGGCCAATGGCCGGGATTAATATATCCGTGTCAACGACAAACTCTGAGCCCTTGATGGGAACCGGTCTACGCCTGCCCGATTCGTCCGGCTCCCCCAGTTCCATCCTAATACACTCTACCCCCACTACCTTTCCCTCCTTAGCGATAATCTTAGTGGGAGCACAGAGATACTCAAACTTCACCCCTTCTTCTTCAGCAGCATGTATCTCCTCTTCATCGGCGGGCATCTCTCGACGGGTACGACGATAAAAGAGGTTAACGTCCTTCTTCCCTATCCGGAAGGAGCTGCGCACACAATCTATGGCAACATTACCCCCCCCTACTACCACTACCCTATCCCCATCTGGATAGGGATCTTTCCCCTTATTTATGCTAAAAAGGTATTGTACCCCGGGAATAAAACCCTTATATCCTGCATCTTCCCCCTCCACACGCATAGGGGTGGATCCTTGGGCCCCCACCCCAATAAAGATGGCGTCGTACTCCTTTTTCATATCGCTGATGCTTATGTCTTTTCCTACTTCGGTATTATATCTGATTTCTACCCCCAAGGAGGTGATGATATCCACCTCCCGGCGCAGGATGTGACGGGGCAGTCGGTAGTCGGGGATACCTACCGCGGCCATCCCTCCTGGTTCATCCAGCCTTTCAAAGATGGTGATCGGATAACCCTTAAGGGCTAAGTAATAGGCACAAGTAAGACCGGCTGGGCCTGCTCCAATGACCGCCACCTTTTTGTCCTTTCTGTCCTGAGGGGTGGGGATAAGGGGCTTTCTCTTTTTCTCTATCTCATAATCGGCCACAAACCTCTTTAGGTGCCTGATGTCGAGGGCCTCATCTACATTGAGCCTGCGGCAGTTGGACTCACAGGGACGAATGCATACCCTCCCTAAGGTACCTGGCAGACAGGTTCTCTCCCTGATAACCCGAAGGGAGTCGGCGAAATCTCCCTCTGCTATACACTCAATATAAGTGGGGATGTTCAAATGAGCAGGGCAGGCATTCATACAGGGGGCGGTGAGTTTAACCTTATAATTTCCTCGCGGAACCTTCTTCTTGCCCCTGATCACCTCCTCAAACTCCTCGCGAAAATACTTCAAGGCCATCAGGAGGGGGAAGGGACCAGTCTGGCCTAGATTGCACTTGGAACCCTCTAAAATGGAGTGCCCCAAAGACTCCATCAACTCCAGATCCTCCATTCTCCCCTCACCCTGCGTGATCCTGTCCAAGGTCTCGGCGATCACCTTGGTGCCAACCCTGCAGGGGAAACATTTCCCGCAGGACTCCTTCTGTACCGCCTCCATATATGCCCGGCACATATCGACAATGCTGACATCTGTGTCGCGCACGGCAAAACCGTTCCAACCCATGAAGGCCTTTATTCGAACGCCCGGTTTGAATTCAGCGGGCAATTTTAGCCTCTCCGGCTCGGCATATTCCTGCGGGGCCTTCCCCCTGTTATCGGTCAGTTTTCCTCCCCAATAGCTAAAAACTACATCTGCCATCGTCACCTCAAATCTATATAACGTATTAAAGTCGCATACAATTCAAACGAAGATTAAATCGCTCTACCCTTCGCCACATAATAAAAGGGCTGGTCATCGGTCTATCTCCCCCAGGACGATATCAATACTCCCGATGACGGCCACCACATCGGCCACCAGATGCCCTTTAATCATCTCCGGCAAGGCCGCTAAGTTCACAAAACAAGGGGGTCGAATGCGGTACCGATAAGGGTGATTGCTTCCATCGCTTACCAGATACCAGCCTAATTCTCCCTTAGGATTTTCGATACTGGCGTAAACCTCTCCTGGAGGTGGCGATATATCCTCGGACTTGAGCTTGAAGTGACGGATCAGGGCATTGATCTCCTCCGCTACCAGTTCTTTACTGGGAGGCGTCACCTTGGGGTCATAGTAGTTGACCTCCCCATCAGGGAGCCTGTCTAGGGCCTGATGGATGATTCTGGCAGACTGCCTCATCTCCTCCAGCCGCACGAGATACCTGTCGTAGACATCTCCCTTCTCGCCGATGGGGATCTCAAAATCAAACTCCTCATAACTAGAATAAGGAAAGACCTTGCGAATGTCCCACCTGACCCCTGACCCCCTCAGCACTGGACCTGTAAGCCCCCAGTTGATGGCCTCATCCGCCGTGATGACCCCCACATCTTTGGTCCTCTTCAACCAGATGATGTTCTCAGTAAGCAGCGTCTCATATTCGTGAATGCGTCGGGGAAAATCCTCTAGGAAGGCCCTGATCCTCCCCTCAATGCCATCGGGCAAGTCAGCGGCCAGTCCCCCTATGCGCAAAAAGCTGGGGGTGAGCCTGGCACCGGTGACGTGTTCCAGGATGTCAAGGACTGTCTCCCTTTCCCGGAAGGTGTAAAAGAGCACGGTCATGGCCCCCATGTCCAGGGCATGGGTGGCTAGCCAAAGCAGGTGCGCTGCGATCCTTTGCAGTTCGGCCAGCATCACCCTAATGTACTGGGCCCTCTTGGGCACCTCTATTCCGAGGAGTTTCTCCACGGCCAGAATATAGGCCAAGTTATTAGATATCCCGGCGGTATAGTCTAAACGGTCGGTGAGGGTAACAGCTTGTGTATAGGTCATGTTCTCAGCCAATTTCTCCACGCCTCTATGGAGGTGGCCGATGTAGGGGATGGCATCAACGATTACCTCCCCATCTAGCTTCAACACCAAACGCAACACCCCATGGGTGGCCGGGTGCTGGGGCCCCATATTTAAGATCATATACCTTTGCCCCTCACCCGTATCTGGGAACTTCGGTATGACATCGGGGGGCTCTGCCGGCACCTCGTAATGCTCGAAGTCCTCCCCCCGCAACGGAAAGTCCTTCCTCAGGGGATGGCCCTGGTAACCCTCCCAAGTCAAGATACGGCGCAAATCACTGTGTCCCTCAAAGGGGACCCCTAACATATCGTAAACCTCCCGCTCTAACCAATTGGCCGCCTTCCAGATCGACTCCACCGTAGAGAGCGCCTCGCCCTCACTTACCGAGGCCTTGATCCTCAACCTCTTATTCCGCCTCATGGAATAGAGGTGGTACACTACCTCGAACCTCTCCTCCCTCTGGGGATAATCGACGCCACATATATCGGTGAGGAAATCAAAGGCGAGATCGGGGTCATCACGGAGGAACTTACAGATGGGGAGGATATCTTCTCGCTTTACCTTAATGGTCATTTCACCCTGAAAGGAGTAGGTCTCCAAGATGGAGTCGGGGAATTGCTCCTTCAGCCTCTTATGGGCGACCTCCACATCCCACATATAATCCCTCTCTTATCGAATCTCTTCTGGTTGGAGGGGACGAATCTCATCCTTCCTGTCCAGAAGGCTCTCACCCATGATCTTATTCTGCAATTTTATCAAGGCCGTCAAGAGGGCCTCAGGTCTGGGGGGGCAACCTGGCACATAGACATCCACTGGGATGATCTGATCCACCCCTTGCACCACATTATAGGTTTGAAATATTCCACCTGAAGAGGCGCAGGCCCCATAAGCGATCACCCATTTAGGCTCAGGCATCTGCTCGTAAATCCTCTTAACCATGGGGGCCATCTTTTTGGTAACCGTGCCCGCCACGATCATAAGGTCTGCCTGTCTGGGGGAGGGGCGAAATACCTCAGCGCCAAATCTAGCAATGTCATAGGCCGCCGAACTGGTGACCATCATCTCCAGGGCGCATCAAGCCAGCCCAAAGGTCACCGGCCAAAGGGAGTTCTTTCGCGCCCAATTGACCAATTTGCTGAGAGAGGTCGTGATGATGTTATCCCCTAACTTGACCTCTATTCCCATTCCAGCGCTCCTTTCCTCCATACATATATAAAACCCAATAATAGAATAAAAATGAAAATCATCATCTCCACAAAGCCAAATATCCCTAACTCCCTAAAGACCACCGCCCAAGGGTACAAAAAGACCACCTCTAGGTCAAAGACCAAAAAGAGCATGGCGATGATGTAATACTTTATCGGAATGGCCTGATGGGTGGGGCCTAAAGAGATCATCCCACACTCATAGGGAGCAGCTTTTACCGGATGGACCCTCTTAGGCCCCAACAGATGGGAGAGGAAGACGACAAAGACGGCAAAAAATATAGACAAGGCCAATAAAAACAGAACAGGCACATACTTAATGAGCATCAGATCTCCCCCCCTTAAGTTATGACCTGGGCTTGACGCCTAGATCTATTACAACATCGATCTAAATTTGTCAAGGGGAAAATCGTAGTTTTGTGAAAATAGTAGCTATCTAAATTGACCTCCAAAAACTCCTCTAATAGTGCTATCTTTTGCCTTAAAATCTTTTGTCTATAGTGGTTGAGAGGTCGAAATTCAAGTTAGACTAAAGATTCTTTTTGAGATAAAATAGGCCATCAATCAGCTATGTTAGATATGTTAGACACGATGTATCTTGGTGTTGATGTAGGTTCCATCACCACTAAAGTGGTGGCCATTGATGAGGCGGACCAGATCAGGGCCAAGGTCTATCTGCGTAACATCGGCAGGCCCCTAGAGGCGATAAAGAAAGGGCTCCGTATGATAAAGGACCAACTCGGGGACAACCTGGAGGTTCAAGGGATAGGGACTACGGGGAGCGCCCGCCACCTAGCGGCTTACCTCTTGGGGGCAGATGTGGTGAAAAACGAGATCACCGCCCATGCCGTGGCCGTAGTCGACTTCCTCCCCGAGGTCCAAACCATTATCGAGATCGGCGGACAGGACTCCAAGATCATCATCTTACAGGAGGGGGTGGTGGTGGACTTTGCCATGAACACGGTATGTGCGGCAGGGACTGGCTCCTTTTTGGATCAACAGGCCGCCCGGTTGGGGATATCTGTGGAAGAATTCGGTCAGTTGGCCCTAAAGGCGACAAAAAGGGTGAGGATAGCGGGCAGATGCACAGTCTTTGCCGAGACCGATATGATCCACAAACAGCAGCTGGGCTTTCAAACTGAGGAGATCATTGCCGGGCTCTGCAGCTCCCTGGTCAAGAACTATCTCAACGACGTGGCCAGAGGAAAAGATCTCCTCCCCCCATTGGTATTTCAGGGCGGCGTGGCTGCCAATCCGGGCATAAGGAAGGCATTCGAAGAGGAGCTAGGGGTGCCCTTGGTGATCCCTCCCCACTTTGAAGTCATGGGGGCCCTCGGGGCAGCGAAACTTGCCCGCCGAGCTGGTGTATCCAGTAGCAAGTTTAAAGGATTTGATATAGCTCACAGCGAATGTTTCACCCGCAGTATAGAGTGTGACGGGTGCGGGAACAATTGTGAGGTGATAGAATTGATAGTGAATGGAGAAACCATCGCCTACTGGGGTGACAGGTGCGGTAAGTTCAGCGAGGCCTTCCGCTCCAAAGAGGGATGAGGATTTTACTGACAAACCCGGCCAATGCCGGCATCCTCAGGGCAATAGGAGTTCACTTCCCCCCCATGGTGCTGTGGTATCTAGGCGCATACCTAGAAAAAGAGGGGTATCAGGTGGAGATAAGGGACTTTTGCGTCCCTGGGAAAAGGCCCAACTACTCTCAATATGATCTAGTGGGCATCTCCACTGATACCACTCGCCACTTCAAGGCCATGGAGATCGCTCGGAGGGCAAAAGAAGCGGGCTGCACGGTGGTGATGGGAGGACCCCATCCATGTTATATAGATGAGGAGATGTTCGCCAGCCGATGGGTGGATTTCATCGTCCATGGGGAGGGAGAGATAACCCTTTTGGAACTGGTCAGGGCCCTGGAAAAGGGGGAAAAGGATCTAGAAAGGATAAAGGGGATCAGCTTTCAAAGGGATGGTGAGGTGGTGAGAACCCCACCTCGCCCTTTTATCCAAGATCTGGATTCTTTGCCTTTGCCTGCACGCCACCTGATAGATATGGGTCTCTATCGAAGGACCAGATTTGGCAACCGGGCTATCACCCCTGTGGTAACGAGCAGGGGTTGCCCGGCAAATTGCAACTTTTGTTCTTCTTCCAGCTTTTTCGGCAGAAAGTGGAGGGCCAGAAGTCCGGAATCGGTGGTGGAAGAATTGGAAGAACTACAATATAAATATGGTTTTAGAGCTGTGGCCTTCGTCGACGACAATTTTACCCTCTCCCCTAAAAGGGTAATGGCCATCTCTGAGGGCATCATCAAAAAAGGGCTGGATATCTGGTGGTGGAATTTCTCTCGGGCAGAGACCATTGTGAAAAACGAGGAGATGCTGAAGGTGATGAAGAGGGCTGGGGCCAAGACCATCTATATCGGGGTGGAGAGCGCCAGCCCTCAGACCCTCGTCGAACTCGGAAAGAGGATGGACCTGAATACGGTGGTGAAGGCGGTAGAGGTATTAAAAAAACATGGCTTTGAGATATTCGCCAGCTATATTTTGGGAAGTCCCGGCGATAAAGTGAAGGACATCCATGAGACCATTCGCTTTGCCAAAAGACTGGATACCAATGTGGCCCAGTTCTCCATCCTCACCCCCTATCCAGGCACCTCCCTTTATGAAGAACTGAAGCACAAGATCTGGACACGACACTGGCCCTTCTATGACTCCCAACACTTGGTATATAGACACGATCACATATCCTTTATCAGGATGGAGTGGCTATTGTTGAAAGCCAATCTCCTCTATTACACACGTTCCCGAAAGGCCTTAAAGGATGTTTGGCGTGTGGCCAAAAGACATAAACTGGGGTGGGGGACACTTTTGAAGTTTCTCCGAGACTACTTCTGGGGTAAGTGAAGATGCGCTCTGGGGGGCGGCTCAACAGATTCTTCTTCCTTTTTTGGTTTTATTTCTTCGCCACCATCATTCCCCGTCCTTTACAGAGGGTTTTCACCATCTCCATAGGCACTCTTTTTTACCTGCTTATGCCCAAGACCAGGCAAGCGGTGAAGGAAAACCTAAAGGTGATCGGGAGGGGAAGGTGGGGTAAAAAGGAGATAGCCGCCCTTGCCAGAAGTACTTTCCAAAACTACGGGCAATACCTCCTCGACTATATGGTGATGCATCGTCTAAGCTCCAAGAACAAAGGCAAAACGGTTGAGCGGGAACTGGGACATGAAAATATGATTGAAGCCCTGGACAGGGGAAAGGGGGTCATCTGCATCACCCCTCACCTAGGCAACTGGGAACTGGGGGGGTTGTTGCTTGCCTTCAAGGGCTGTGACCTGTACGTCCTCACCCTTGATGAAGTCGATCCCAAGATCAAGGCCTTCCGGGAGCGGATGAGGGCAGCAAAGGGGATCAAAAACATCTACATAGACCCCGAAAACCCAACCCCCTCTGCTATCTTGGAGGTGGTGAGGGTCCTTAAGGAAAATAAGGTAGTGGCTATGTTAGGAGACCGTTCAGGAGGGGCCAACACCATTGAATTGGACTTTTTCGGGCGCAGGACCCCTTTCCCCACGGGTGCCGCCACCTTGGCCATGACAACAGGAGCAGCGGTTTTGCCCGTCTTCGTCATACTAAAAGGTGGCAAGTACTGGGGGATCATCGAACGTCCTATTTACTTCCATAGCTCTTCTCAGCAAGGCAAAGAGAGCGAGATCAGGCGGGGGATGGAGAAGCTGGTAAGGACCTTTGAAAGGTACATCGGGGAGTACCCCGACCAATGGTATAATTTCTTCCCCTATTGGTCCTGAGATCTCACCATCAAAGACATATTGATTTTAAAAAAATTATGGCCTAAAATGAATGGCTCTTTGAGCTATCTGTTGGCCTCTTAATACCTTAAGGTTCCAATGTAAGAATTAAAGCGGCTTTTGACGGCAAATAGCGGTCATGGAGCAAGTACCCCTAAAACCCAGACCTCTTATAACGAAAAGGGGAATCATCGCCTTTGTCTCCATCAGCCTAGCGGCTGCATGGATCCTGCTATCCATGTCCTCCTCCCCGGAAACCTGGCAAAATCTGCACCATATAAAGGTAGTCCCACTGCTGCTTTTGGTTGCCGCAGTGATTGCGATGTGGTGGCTTGATCTGCTGCGGTTGCGGATTCTTACTTGGGGGGCTAACTCCGATTTTAGCACGTGGTTCGGCTTTCAGTTGGTCTGGGTGAACTTATTGGTCTGTGCCGTTACTCCCTTTGAGAGCGGGGGAGGACCAGCCCAGATCATGATGATGACAAAAAAGGGAATCCCCGTAGGTAAAGGAATGGCCATTACTTCCATTCGCTCGACCATCACCCTGATATTGCTCTCTTGCACCACTTTGCTGGTGCTCAACTTCTGGCCCCAAATGATGCCCCATTGGCCTCTGAGAAGGCTATTTTTAGGGATCTCCTTCCCTATCCTTCTATCCATCCTTATCCTGGCGGGGGGGTTGTTCTTCCCCGAAAGGTTAAAATCATGGGGGAAAAAGGTAACCTCTTTTTTGCAAAGGTACAGGTTCATCAAGCCAGCCTGGACGGAACGATGGAAGGAGTTCCTCTTCAATATAGTGGATGATCTGAGTGACACCTGTAGGGGATATATAAGGGAAGGAAAAAGACACCTGATTGGAGCGACACTGATTACCATACTGTTCCTTTGCGCCCATTTTTCCATAGCCCCCCTTATCTTCTGGTCTTTGGGGGCCCACATCTCCTTCCTGCGGACCATCTTGATCCAGGTCGTCTTAACACTAATGATCTACTTCATCCCCACACCCGGAAGCAGCGGTGCGGCGGAGGGGGGGTTTTTTCTCCTCTTTTCGCCCTTGATACCTGGCCCAATATTGGGTATATCTGTCCTGCTGTGGCGCTTCTTTACCGTCTATCTTGGGGTATTGCTGGGGGCCTTTTCCATCACCCATATCACCCCTTTTTGGACGAAATTGACGGCTCCGGAAAAAATTGTATCCGGGAGGTCTTGACAAAGAAAAATAAAGTTGATATTAATATAAAGTTTTACAAAAATTTCATACAAAAGAAGGGCCCGAGGAAATTCTATGAGCGCAGGATAGCTAAGAACAAAAGAAATAGATAATTTAAGAAGGGGATTTCCGCGGGCTGCGGCGAAGGAGAATATTTTTGCCCTTTTTAAAAGGGTTTTCTTTTATGGTCTGGGAGGTTGCTGATGCCTACCATTAATCAATTGGTGAGAAAAGGCAGGGAGATAATCAAGAAAAAGACTTCTTCTCCGGCCCTGCGGGGGTGCCCTCAAAAACGGGGGGTGTGCGTGAGGGTCTACACCACCACCCCTAAGAAACCAAACTCAGCCCTGAGGAAGGTGGCCAGGGTCCGCCTTACCAATGGGATGGAGGTAACCGCCTACATCCCCGGTATCGGCCATAACCTCCAAGAACATTCGGTGGTGCTGGTGAGGGGAGGAAGAGTAAAGGACTTGCCAGGAGTTCGTTACCATATCATCAGGGGAGCCCTGGATGCCCTTGGTGTCGAAGATAGAAGAAAATCTCGTTCTAAATATGGAACGAAAAAGCCCAAATAAAATGGGAGATTAAGATGCCGAGAAGAGGGGTAGTAAAAAAGAGACAGATCCAGCCTGATCCTAAATATAAAGATGTCTTGGTGGCCAAGTTCATCAACTGCATCATGCGAGACGGGAAAAAGAGCCTGGCCGAGAGGATATTCTATAATTCTTTGGAAATCTTAAGGGATAGGATAAAGGATGATCCCCTCAAGGTCTTCAAACAGGCAGTGGACAATGTAAAGCCTGTGCTGGAGGTGAAGCCGCGGCGGGTAGGAGGGGCAACCTATCAAGTCCCAGTGGAAGTGAGGCCAGATCGTCGAACGAGTTTGGCCATTCGCTGGATAATCCAGTTCGCTAAGTCCCGTCCAGAAAAGACAATGCAGGAGAGACTGGCTGCAGAGCTCTTAGATGCCGCCAATAACAGGGGGGCATCCATTAAAAAGAAAGAGGATACCCATAGGATGGCTGAGGCCAATAAGGCCTTTGCCCACTATCGCTGGTAGGGAGGACTTCAAAGATTGGCTAGATTGATACCATTGGAAAGGGTCAGAAATATCGGGATTATGGCCCATATAGACGCCGGCAAGACCACTACCACCGAGCGAATACTCTATTACACTGGTGTCTCTTATAGGATGGGCGAGGTACATGAAGGTTCGGCGATAATGGACTGGATGCAGCAAGAGCAAGAAAGGGGTATCACCATCACCTCTGCAGCGACCACCTGTTTCTGGCGCGAGCATCGCATCAATATTATAGATACCCCTGGTCATGTAGACTTCACCATGGAAGTGGAAAGGTCGCTGCGGGTACTGGATGGAGCTATCGCCATCTTCTGCGCGGTGGCTGGAGTCGAGCCCCAATCCGAGACCGTCTGGCGGCAGGCAGAAAAATATGGAATCCCCCGAATCGCCTTCGTCAACAAGATGGATAGGGTGGGTGCGGACTATTGGAGGACCATCCAGATGATGAAGGATCGATTAAATGCTCGCCCTCTCCCCCTGCAGCTCCCCTTGGGGAAAGAGGAGGATTTCGTCGGGATCATCGACTTGGTAGAGATGAGGGCTGTTGTCTACGATGCCACCACCTTGGGGGCTCGATACCACTTTATAGAGATACCTGCGGATATGAAGGATGAGGCCTTGAGGCATCGGGAGCTGATCTTGGAGGTGGCGGCAGAGGTGGATGAATCTTTAATGGAAAAATACGTGGATGGCTCAGAAATCACCCCGGCGGAGATCAAGGGGGCCATCAGACAGGCCACATTGAGGCTTGAGGTGGTACCGGTGCTGTGTGGGGCGGCCTTCAAGAACCGAGGGGTTCAACCCCTGCTTGACGCAGTGGTTGACTATCTCCCCTCTCCCCTGGATGTCCCCGAGATTGAGGGAAGCAGACCCGATAGAGGGGTGGAAAGAAGGCGTCCTGCTGACGATGAGCCTTTCTCCGCCTTGGCCTTTAAGCTCATGAACGATCCTTTTGTGGGGCATCTCACCTATCTGAGAATCTACTCGGGCTCTCTACGGGCAGGCAGTACTGTATACAACGCCACCCGTGCAAGGCAGGAGAGAATAGGAAGACTCCTTAAGATGCACGCCAACAAAAGAGAGGAGATCAAGGAGGTATACGCCGGAGATATCGTGGCTGCAGTCGGCTTGAAGAATACCTCCACCGGCGATACCCTCTCAGACAAGGAACATCCCATCATCTTAGAGGCCATTGAATTCCCGGAGCCGGTCATTTCGGTCTCCATAGAGCCCAAGACTAAGGCAGACCTGGACAAACTAGCAGCGGCGTTGCATAAACTGGCCTTAGAAGATCCCTCCTTTCGAGTCAAGACCGATGAGGAGACAGGACAAACCTTAATCTCAGGAATGGGGGAGTTGCACCTGGAGGTCATCGTAGACCGACTCCTTCGTGAGTTTAAGGTAGATGCACGTGTAGGAACCCCTGAGGTTAGCTATCGAGAGGCCATCACGAAGACTGTAGAGGGAGAGGGAAGATATATCAAACAGACAGGGGGGCGTGGACAGTACGGGCATGTGGTACTGAGATTAGAACCCCTTGAACCTGGAGCTGGATTTGAGTTTATAAACAAGGTGACGGGAGGGGCCATACCCAAGGAATTTATCCCCGCCGTGGAACAAGGCCTCAGAGAGGCGATGCAACGAGGGGTCCTTGCCGGCTATCCCTTAATTGATTTGAGGGTCACCCTCCTGGATGGTTCTTATCACGAAGTGGACTCCTCAGACCTCGCCTTTAAGATAGCGGCCTCTGTAGGCCTCAAAGATCTTGCCCTTAAAGCGAACCCCATCATATTGGAACCCATTATGTCGCTGGAGGTCGTCTTACCTGAGGAGTTCCTGGGAGAGGTAATAGGCGATCTCAACGCCAGGAGAGGCAAGATCTGTGGTATTGACGCCCGCAAGGGGATCCAAGTAATAGAGGCGGAGGTCCCCTTGGCTGAGATGTTCGGTTATGCAACCGATCTGCGCTCCCTGACCCAGGGCAGGGCCAACTACACTATGCAGTTTTCCCAATACAAACCCTTGTCCCCTGCTATAATGGAGGCGATAATTGCCCACCGAAGGGGCGTTGGATTACCCTTAATTTCAAAAAGGAAGGAGGTCATCTGATGTCGAAGCCTAAGTTTGAGCGTCGTAAGCCTCATGTGAACATAGGGACTATTGGGCATGTGGATCATGGTAAGACTACTTTGACGAGTGCGATAACGAAGGTATTGAATTTGCGTCAGTTGGCGGATTATATGCCGTTTGATCAGATTGACAAGGCGCCGGAGGAGAAGGAGCGGGGTTTGACGATAGCGATTGCGCATGTGGAGTATGAGACTGAGAAGCGTCATTATGCGCACATAGATTGTCCTGGTCATGCGGATTATATTAAGAATATGATCACGGGGGCGGCGCAGATGGATGGTACTATTTTGGTGGTTTCGGCGGCGGATGGTCCGATGCCGCAGACCAGGGAGCATGTGTTGTTGGCCAAGCAGGTGAGGGTTCCTTCTGTAGTGGTTTTTTTGAACAAGGTGGACATGGTGGATGATGTGGAGTTGTTGGATTTGGTGGAGTTGGAGGTGCGGGAGTTATTGAGTGGTTATGATTTTCCTGGGGATGAGGTGCCTGTGGTGCGGGGTAGTGCTTTGCGGGCTTTGGAGAGTGATTCTAGGGATCCTGATGCGCCGGAGTATGAGTGTATATGGGAGTTGTTGAGGGCGGTGGATGAGTTTATACCTGAGCCGGTGCGGGATGTGGAGAAGGATTTTTTGATGCCGATAGAGGATGTCTTTAGTATATCTGGTCGGGGTACGGTGGTTACTGGTCGTGTGGAGCGTGGTGTGGTGAAGGTGGGAGATGAGGTGGAGATAGTGGGTATACGTCCTACGGCCAAGACGGTGGTCACGGGTGTGGAGATGTTTCGTAAGGTGTTGGATGAGGGGCGTGCTGGTGACAACATAGGGGTGTTGTTGCGGGGTATCAAGCGTGATGAGGTGGAGCGTGGTCAGGTCTTGGCTCGGCCTGGCAGTATTACTCCTCATCGTAACTTTAGGGGTGAGGTCTATGTATTGACGAAGGAGGAGGGTGGTCGTCATACGCCCTTTTTCAGTGGGTATCGTCCTCAGTTTTATTTTCGTACTACTGATGTCACGGGGGTGGTGACCTTGCCTGAGGGTGTGGAGATGGTGATGCCTGGGGACAATGTGAATTTGCAGGTGGAGTTGATCACCTCTATCGCCTTGGAGAGGGAGTTGAGGTTTGCCATCCGGGAGGGCGGCCGCACAGTAGGGGCAGGCGTGGTCACCGAAATCCTGGAATAAAAGGCAAAAGAGATGAGGATAATCGTAACCCTTGCGTGCACAGAATGTAAAAGGAGGAATTATACTACCACGAAAAATAAAAAGACTAAGCCGGATAAGTTAGAGTTTAGAAAATATTGTCGTTTTTGCCAAAAGCATACACTTCACAGAGAGATAAAATAGACTCAGGGACTTTACAAAGGAAGGTCTCTCTGCCTTCTAATCTAAATAACTGTAGGCCAGTAGCTCGAACGGCTAGAGCACCGGACTCCAAATCCGGGGGTTGGGGGTTCGAATCCCTCCTGGCCTGCCAGTGTTCCTTTTTTATTCTTTCCGAGTACCTTTTTATTCCTGGGTCAGGAGTTGAAGGAAGGGTATTTGATGGCTGTTGATATAAAAAAATTCATTCAATTCCTAAAGGAGGTCAAGATTGAGCTCAAGCGGGTTACTTGGCCTTCCCGTAAAGAGACGTTGGCGGGGACAGCGGTGGTGCTGGTCATCGTCTTCATCACAGCCTTCTTTTTAGGGATTGTGGACTTGGGGCTTTCCAAGTTGATCAAAATAATCCTCAGTGGTTGATCTCAAAATAGCATCGGTTGTAGGAAGGTATTTGTTATGGCCCAAAGGTGGTATATCGTCCATACCTATTCTGGATATGAGAATAAGGTGAAGGCCTCTCTGGAGGAGAGGATCAGGAAGTTTGAGGAGGAAAAGGAGAAACAAGGGGAGAAAGGTGCACGAGGTAAATATTTCTCTGAGATCTTGGTTCCCACGGAGACGGTAATAGAGCTGGTTAAAGGGAAAAAGAAGACCTCCTCCCGCAAGATTTTTCCCGGCTATGTCTTGGTAAAGATGGAGCTAAATGACGAGACCTGGCATGTGGTGAAAGATACACCAAAGGTAACAGGGTTTGCAGGCAGTCGAACCAACCCAACCCCCCTTTCCGATAAGGAGGCGGAGGAGCTCATAGCCCAAATTACAGAAGGCGCCTATACCCCCAAACCGAAGGTCACCTTCAACGAGGGGGAGAGCGTGCGGGTGATCGATGGTCCGTTTACCAACTTTGTGGGGACTGTTCAGGAGGTAAGGCCAGATAAGAGGAAGGTGAAGGTTCTGATCAGCATCTTCGGCAGAGCGACTCCCATAGAATTGGACTTTATTCAGATAGAACGCAATTGATGACGGAGGCATTATGGCGAAAAAAAAGGAGGTAATGGGTTCTATAAAGCTCCAGATCCCGGCTGGACAGGCCACCCCCTCTCCCCCCGTGGGTCCTGCCCTGGGGCAGTATGGCCTTAACATTATGGAATTTTGCAAGGCCTTTAACGAAAAGACAAAAGGCCAAGAGGGGACCATTATTCCTGTGGTCATTACGGTCTATACCGATAGAACATATAGCTTTGTTACCAAGACTCCACCCACTCCGATCCTTTTAAAACAAGCCGCCAAGATCGCTAAGGGATCTGGAGAGCCCAACAGGAACAAGGTGGGCAAAGTTACCAAGGATCAGATCAGAGAGATTGCTCAGATCAAGATGCCTGATCTCAACGCCAATGATCTGGAAGGGGCCATTAAGATGATCGAGGGGACGGCCAAGAGTATGGGAATAGAGATTGTGTGAGGTAAGGGACAATGGGCAAGAGGGGTAAAAAATACGAAGAGGCCAGAAAGAAGGTCGATAGGACTAAAAGGTATGACTTGGAGGAGGCCTTACATCTACTGCCAGAAAC
>Ga0180300_10000106_pt1 | contig 30339 bp, 31 predicted proteins | sample GuaBasSediGuay15_FD_121798 | JGI IMG/M metagenome (GOLD analysis project Ga0180300, IMG submission 121798) | Subseafloor sediment microbial communities from Guaymas Basin, Gulf of California, Mexico - Guay15, Core 4569-2, 21-24 cm | ecosystem: Environmental > Aquatic > Marine > Hydrothermal...
AACACTTTTATTGCGAGTTCTCGCCGCTTTAGCCAACCTTTTATGCTTTTGATGTCGGGACCAAAACACCTTTTGATGCTTGAGAACACTGCCTCTACAATGCTTCTTACGTGATACTCGTCCATCCATTCGTCTGGATTGTCCGAGTATGCCTCGAATGATATTTGCCATGCCGGATATCCCTTCGCCTTAGCCGTAGCGTTTGTCTTGAAGTGGAGGAAAGGTTTCCCCCCTTTGTCCGCCACCGCTTGACAGTTAACGCGAGAGGAATACGCTTTATCGCCGGCAGCCTTGCGAATGCGGGGTAAATCTCTGATCAGCCGTTTGAATTGCTTTGCATCGGCGTCTTTCCAATCCGTTGCTATGAAATGCCAGATTATCTCCGTATCAACGTCAATGACGATGTGGAGCTTGAGATAACCTTTTTTCTCGGATTTGCGCTTTATTCTGATGTCAAACCACTTACTGCTCGTTTTAAGGCTAAATCCTGAGCTGTCCACTGCGACGTCCATGCCTCTTCGCCTCATTTGAAAGGTAACAAGCCTTGAAATCAGCCGAATGTACGACGTAGACATTTTCGGCATTCCTCTCGCTATAACACTATGTCCCGGCAGTTGTTTGATGCCGAGGCGTTGCGCTGCGAGCGTGTTTGACTTGAAGTATGCTTCTATGCCATCGTACGTCTTACAAAGCGATACCTTCATGAAAACACAGACGGCGACGATTCGTGGATCCCAGCATGGGCGACCGAACGGATTGCGTTCCCATGGGGCGTTTGCTGTTCTTACTGCACCGATTATGGACAGGAGGATAAGCCTCTCGAAGTCCCGATTTACCTGGTTGGCGACCCGTGGAGAAACTCTCTTCTTTGGCTTTCCCATACTGAAATGTTAATACATAACTTTAAATAAACATCATTTCTTATGCACGTCCCATGGTAAAAGAATGCTTTGGTAAAAATCTGAAGGTTGCGCTACTGAAGATTTCTTAGTTTTGGGATGAAGCCGACTTTCCCAAAAAGTTTTTATAAGATGATTTTTTTTAATCATAAACCCTGTGTAAAAATGTATGGGTTTAATCTAAAGCCTCTTTTTAAGTTCTGAAATCACTTTCTCTACTTTTTCTGTCATGCTATATTTCCTTATCGCTTTTCCCTTTGAATTCGCATCTTCAGATATTTCGTATTTACTGCTCAAGAATCCATATTCCTCTAAAGTGAGGAGATGGTAAGAAACGAGCCGCCTCTCTTCTCCCAGCGCTTTACTTATCTCATTTATGTACATTGGCTTCTCAGCAATCAGCTCTACAATCCGGAACCTTATCGGATGTAAAAGTGCATGCGCATCCTTCAACAAATTATCCTCAATTTTCGTCATATGTTCGCTACATATGTTTATATATATAAAAATACTTTCTTTTATGCAAAGTATATTTCCTCATCGCTATTTCCCTTTGACCTCGATTGTTCAATATTCCATTTTAATTTAAAATGGTAGTTTATTAAGTTTTATACATGTTCCGGATTGCTAAAATAAAGAAAAATGGACCTTGAGGGATTTGTAAAGAGGAAGTTAAAAGAAGGCGAAAAAGAAGATGCGATAATCGCTGAGATGGGCAAACGTATCATAGAGATAAAGCGCAATCGTATAAGAAAAGAAGATGCAGAGGCACTTTCCAAAGCGATATTAGAAGAAGCGAAACGAACGATTGATTTAAAAGATGAACTTTTCACAGAAATAAAATCAGGTGTGAGAATGGGCGAGTTCGGAGTTGGGTCAAGGGGTTTGGGTGATTTTTACGCTCATGAGAAGATAGGAGAGATAATTGGCGCAACGAGTGCAGTGGTTGACTCGACAAGCTTAAGTGATTCCGGCGTGGTACGATCCTCAAGTAAAGGAAAATTTGTGGTTATCACGGTGGACGGAATGCATTCGCGGCTGAGCGATTTCCCTTTTCTCGCGGGTTTTCATGTTGCACGTGCAGCTCTTCGTGACGTGTATGTAATGGGAGCTACACCTGTTGCACTATTCTCAGACATTCATGTTGCCGATGACGGCGACGTTGCGAAGATATTCGACCATGTAGCGGGAATTTCAGCGGTATCAGTCGCTACTGACGTTCCTCTCGTAACGGGCTCGACATTGCGAATAGGCGGTGACGTGGTAATAGGTGAAAGAATGACGGGCTGCGTGGGTGCGGTTGGCGTGGCGGAAGCTGTTGTATCGAGAGAAGGAGCAAAGGAAGGAGATGTAATATTGATGACCGAGGGAGCAGGAGGAGGCACAATATCCACTGCTGCTTTGTATTATGGAGAGTCTGAAGCAGTGAAAGAAACGCTGAACATAAAATTTTTGAAGGCTTGTAACGCGCTTATCGAAGAAGATATGGTGAGAAGGATTCACGTCATGACAGATGTTACGAACGGAGGCATCAGAGGGGACGCGAACGAGATTGCAAAAGTCGCAGCCGTGAAACTCGTTTTTTATGAACAGCGAATAAGGAGTCTGGTGAATGAGCCTGTGCTTAGGATGCTGGAGCGGCATGGGATAGATTATTTAGGCGTCTCTCTGGATGCTCTTCTAATTATTTGTCCAAAAGCCGTTGCGGAAGACGTGAAGAAAGTTGTAAGGAGTACAGGAGTGAGAATAGAAATGGTGGGCAGAGTTGAAGTGGGGAGTGGTGCAGAAATTGTTATGGATGGGGAGAGAAAGAAGTTTATTCCTAAGTTTAGAGAGTCTGCTTATACGCCAGTAAAGAAGGTTGTGGGAGAAAACGTAAGTGCGGGTAATGATTTTGAAGAGATGAAGAGGAAGGTGGATAAGGCCGTTGAGGAGGCGATTTATAAGAGAGATAGGGTGAAAGAGGTGCTAGAGGGGGAAGGTAATAGATAATGAAGATCTGATTTTGCCTTTTGACTATTAATGAGGGTGATAATATAAATTTAGAAAAAGACTTAAGTTTTTAGATGAGGAGATAAATTATGTCAGGTTGGGAGAATTTTTGCATTCAGATTTTTCTTACAACAAAGGCTGATTATTTATCCTTCTCCTTATTACCCTACCTTCAACACCTAATTCAGCCCATGCATCACGTAATCCTTCTGCTTTTTCCTCGTCCACCAGAGCAGCAAAAGAAGGTCCCGTCCCCGATAAGCTCACCCCCTTCACTCCACATTCCAGTGCCTTCAACATCGGCTCAGGATTAAAATTCAACGCTGCACAATACATAAAACCATTTAACGTCATCGCCTCTTCAAATCTCTCCTCCAACGCTAATTCATATGCAATATTCACCCATGGAGCTATCAGCTTCGATCTTTTTACATCGGTATCCGCGGTAAACGCTTTTTCACCTGGCACGAGAACGAGAACTTCGGATTCCTTCTCCACCCTCTTTATCAACTCCCTCTTTTTATTGTCTGTTATTACGAATCCACCGAGCAAAGAAGCACAGGCATCATCAAAAGCCCCTGTTATTGACACACCAACGTCCAGAGCCGCCTCTACCCCTATCCTAATCGTATCCAGCGCTTTCGCTTCCTCACCTATCGCATTCAGCGTAGCAACTACAACGGCATTTGCCGCGGCACTGCTGCTCTTTAACCCGCTTCCAACTGGTATTTCGCTTCTCGTCTTTACATAGCCACACAAGGGTAAATCGAACTTCTTCAACACCAGCTCCACGCATCTCTCTATCAATCTTGTATCTGCACCCTTTTCGCCTTCCACTTCTGTCTCTCCTTCTATACCACTGAAATCCTCGCCAAGCTCCACAATAGCATCAGTCCAGAGTTCTATACCAAAAGCAGACCCTTTGTAGGTTGCTATTGCATTTATTACTGTTCCGGCACCACTTGCTTTTCCATATCCTCTTGCACCCATTCTCTCATCCACCTCTCTATCTCTCTTGCAGGATTAGATACGATAAAGGTCACCTCTTTACAAGGCGAATCTTTTGAGTACAACTTTAATGCCTTTCTGTATTCTTCTGTCATCTGCTTTGTGTTCATTATCGTTGTGACAATCAATGTATCGTTCACCTTTGTACAGCAAATGGTATATTTGTTCGTGGAAAAGCGCATACTGACCTCTTCATCACCATCCCTTCTTTTTTTCCTCTCCAGACATTTCCCTGAACGAATAACATTCACGATAATATTGGCTACAATATCTCCGGATATTTTTCGATACCACGTCGGCCTTCTTTCAAACAATCTCTCTACCGCATGTCTGGTGATTATCACTTTTATTTTATTTGACATCTCTTCTTTGAAATTGTGCGTGAATCAGCGTGCCGAATAAGTTTTCATCGTCAGTCAGGAATTTGTAAACATTCGATTCTTTTGATGCGTTGAAAAGTATGGACGGGATGTTACTCTCGGATGCAAGCCTTGCCAGGAGAAAAACTTTCTCTTTCATCCCTCCTGTTACATCTACATGCTGCGACCCTTTTATGCTCATTTTATCTATGTCCGCGGGCATTATTTCTCTTATCACTGCTCCTTTCTCGCTCAAAACACCATCCACATCAGTACCCACACCAACTTTGCTCGCGTTGAACTCCTTCGCTGCATACACCACCAGTTGGTCGCCGCTTAATACACGGAACCCTTCTTTTTCGTCCAGAATAACATCTCCATGCAAAACCGGAATTATTCCAGCCCTTAATGCCAATTCTATTTGTTCGTTTATTTTATACTTTATTTTAAGTCCTTTTGATACAACTGCGCTTAGAGGATGGATAGGCATTGCTTTTAGTCCAAGCTCCATCATAGAAGATAGTACTATTCCATTTAGCTCTTTCACGGATTCATGCGTGACTAAAGCGTCCTTCGCATTGTGACTTTCCAGATATACCCTCGCTTGCGGATGCCCATAGGAGCCAGCACCATGTACGAGAATCAGATTATTTTTCTTTGATGTATGTGCAGCAAGGGCGATTTCCTTCGATATTCGCTTTATCACGTTCTTCCGTGCTCTTCTCTCCTTGCCTTTCTCAGTTAACACACTACCACCAATCTTTAGCACATATACCTCTTTGTTCATAATCCTTTCGCTTTGGGTTTAAGTTTCACATTAATACTACAACCAAAAGAATTATGGTGCACTTTGAAATCATACTACCCATGTAATTTATAACCGTTATTTTCACTCCAAGCTTTCCAAACAGGGATATATACAAGGAAAGACTGTATTTCAGATATACCAGAGTTACAATTAACATACTTCCAATCAAGAGGGTTAAAATAGCTTGTTTCGCGGTTATCACACCTTTAGTCAGTAGAGCAGCAACAGTAGCGTATCCCGCGGAGAAATGGGCTAAATCCGCAATGAGTGCAGTTATACACTCCCCGGGTAAATCTAATACCCTTAAGACCGGGTCAAAGAATAAACTAATATAGTTCATCACATCCGGATCAAACTCAAGGAGGAGAAAAATGGATAAAAATGACACCACCATTACGGGTATTATCTTTTTTAGCGTAGCAAAAGACTTTTTTAATGCCGTTTTCAATTGCTTGCTCTGGTCTTGCGACATCTCATTAATATTAATAGCGACATTTATTTCCCCTTCTACCTCCTTTTGGAGAGGAAAGCGGGATTTGGAATAAATAAAAGCAGCAAAAGCTTGTAGAAAAGACGAGAAAAGATTAAGAGAGATGTAAATGCCGCCAATAAAAGGACCCAAAAGCACGAGTGCGATAGGCAACTGCACCCTGAGCAGCGATTCGCCTATGACAATAGGAAAGGTACTCATCACTACCGTGAGTATCGCTTCCTTATCATCGATTTTACCCTCGTGGTAGAAACCTGCCAGGGTTGATTTCCCCGCGGTAGGATTAAAAAAGGAAGCGAAAAGCGAGAATACACATTCTTTTGGAAGGTTGGATGCATGGCAAAAAGGTCCTATTAGTGGTGATAATTTTCTTAGCCAGTTGCTTTCGAGTACAATATTCGCAATTATCACACCGGCGGTAATGAGTATTACCGCTTTAACTAAATAAATCGCTATGTCCATTTCCTATAATTTATCACTTGGAAGAGATATTATATTTGTTTACCGCAGGCAACGCGGAGATGAGAAAGAGAGAGAGATTGCAGGTTTTGATTGTGGGGTTGAAAGAGAAGGACGCAGGGAAGACGAGCCTTGCGCTGGCTCTACTGGCTTATTTAAAGGAAAAGGGGCTCAATGCCTGTGGCTTCAAGCCCAGAGCTGGTAACAGCGTGTGGTATGATTACGATGTAGTGCATGAAGCGTTATCGCAAGGGCGACTGTATGGGAAAGACGCAAAACTTTTAAAAGCTGTTTCGCCTTTTGGCTCTGATGCAGGTGCCATCGTGGAAGAATTTATCAATCCTTTCCACAGGCTGTGGGCGGAACCCCCTCTCATTGATCCAATCACGCAAATTCCTTATTTTATCCTCGACCGAATCACGCTGTGGCTTAAAGAAGGAGTAAGGAATCTGGTGGTGGTGAACGAAGCGCTACCTGTTGAGTATAGATGTAACGATGCAATTGTCGAAAAATTGAGTGCTAAAGCATTCGGTATCTACCACGTCAGGAATTTAGATATGTTAAATAAGCTAACAGAGAGATATTACGACCTGGCAGTTGAGTTGGTATATCAAAAGATGAACAAACAATATGATTGCTTGGTCATTGAGAGTTACTCCGATATAGCTTTGCCCTGGAAGGGTCTAAGGGATCTGAATGCTGTTTTGGGTGTTAAACCCGGGCAGATATCGGTGTACAAACCAGAGAAGTATCTGGCAGCGGTTCAACTCGCAGCTTCTACCTATTCACAAGAAGAACTCGCAACTTCCAGAATTGTGGAATTGGTAAAACCAATTAAAGAAGTTAGGATACCTCCTTTCAGGTCTGAGGAGATGATACAGAGGCTAACGGAAAAAATTTCGATGTTATTGGAACTTTTAGTTTAATTTAAGCTTTTATTTCGCTCTTACCGAGTTCAAATGCGCGTCTGTTGACCTCCAGAAACTTTGCAGGCACGGACTCACTGAGCGATTCGATAAGAATCTCTTCACTTATTGGAATATACTTAGAGAGGACGCCCAGCATCACGACGTTCATCGTCTGTGGATTGCCAGCTTTGACTGCCAGCTTTGTCGCATCAACTGTTTTGATATCCATGCAAATTCGCTCCAGCGGAGCAAGAATATCTTCCAATGGTGGATACCTCGATTGACCTGTGGTCACCGTACTTGGGAAGACAGGTTTGACGTTCACAAGTGCGACACCCTCTTTGGATAAGTAATGAGCATACCGCAGGGCTTCAGCAGGCTCGAGAGCTAACAGAATATCTGCTCCTCCGAGTGGCACCATTGGACCAAACACACATCCTATCCTGAGATGGTTAATCACACTGCCCCCACGCTGTGCCATCCCATGCGTCTCAGCACTTCTTACCGATAGGCATGCCTTAAGCGCCGCCTTACCAATTATACTGGAGATCAGGATCACTCCCTGGCCGCCTACACCTACCACAACGATGTCACACTCTGATGTCTTTATCTTCATTTGACTTTAACCACCTCGATGGCTTCACTGGGGCATATCTGGGCACATACCCCGCATCCAGTACAGAGCGAGTTGATTCGAGCACAATCCTCCTCGAACTCGATTGCTGGGCAGCCAAACTCCACACACTCGCGGCAGCCTGTGCAGTTCTCGTTAACCATGAATGGATTTCGCTTTATGCCTGCTCGTCTCTCGTTTATCACGCAGACTTGCTTCGTAATGACCACCGCTAAGCCATGATAATCCCTCGCCCTCTTGAAGGTTTCGATTGTCGCTTTGAGATCATAAGGGTCCGCGGTCTCGACAAAGTCTGCCCCCAGTGCTTTAGCGAGAGACGCAAGCGATACTGCTTTTGTCTTATCGCCGCTTGCGGTAACACCCGTTCCGGGATGAGGCTGATGCCCGGTCATCGCAGTGGTCGAATTGTCCAGTATGGCAATAGTTATTCTGGCTTTATTGTAAGCAGCATTGAGCAACCCTGGCAGTCCGGTGTGCAGAAAAGTCGAATCGCCAATACTGCAACATATGTCCCTCTCCTCACCACTAAACCTGATTCCGCTGGCAAGGGTTATGCTGGCGCCCATGCAGAGGCAAGTGTCTATGGTCCCCATATCGACAGCCAGCGTGTAACATCCAATATCACTGGGAAAGATTGCATCCTTCCCGAAGGCTTCCCTCATTGCATAGTATGCCGCTCTGTGACCACATCCGGGGCAGAGTGCCGGAGGTCTGGGTGGGAGGATTTCCGAGGCTTCTCTCAGGGATGGTGATTCCACTAACGGTAGATCAGCCATGTTTGCAATAGCATTCCTGACAATATAGGGGTCCAGTTCTCCCTCCCGCGGGATGTGACCTGTCCTCTTGCCGAGAATGTCAAGATCAGGATTGTGCTCTCTTGCTGCTCTCTCTACATATTCCTCCAGCACGGGTTCCAGTTCCTCAATCACCATCACCTTGCTGACATGCATGATGAACTCGGAACACAAACCCTCTGGTGGTGGAAAGGTGCCGATACGCAGAATAGAAATATCTACATCCAACTGTTTTATCGCTTCCTCAGCGTAGAGACCTGAAATCCCTGATGCAATGACGCCCAGCTCGCCCCGTAACACAAGTCGGTTCCAAGGTGATTTTTCCAATGCTGCCTTGATTGCATCCTGTTTCTCAAGAAGCACGGAATGGCGTGGTCGTGCATGTGCTGGGAGGGCAACCCATCTAACGGGATTCCTCAAAAACTCTGGTTTTACACGGTTTTCTTCTATTTCGCCTACTTCTACGTCAGCTCTGGCATGAGAGACACGCGTGGTGGGTCGGAGAAGAACCGGCAATTCCAGCTCTTCTGATAGTTCAAAGGCATAGATGGTCATATCTCTTGCCTCTTGGGGGTCAGCAGGGTCTATGCAGGGGATGCATGCAAACTGGGCATACCGCCTCGAGTCCTGCTCGTTCTGTGATGAGTGGCAGAACGGATCATCCGAGCTGATCACTACTAGCCCTCCCCTCACACCTGTGTATGCCAGCGTCATAAAAGGGTCCGCAGCAACGTTCAAGCCCACATGTTTCATAACGGCAGCAGCTCGCGTCCCAGTCCACGATGCTCCGATGGCAACTTCCAACGCAACCTTTTCGTTGACCGACCACTCTACATGGAGGTCATACTTCTTAGTGAAAGGTGCCAGGGTCTCTACAATCTCTGATGCCGGTGTTCCTGGATAACTTGTAACAACACTCGCTCCAGCTTCGAGGATACCTCTTGCAATCGCAGCGTTTCCAAGCAGATATTCTCTCATCATCTTTTTGTAAGATATTTGGCATGTATAAATAATTTTGGTGGTGTATCAACATCAGTTAAAATTCACCTCCATCTGATATAATTTCAACCTCACCCTTTATAAATCTTAGGTTATCACTCTTCATCATTCTGGACTTAAACGCCTCGTAAGATTCTTCAGATACATACCTCATCAGAATGAGATCTAGAATCGTCTCCAGACCTTTGGTGGTCCACCTCATCCACTTTCCTTTTCGCTATTTCTTCCATCAAGCGCTCTATGAGATTTGAATTCCACGCCATCATTCCCGTATTTCTCCACCGAGTTTTTCAGTGAATACAGAGCAGATTTCAACCTGCGAATTACCTCTTTTCTATCGTCCAACGTCATTTCCCCATCCTGCCAGAGCTTAAATCCAGTACGTGGAATACATGGACTAAATCCAATTGAAAGCTTTTTCCTCTTTGTCCTTAACACGGTGTAACTTGAGGTCGAATTTTCCCACAAATGTCTTAGGATGGCGTTTTACCGTGAAAAGCCCGCAATTATGTCCGGTTCCCGCGACCTTACTTTTTATAAAAGAATTAATTTTTTGCCTAACAAATACATAACATAGAAATGAATACCTGGCTAAAAAACGGCACGGTTTATGACCCTGCAAATGGAATAGAAGGCGAAAAGATGGATATTTTCATTTCAGGTGGAAAAATCGTGGACGAAATAAAAGCAGAGTCTGAAGCGACAACGATAATAGATGCCTCTGATAAAGCAGTAATGCCCGGCGGGATAGACGTGCACAGCCATGTGGCAACGTATGGGCTGAACTTAACAAGATTTACGTTTGGATTCCCGACTGTGAACGAGATAGGATATGCGTATGCCCGGCTGGGCTATACTTACGTAAACGAGCCTTTAATGACTTTGAATACCGCAAATTATGTGCATCATGAGCTTAGCAGCATACCCGTTGTGGACACTTCTTCGTTCCTTGTTCTGAGCTTATATGATGTGGACAAGGAGATAAGAGAAGGCGACGAGGAAAGTGTGAAGAACCTCATTCTTTTCCTTTTAGACCTCACGAAGTCTATAGGTGTGAAGATATACGATGCGAGGGTGAAATATGCGAAGCAGGGTTTTTTTTATCGAGACATAGATGAGAAGAAATGTGTGAATTTCTTTTATGAAATAATCAAATCCGAGGAAGAAAAATTGCCACAGATACAGTTGAGGACGTATCCGGAGCTGTTAGATGAGAATCCGAGTATTTTAAGTGGTTTTTGTTTAGCTCATATCGCATCAGGCATGGATAATGAAGAGAGATACGAAACAGCGATGCGGATATTAAAAAATGGAGGGGCTGTCGACCTCGGTATTTTTTACCCTTCACAGAAGGGGGATATAGATATGAGAATTGGGTATGATGTTCCTGCGGAGGGTGAAAATAATTTCAATAGCGTGGATATAGGATTAGAGAAGCCATTGGTATTTTCAAAGGTGAGAGAGGAGAAGATGGAAGATAAAAGGATATATTACTCGCAAAAGTTTGCGCTGGAAGCTTTAGAATATTTGAACTCATGCCACATCTCTTTTTCCACCGATAGCCCCTCTGGATGCCTCTTTTATTATTATCCTAAGCTATTCGCAGGGTTACTGAACAGCGCTAACAGAAAAGAGCTGAAGAATGATGGGTTGCGTGATATTGAATATTCGTTATACGAGCTTGCAGTGATAACGAGAACGAATCCAGCAAAGCAACTTTGCTTGCGAAACAAAGGTCACTTAGGTAACGGTGCGGATGCGGATATCGCAATATATGATATAGGAGAAGATACAAAAGCAGAGGAGTTGGAGAAACGATTGAGCTGTTGTGAGTATCTTTTGAAAGGTGGAGAAGTGGTAATATACAAAGGGGAGTTGAATAGAGATAGTGGCAGAGCGAGAAAAAAGAGATTTTATTTTGAGGTTGGAGAAAAGGAAGTAGGGGAAGCAAAAGAGAGACAGCGTGAAGTGATAGAACGGATATGTAACAGAAGGTCGTTTAGGGCTGAGCATCTAAGGGTGGATGAATGGTTTATAGGCGCGAGTGAGGGTGTTTGAGATAAAATTCTCTTACAAATTCATAATTCCTTTTTACATTGCTGCGTCCTTCTATTATCGCACCATGCCCGGGCAACAAAAGTTCCGTATCCAGCGCTGATACCGTATTAATGGAGCTTTTCAACTCTTCTTCGTTACCAAAAGGCAGATCAGTTCTTCCTACGCTTTTCTCAAACACCAAATCCCCACATATTAAAATCTTTTTATCCGAAGCGTAAAGACAAATGCTTTCTGGAGAGTGCCCCGGTGTATGTAATATCCTTAACTCAGTGTTCCCTAAATTCAAACTCTCTTCAAGCACTAAATCCACCTCGAATTTCTTTGCATTGCCAATGCCAATGAACCTCGAAGCTTCCTCAGTCATAATATCAAGATATTCTAATTGTGATGACGGTAGTGCAATTTTTGCGCCTGATATATCCTTAAGCGCTGCGGTTGCGTCACAGTGGTCAGGATGAAGATGCGTGAGTGTTATCAGATCAATATCCCGTGCATCAATTCCGCCCTCCCGCATTTCTTCCAGCCGTAGCCCAAGGTAATTCTCCAGCCCGGGGTCTATGAGAAGAGTGATTTCGTCCTTTATCACGTATGTGTTTGCATCAAGAAAGCCTTTTTCCTTGTACCAATATACGCCGTCTTGGATTCTCATTTCAAACAAACCTTTTCTTAAAAAGAAAAAGGGTTTTAGAAAGAAAGTGCTATAACAATCAAAACCGATTCAATAAGAGCGGCAATAAGAAGAAGAGGCAAAATTAGATGGAGGAATACCCTCAAACCCTTCCTTAACTCCTTTTTTAAATGCCTTTCGCCTTTCCTTTTTAAAATCTCTCGCCCCAGTCGCAAGCCAATCGCCGCGGAGAACAAAAAAGCCGGTATCTCAAATATGCCATGAGGCACTATCGCAAGAAAGACCTTCAGACCTTCCTCTTTGGCAAACCCGCCGAGTAAACCACCATTGATAAATGCAGAAAACATGGGAAAAATGCCTATCAGAGGTCCTGATATGATATCAAGGAAGCATGTGAAAGAGTTATTCAAGAATAGCACGATAAAGAAAGCCAAAAAGATTATCCATGATGGGTACCCATGTGTAAAATCTTGTATATTCTCGCTAAGCTGTTGAATCCACTCCAGCGGCTCACTAAATATTTCGCTCAGGAAACCCATATACCCAAGGGCAATGGAGCCAATGAAAAGGACGGAAATGAACAGGATATAGAATCTAATAGAGTGAAGATACTCTTGCATCGATATTTTTTCTTCCATTTTCTTTTTTAACTTAAAGATGATAAGTGTTTTTATAACTAAACCCTTTTCTTTTATAAAAGAAAAGCGTTTACCGAAAAGAAAAAAAGCACTATTCTGTGAAAATCTGTTAATCTTGTGAAATGAGAACGTCAAAAATATCAGGATTTTATAAACTGGGTACAGAGAAGAGATTAGAGATTGTAAGGGATTTTGCAGGGTTAAATGAAGAGGAGGTAAGAATTCTCGGTAATACCTGTTCCCTCCGTGAAATAGCAGACAGAATGATAGAAAACGTGGTTGGTACGATGCCATTACCACTAGGCATTGCAGTGAATTTCATGATTAACGGTAAGGATTACCTGATACCAATGGCAATAGAGGAGCCTTCTGTTGTCGCAGCGGCGAGTAATGCTGCAAAGATGGCAAGGGAGAAAGGAGGGTTCCAAGCGAGTTCCTCGGAACCCATAATGGTCGGTCAAATACAATTAACTGGCGTTTACGACCCTTTTGCCACAAAATTTGCCCTCCTCGCAAATAAAGACCGAATTCTAAACATCGCAAATGAAAAAGACCCGATGCTTGTGAACCTTGGCGGCGGAGCTAAAGACCTCGAGGTAAGGGTCATTGCCTCGGACGCTGGGCCTATGGTGATTATCCATCTATTGGTTAACGTTAAGGACGCGATGGGCGCAAATGCGGTAAACACAATGGTTGAAGCGGTTGCGCCATTTATTGAGCAACTCACGGGTGGAAAGGTGAATCTGAGAATTATTTCAAATCTTGCCACGTACAGGTTAGCGCGTGCAAGAGCTGTTTTTGCAAAGGATGCGATAGGAGGGGAGGAAGTTGTGGATGGTATCATCAGCGCATATTTATTTGCGAAGTCTGACCCGTACAGATGTGCGACGCATAATAAGGGCATAATGAATGGAATAGACGCGGTGGTAATCGCTACGGGGAACGACTTCAGGGCGATTGAGGCAGGTGCACATTCCTATGCAAGTATTACCGGGAAATATCTTCCATTAACACACTGGGAAAAGAACAAAGATCATGACCTGGTTGGAACTATCGAACTACCACTCGCAGTCGGTATCATTGGCGGTGCGACATCTGTTCATCCTACTGCGAAAACTAACCTCAAGATACTGGGCGTGAAAACAGCAAACGAGCTTGCAGAAATCATTGCCGCGGTGGGTCTGGCACAGAATTTCGCTGCCCTTCGCGCACTGGCAACCGAGGGGATTCAGCGTGGACACATGTCTCTGCATGCACGGAACGTTGCGATAGCAGCCGGAGCAAAAGGTGATATGATAGATCGCGTTGTGGAAATACTGGTGCGCGAAAAGCGCGTGCGAGTGGATAGGGCGAAGGAAGTGCTGAAAGAGATGGCTTAATGACTTCTGTCATCTCCTCCTTCTATTGTTTTTGCGCGACCATTTCTCTTCCTTGTGAATTAGCCTATTTCTTAATCCGTTTGCTTCTTTCAATATCTCTTTCAATCAAAAAATCAATATTCATCTTCTCTCACAAGCATAAAGCAGACACTACCCTTCTTTCCACCTCCGGTACGTGCTGTAGTCAACATATTGCCGATGCGGGTTTTCAATCTGCTCTTTCACGGTGATGGACCTTTCCCTCTTCTGCTCTATCGCGTCGGTCACGGTGAATATATATGCATCGGAGCCCGCTCCTGACCCGTAACTTGTCATGAGTATCTTATCGCCGGGTTTTGCTATGTCCAGGACAGCGGCTAAAGCAGTGGGGCAAGAGCCGGAGTAGAGATTGCCTATATACTTCACCACCAAGCCGGGTTCAATCTGTTCTTTATCAAAGCCTGCTTCTATCGCCGCCTGGTATGGAAACTTTCCATTGGGGGAATGATTGGCAACGTATTGAATATCCTTCGGGGTGAGGTTACATGCCTTCATAGCTGCCTTCATAGCGGTTCCAACATGTTTGAAGTAGGCAGGTATTCCAGTGAATCTGCCGCCGTGCTTTGGGTATTCCTCCCCCTCCCTTCGATAGAAATCCGGTGTGTCAGAAGTATAAGGAACATAGCAGTCTAAAGTTGCGATGACATTCCGTTTGCCAAAGATAAAGGCGGCAGCTCCCGCTCCAACAGTATAGTCCAGCGGATCACCCGCGGCAGCCTGGGAGTTGTCTGCTCCTATTACCATCACATATTCACCTCCAAAAGTGGAATATGCGACTAAAGCAGCAGCGTCGATGAATAAGTCTGTTGCTGCCTTACATGCAAACTGGGAGTCAATACCACCAGAGAAGAACCCATCTTCGTAGGGCTCGCCTAACTCAAGTACCTGAGAAACGGTTGACATGGAAGGATTGACAGCATAAGGCGCCGATTCTGAGCCGACGAAACACTTCTTCACGTATCGGCTGTCAATAGCAGAATGAATGAGAGCGCGCTTGCCTGCCTCCACAGCGAAGGTTGTAGTGTCCTCATCGGCAAAGGGCAAAGTCCTTTCGACTACCCCGAGTACACCATGTCCTTCGTTCTTTATCCTGAACTTCGGGAGGTATACGCCATAACCAACAATTCCTGGTTTACTGCTTTTTTCATTTACAGAGGGTTTGATTGGCAGGTATTGCTGGAATGGGTAATAATCATCTTCAAAGGAGAAATTCATGCTTGAGTAGTAAATGAGACCGCTTGTTCCGTCCGTAAATGTTTTTCTAAACCTCGGCACCACCCCTCTGTCTATGAACTCAGTGACATCAACCTCCTCCGGAGGAGGAACATAGTCCGTTATTCTACCCGGGACCTTCAGATTATCCCCCTGGAAATGAATTATCCCAGATAGAAAGGACTTCAGATAGTCAAACTTTTTTGTAGGTCCACGGATGACGTTGCAGGATAAGAGTGTTCCCTTTTCGTAGAAGTGGTCTACCTCTCGCATCCTGCTTCCCCTTCCTTCTATATCACAGAAGGACTTTGGTGGGAAGTAAACCCTGCCACAGTTCTCGCATTTCGCAGCTCGGATTCTGTAATCAACGAGGATTTTTCTCCTCGTAATTGGTTCACTCATCTCATTATAGCTCCCTCATTAAAATATGTACAGTGGCGATTCCACCTGTCCCTCCTATGTTATGGCACAACGCCACATTAAGCTCCTTATCAACTTGATTTCCCCCCGCTTCATTCCTCAGTTGTTTGAAACACTCATAGACCTGTCTAACTCCAGTAGCGCCCACCGGATGTCCATCAGCTTTCAAACCACCTCCTGCATTGACCACCAGCTCGCTATTCCCGTTCACGTATGGGATGTGCTTCGACCCTTTGAAGGACTCGTAGCTATCGTAAACAGTCTTCCATCCTTCTCCTCTTTCACAGAATCCTGAATCTTCTAAGAAAAAGATCTCCTCTATGGTGAAGCAGTCATGGACTTCAGCGAGATGAATATCGCACATCGTCATGCTTGTCTCCTTCAAAACCTTCTCCATTGCCAGCCTTGTAGCTTTTATCCCCGTGAGACTCTCTCTACTGCAGATAGACACGTCATCCGTTGCCTGTTGGCTTCCTACAATATAGATAGGTGTGTCTGTGTACTCCTTCGCCACCTCTGGACTGACAACTACAAGTGCCACGGCGCCGTCCGAGACAGGGGAACAGTGCAGCATTCGAATGGGGTCGGCAACCAAAGGCGAGTTTAATACCTCTTCTACTGTAAACTCTCTTCTGAATTGGGCATACTCATTGCCTACGGCATGATGATGATTCTTACACGCAACGAGGGCAAGGGCTTCTCGGCATCTGCCGTCGCTGCTATCACCGTAGTCGTGGATGTACCTTGCCATCATGGATGCGTACAGACCTGCGAAGGTGTAGCCGGCGTCAAACTCGTGGGGGTCGCCTGCAAACATGAGGTCATCAATGATCTTTCCCGCGCGGTCTGTCATCTTCTCAAATCCACCAACCAGGGTAACATCGTACTCCCCGGATCTGATGCCAAGACAGGCATTATAGAGTGCCGAACCCCCGGACCCACAAGCTGCCTCCGTATTGCTCATAGGGATATTCATGCCCAGTTCTCGTGACATATACCCCGGTATGAGTGCGAGCTTATTGGTGACTTGATATAGAAAACTGCCGAAATAGCATGCCTGGATGTCTTTACGCCTAAGTCCATATTCGACTGATTCCATTGCTTTGAGCCCTGCTTCAGTCAGCAGCGCCTCCGGGTTCTGGTACCAAAGTTCACCGAACTTTGTCCGACCTGCACCAACAATAGCCGCAAGTGGCTTGAGTTTTTTCATACCGTGCATACCTCTTTCTCATCTCCGTTAAAAGATAAAAAGGTTATGTCATATAAATAAAATAATCTTTGAGGTTATTATAAAAGATGAAATGAAAATCCTCGTAATGGGTGCAGGAGCATTAGGAAGTGCATTTGGCGGTATGTTAGCCAATGCGGGCTATGACGTTACGCTTATTGGTAGGGAAAGCCAGATGAAACCGATAAGAGACCACGGACTCAGAATCTCCGGGATATGGGGCTCACACGTAATCGAAAACATAAGAGCAACATCAGAACTAAAAGAAAATTACAAACCTGACGTGATCCTGTTAACTACAAAATCTTTTGATACCGAAAATGCGATGCAAGAATTACAACCACTTATTGATGATGATTCTGTGGTTATCAGCTTGCAGAACGGCATAGGGAACGAAGAGATTATAGGAAAGTATGTCGGAGAAGAGCACACAATGGGCGGTATGGTGATAACGGGTTTTGAGATGCCAGAACCGGGCGAAGTAGAGGTGACCGTTTCCGCAGCTACGACAAAAATCGGCGAACTCAATAACGAAAACACACCGAGATTGAGAAAAATCGTTGCGATGTTCAACGATGCGGGGATACCTTCTGATGCTGTGGATAATATTCGGATGCACATCTGGGCGAAAGCATTGTACAGCGGAGCGTTAAATCCATTGAGTGCGATTTTTCGGGTTGGATATGGCGAACTAGCAAATCCGTATTCTTTTGCAATCATCGAAGCTCTGATTCACGAGGCTTTTGAAGTCGCGGAAGCGGAAAAAGTCGAACTGTTCTGGAATTCTGCCGAGGAATACCTGGATTATCTGCGGCATGAGCAGATCCCCCGAACAGAAAAACATCACTCTTCAATGCTTAATGACATACAGAGAGGTAAAAAGACCGAAATAGATTTTTTAAATGGCGTGTTTGTCGCATTGGGTAAAAAGCATGATATACCCACACCGGTAAACGAGACGATCGTCAGAGTGATTAAGTTTCTTGAATCCCCCAAAAAACCTCGAGATTTCAGATCTGTGTAATCTGTGGTTATGAGACAGAGAGAAAATGGAAAGAAAGAAAAAAATAAAATATATCGAGCATCCCTCGGACGTGGGATTCGAAACGTATGGCGACACGCTGGAGGAACTCTTTGCTAATGCTGCGATCGCAACTTACAGTTTCATGACCGATGTAGATGCGATAGAAGAAGAAGTGGAACGAGAAGTGGCGATAAAATCAGAAGACCTTTACAGCTTGATGTTCGACTGGCTGGACGAGATGATTTTTTTGTTCGAGTCGGAATCGCTGGTCATGAAAAAATTCGATATAGACGTGGATTCTTCCAATTTTAGCATAATAGGAATGTGCAGAGGCGGGAAATTCGATCCCGCTAAACATGAATCCGGCATAATAATAAAGGCAGTCACGTACAACATGATGGAGATAAAGAAGAACGAAGCTTGGCACGCCATGGTTGTTTTGGATGTGTAAACTCTAATCCGCTAACTGACGCCCTTTTCTTCTTGCTATCTCTTCTTCCTCCTTGCTCCAATCCGAGTTTGGCGCAGGTATCCTCAGAGGCTCTGGTAGCTCTCCATTCTTCCACAATGATACCACAGGGTGGTGCACACGCTTAAGAAACACCTTCAGTTCTTCCGGGTCCACGCAATCCTCCTCTGTTGCTATTTTATCATACATCTCCTCGGGAATGAACTCCGCCAGCATTTGCTTATATTCCTTTGGCATCCACACGATACGGAGCCATCCACCGTCCGCACGCACAAATTTCCTCGATTTCGGTGTTCTAAATGATATGCCACAATATCCGTGGTTCTGCTGTCCGCCGCTTATAAGTCCTGCGAGCTTTGAGAAGGTCATACCCAGAGGCGTATCCCCACCGTATCTCCGGTCTACCAGACCCAAACCGTCAACATCGGGTATATAAAAGATCGCCGCTTCGAAACACCCGCAATTCGTTTGTGGGTAGGTTATCGAGGAATACATCACCACACGTTTGTAAGTCCTGTTTGACTTCTCGTATATCTTTTCATTCACGCCGGTGTATTCCCCGCCCCAGGGGTCGACACATTCGCCCAAAGGCATCTCAAATATATATCCATACGGGTCGAGGTCACACATTACTTTCGCACCCAGCCATGTAATTATCCCACAATAAGGTGGCCTATCCGGCGCAACTACGCATACATGAGTTGGTGCAAAGGTTTGACAGATAGTACAACCATAAAAAGTGTCAACATCCTCATCGGAAAACTCCCGCGCACTTTCATCCACTCTCTCCCAGTACGGCGTGCATACTTTATCTATTATCTCTTTTGTAAGCTTCGACCCTCCTAATTCCTCGGTTGCTATCAATATCTTCGCATCCGCCTTCTCCACCAGTGGGAATTGTATCTTGCAAAGGTTTATCATTGCTTGACCAAGATGCTTGAAGTCATGCTTAGATGCATATTTTTTGTGCAATCTCAGCCATATCGTATCACGGGTGTTAAGAAGCATCCACCCTTCTCCCTCTTCCAATGCGAAGTATGTCCACCTTGTAAGCAAATCCAGGTAATCTTCTGTCAATTCCTTTCCATAGTACCGTATCCAGAACCCAAAAGGAAACGATTGCCCCTCTATATCCTGTATCTCCGGTCCTATTACTTCTACTCGTCCATCTTTTATCCTTTCTTCGTTTCCCACCACTTCGATAAAGAAGAAACTGCTGTACCGGTGCTTGGGACCTCCTAATTCACAATACATATCATGTTTCCTCACCCGAAGTCCAAATTGCCTTGGTGAGATGTCGTATGTTATTCCCTTGAAAAAGTCGTCAGGATTCGTAGGTGCTTGGTAAACCTCGCCTTTGGGCAAGGAATCCCATATTTGTTGCCTCTTTTGCTCTTGTACCTGTTCCTCTTCTTTTGTGCTTCTTCTTTTCATCATAGTGATTTTATTAGCATCTCTAAACCCTGCTTCCATTCCTGAAATGAGAGCCCGTGCATAGAAAATGTGGCTTCTTCTATTTCTATATTATCTAAGACAACGGTATCAACACCTGCACTTTCTAACGTGCTGACGATCGATTTCAGAATATCGGAATTGTAACCTACCAATACCACAACTTCCGGTTTGTCGGGCAGCCCTAATTCTTCTCTCCAATTATATTTCAAGTAGAAGACTATTTCCGCAGCAAACATCTTCCTCGCTTTTACTCCTTTCTTCTTTAGTTCTACTACCGTATTCCCCGTTGCTGCAACGGGTGCATCTGTTTTAGCTGCGAGTTGGATAATATAATCCAATAGCTTCTGATCGCCAAGCTCGACCCTATTACAAAGCTCACCACACATTATGAGTATTTTCGCTTTCTTCTTTAACTTCGACTTCAAGTATCTTGCAATATCCGCCACTTTTTCGCTCATGTTATTTAACCTCAACTATACCAATAGCATTATGCACGCAGTAATCCCCGCATTCACCGCAGTATTTGCACACGATGGGCTTATTCCGCTCGTTATCCCAGAAAATGGCACCCATGATACAAGCCTGTGCGCAGAAACCACACCCTATACACTTATCCTCGTTCAATATCACTCCTCCCCCTTTACGCTCCCTTAAAGCACCCGTAGGGCATACCCTTGCGCACGGCGGATTCTCACATGCGCGGCAAACAACAATTACAAAACCGCGCTCTATGCCTCCCGCAGACCTCACCCTTATCGCCGACTTGTCAAACCCGCCTCTACCTACCCTTCTCGAGCATGCAAACATGCATTCCATACACCCGATGCATTTGTTCACATCCAGTGCTGCTAATTTTTTACCTGAAGAGGTCATCTTCCTTTTTAAATACAATTTCTTTTATATTGCTTTCACTTTTTCTTAATTTTAAACCTCGCACAATCGCTACCGGTATGCTCTCTTTGAACTCGCCCATCACGAGATTTGCAGCGGCGCATATCTCATCTGCTATTGCCTCTTTCGTTATCCTCGCGATTTTTCCGAACCTGTCCTCCTCACCCCTTCTGTCCAGCAGGGCCGGAATGCCTGAAACGCCTATGCATGTTCCCGTTACGCCATCACGAAAAGCTCTGCCGAAAGAATCGGAAATTAAGACTGAAATTTCTTTGCCACTTTGCTTCTCAATTTCCTTTTTAAGCCGTTCAGCGCTTCTCTGCGGGTCTTTTGGCAGTAACACCGCTCTCCCTTCATCAACATTAGATTCGTCAACACCTGCATTTGCGCACACGAATCCATGTTTTGTCTCTACGATAACATGGTTCTTCATTATTCTTACTATTTCTTTTGCTTCGTCGAGTATAAGTTGAACGATTTTTGGGTCTTTTTCCGTTTCTTTTGCTATTCGCTCCGCTTCTCTGCTCACTTTTACATCAAAGAGGTCCACGACCCTGCCCTCGCTCTTTGAGATTATTTTAGAAGTGAAGACAATTGCATCACGGTCTTCCAATGTCATCTTTTTCTCCATCAAGGCATCGAAAAATAGTGATGTTAAATCGTCACCTTCCTTTATCTCCGGAAGCCCATAAATACCTGTTATTTCCAGATGGTCCGAGAACGAAAACCTTTTCTTTTTCATATATCCAGTCTTTCAAGCCTTTCACATGCTTCCTTTATCCTTTCTTTGCTTACACAAAGCGAGAAACGAACAAACCCTTCTCCGTTCTCTCCAAATCCCACCCCCGGCGTTACTACTACTCCTGCACGTTCCAGCAAGAGCATGGAGAACTGGATAGATAAGAACCCGGAGGGAACTTTTGCCCATAAATAAAAAGTAGCTTTTGGTTTTTTCAATTCCATCCCCGCAGACCTCAACCCATCAAATAAAATATCTCTTCTTTCTCTATAAATCTCCATATCTAACTTTACGCAGTCCTGAGGACCGGTTAACGCCGCTATTCCCGCTGCCTGAATAGCCTGAAAAGCCCCGGAATCAACGTTTGTTTTTACAAGTCGCAAGCCCTTTAATAACTCTGAATTTCCTATTGCGTATCCTATTCGCCAGCCCGTCATGTTATAAGTCTTGGATAGCGAGTTGAACTCGATACCAACCTCTTTTGCACCATCAACAGCCAGAAAACTCGGTGCTTCATAGCCATCAAAGGTTAGCTCAGAGTAAGGGTTATCATGAAGAATGATGATGTCGTGATCATGTGCGAAATCCACAATCTCTTTAAAAAATGTTTTTTCAACTGTTGCGGCAGTGGGATTATTTGGATAATTTAAGAACATGATTTTTGCCTTCCTCACCACTTCTTTATCGATGCGATCCAAGTCCGGCTTGAATTCGGTCTCGTCCGTTAAGGGAACTGAATGAGGAATGCCATTCGCTAATAGCGTTGCGTTTTTATATACCGGGTAAGCGGGATTGGGAACAAGAGCAATATCGCCGGAGTCTAAAAACGCGAATGCGGAATGTGCTATTCCTTCCTTTGACCCTATCAAAGTTAGAACTTCATCCTCCGCGTCTAAACTAACATGCTTCTTGTGATTATACCATGCAGCTACTGCTTCACGGAAAGAGAGCATTCCTTCATAAGAAGGATACCTGTGATTTAGAGGGTTCTTTGCCGCGCGGCAGGCTGCTTCTACCACGTGTGGAGGTGTCGGCAAATCCGGGTCGCCGATACTTAAGTCTATTATATCTATTCCTTTATCCTCTGCTTTCTTCTTCCTCTCGTCTATTTCCGCAAATAGATAGGGAGGCAGGGAAGTTATTCTCTTTGCATACATCTCTTCTCTTTAACTATGTCTATCAGCATTAAATTAAGGTAACTTTGCAAGATTCTTATCCGGATTTATTCCACTATGATAAATATCAGTTTTGGAAGGCAGACCCTGAAAAGCAACTTGAATTCGCAAAAAATCTGAAAGAGCTCGAAAATAAACATTCTCCACGGAGTGTGACTGTATACGTGGATGAAGGTCAAGCAAGAAGGAGAAAATTCTATTTTATGCTGCCGTTGTGCGACCTTTGGGGAAAGTTATCACCATGATAACCAATTGGTTCAATCAGGAATATACAGCTGCTTTTCTGGATAAAGTGAGGAAAAAGCTTAAAGGATGGAGAATAGACCTTGTCTGGGACCGAGCAAGCTCTCATCGTGGTCCTGCTATGAGAGAAGCGCTCGAAAGCACTCGTATTCATGTGCATTGGCTACCACCTTACAGCCCCGAAATGAATGCCGCGGAATATTGGATCAGATGGGCTAAAGAAACAATGTCTTTTAACTATTGCTGGCCTGATCGGACTACTTTGGTACGCTCTTTTAACGGATTTGTGGTTTCTATGAGTAAAAGAGTTGATGAAATACTCAGAAGGTGTGTTCCTGATATGCATGGTTTTAGCTGTCTATGACTATAGTTCCGCTTGGCACTCCCTATTGCCTATTCCCTACAATCCCTCACTTCAGCATCTCCATCGCTTCCCCTGCCGAAACGCCTTCATGCACTACCTTGCTTATTGCTGCTGTCATATCCGTCGGGTTCTCATGCTGAAATACATTCCTGCCTATTGATACACCAGAAGCACCAGCAGCAATCGCATCTTCCACCATCTTCAACACCTCCGCATCCGTATTCGCCTTTGGACCTCCTGCTATTATCACCGGCACCGGGCAACTGCTTATCACATCCTTAAATGTATCAGGGTCGCCAGTATAATTCGTCTTTATAATATCCGCACCAAGTTCAGCACCTACACGTGCTACATGCTTTACCACCTCAACGTCATGCTCGCTCTTCACCTTTTTCCCACGAGGATACATCATTGCCAAAAAAGGGATGCCCCACTCCTCACATACCATTGCAGTCTCTCCCAACTCTGCAAGCATGTCCGCCTCGTTCTCCGCTCCCACATTCACGTGCATTGATACCGCATCTGCACCTAATCGTATCGCTTCCTCTACCGTCGCAACTGTAACCTTGTTCAATGGGTCGGGTCCTAATGAGGTACTCGCAGATAAGTGAATTATTAGTCCTATATCCTTGCCATATCCCCTATGGCCCGCTATTACAATCCCTTTATGCACGAGAACGGCGTTTGCTCCTCCTTCTGCTACCGCATCTACTGCTCGCTGCATGTCCGTCAATCCATATATCGGACCTGACGTCACACCATGGTCCATAGGAACAATAACACTTCTACCGCTCTTCCGGTCCACGATTCTTTCCATCCTTATCCTCTTCCCTATGCCCATCCTTTCCATCCTTTCCCGTATACTTGTCATTTTCTTCCCTCTTCCCTTCTCTTTTAGAGATATCTCTCTTTGAATTTTTCGCCTTTCTTTATCTCTTCTTTACTTGAAAAAAATAAGTATAAGTAAAGTAACTTACACCAATCTCAGGGTCTCCAAATTCATTGGCGCTATCGTCTCTATATTAAACCTCTTATGTATTCCACTTGCTAATGCCATACATTTGTTACTCTCACCGTGCATACATATTACCTTTGAAGGCAGTGGGTGTATACCTCTTACGTATTCAAGTAACTGATTGCGGTCAGAATGTCCAGAAAAACCATCTACTGTCCTTGTTTCCATGTTTATTTTTATATTCCTTATTTTACCCTCATGTGAAAGCTGTATCTCATTCCAGCCCTTTTGTATCCTCCTTCCAAGCGACCCTTCTGCCTGGTATCCAACGAAGATAAGCTTGTTCCTTTCATCTCCTGCAAGTCCTTTCAGGTATTCTAAAACGGGACCGCCATTTAACATGCCGGCGGTAGCAAGTACGATGAATGGCTCCTTCTCTTCTATTACCGCTTTTCTTTTATCTACATCGTCCACCTGCACAAAAACGTCTGATAAGAATGGATTTTCACCCTGGAAAATGGAATTCTTCAGCTTCCTGTTGAGATATTCAGGATATGCAGTATGGACTGCAGTCGCCTCCCATATCATCCCGTCTAAATATACCGGCACTTCCAGTTGCATCCCTTCTAAAGCTATCATTACCTCCTGCGACCTTCCAACCGCAAAAGCAGGTATTATTACTTTGCCTCCCCTGTTTAGTGTTTTCTCTATCTCTTCCTTCAAATTCTTCTCCGCTTCGCGCCTTGACGGTTGCAAGTCATTCATTCCACCGTATGTCGACTCTATGATCAACGTTTCAACCCTGGGGAAATCATTGAAAGCAGGCTCGAAAAGAAAAGTTCGCTCATACTTTATGTCACCGGTGAATGCGAGATTATGAAGCCCGTTGCCTATATGGAAATACGCGATAGAGGAACCCAATATGTGCCCCGCATTGTAAAAAGTTAGCTTCACATCTGGTGATATGTCTGTTACGTCCCCATACTTCAACGGAATCGTATGCCTTATCGCATCTCTTATTAGAGACGATTTATACGGCATCTTCTTCCCTTCTCTTGCTGATACCTCTATATAGTCAAGCAAAAGAAGAGCCATAAGGTCCCTCGTTGGCTGCGTTATGTATATAGGTCCATCATATCCATATAAGAACAAAAGAGGCACTAAGCCTGAATGGTCAAGATGTGCATGCGTTATCACTACCGCATCTATGTTACTTATTGGTGACACCTCAGGAGCGTATAGATAGGGCATCCCTTCCGTGCCCACACTTACTCCACAATCTATTAACACTCTGGTTTCCGGCGTAGAAAGTAAAAATGCATTTCTACCCACTTCTCTGCACCCACCTAATGCCGTTATACGCAGCCAGTCATCCTCTATTAGCTTATCTCTATATATCCTCCTCCCTACTTTTTTCACAAAGTCTTTCCTGAATTCGCTCTCCTCCCTTAAATACCTCCTTATACTTTTTATTATCGCGGATTGTATAGGTGGTGCTCTGATAACGTTGGGTCGCCACCCTATCACCTTTGCGACTTCTCTAAGTGTTGCTCCATGCGTGCCTATCACCAACCCCGGCTTTTCTGCTTCTATTATCACCTCCGCCTTGTCCATATCGAAATAAATATCTTTTATTCCGCCCTCCTCCGGTATAATATCATAAATAACCTTAGACGCCTTTTCCGGCTCCATCAATATCTTACCACTTGGTCTAACCGAAATCCTTTTCTTTAGCTCCCTCGCTAATGTTCTCACTATGGCACCGTCATCCGCGAATTTATGCGTGTCTTCCGTGTATATCACGAGCTCAGGTCCTTCAAACTCCACCTCTGTAATGCTCACATCACCTGGTAATAACTCCATTATTCGCCTCTTCAATTCTAAAAGCGTCTCTTCCGCTGGCATTGTCCGTTCCTAAACCTTCTACTAATCCAATCCTTACTTAGCTTAGACTGGTGCTCTCTCTTTCCCTATTCCTATTTTATGTTACCTATATCAATTGGGTAACGTCAACAAACGTCAAGAACACAATTTCAACTAAATGATCCTCTTATCTTTTTTATCTTTTCTTCTCCTATTTCCTCATACTTTTCTTTCGTTATCACTATCACTTCCATATCCTCACCAGAGGCACTATCTCTTTTCATTGCGGAATGTAATGCCTGTATTGCAAGTGCTACCCCTTCTTCCTGCGACATATCCTTTGAATACCTGTCCTCAAGCACACCGTATGCAATAGGCGAACCCGAACCGGTAGCAGCAATCTCTCTCTCATCGGTATTGCCTCCAAAAGGGTCAACTGAAAATATGTGTGCGCCGTTCCTATCTATTCCCCCTACCAGGAGTTGCACAAGATACGGAAAGAATCTCTGACCGCTCAGCACATTGGATAACAGCGTTGTCATCGCTTTTACCGTCATCGGCTCTTGCCTTCTTATCTTGTATAGCCTTGCTTCCACTGATAATATCCGAACCAATGCCTGTGCATCTCCTACTATTCCTGCAGTGGTTATACCCATTCGCTCATCCACCTGATAGATCTTCTTCGCTGCTTTAGAAGCAATAAAGGAACCCATCGTCGCGCGCTTCTCACTCGCCAGCACTACACCGCCATCACATATTAAACCAACCGTTGTCGTTCCCTTCTTTAACTGGTCCATTATTTCCATTATTTATATTCCCCCATGCGTTGTTGTCAGCTTCACGTGTTTTACACCCCTCAAGCTCATTATATTCTCTGCCAATTCCTTTATCCGTTTTGCCTCGCCTTTCATTACTATTACTTCAAAACAATTCTCCTCATCGAGATGGATGTGCGTTGACGTTCTTATCATATCCAGAAAATGGTGCTGTACCTCGGTTAGCTCATCACCCAATCCCCTTTGGCTGTGATCATAGAGATAAGTTATGGTCCCTATCTCCTCGCCTTCTTCTCGCTCCATCCATTCGTATTCCACTATATAAGCCCTAATTGCATCTCTTATCCCTTCCGACCTCGATGAGTACCCTCTACCTCTTATTATTCCGTCAAACTTATTCAAAAGATTCGACGGTAAAGATACCCCTATTCGAGTCAATCCACGCTCTTCTTCCATTTTTATCCCCTCATCAATTCCAATATATGTTTTATTATCGCCTCCGCCTTACAAAAAGCATTTGAATTATGCTTTTTTATACGAACGACCTTTGAGTTGAAGCCTCGCTTTCTGAGCTCTTGCTCCAACGCTACCTCATTGAAATCCTGGTCATAACCTATTGCTATTATATCAGGTTTTATACTATATAAAGGTTCATACATATTTTTTTCGCTACCCAACATCGCCTTGTCCACCACTTTCAAAGCAGAAACCATCCTCAATCTCTGCTCCTCCGGTAGAATCGGCATTCTCTTTCTCGTTTTCACGTTTACATCTCTCGCAACAATGACAAAAAGCTCATCACCCAGCTTCTTCGCTTCCTCAAGATAAAGTAGATGCCCGGGATGGAGTATCTCAAATGTTCCGGTTGCTAAGACTCTTACCATAAAAGTTCTCCTTCCACCTCCAACTCATCTAAATCCATCTCCACTATCTCCAACACTATCTCTTCTCCTTTTGAATCGTAACATCTCCAACAATCCTCCGCGTAGGGATAAAAAGTGATGATATGGCAATTTCCAGTCTTGGAAAACATCAACAAATCCTGCTCTGATGGTCTCATAGCAGCGGGATGTGGATGACTATGAACAGACCCCACGTAGCCAATGCCCATCGGGATCATATCCAGTCGTATAACTGCATTTTCATCCGACGAAACCGTGCCAGGGAGGAAAAAAACATCTGTTATGACATTCGCATCGGCGTACAGCATGCCGATAAATTCCCTTGGATGATTAGATTTGCTTACTTCCAGGATAAAATCTAAAGTATCCTTTGCAATTCCCACGATTTTTCTTCCCTTTTTCATTTAGTTTTTTTCCCCTGATAAGGCTTTCTTTTCTAAGAAAGTTTTATTTAGTTAGTTTTAAAGTAAAACATCCTTCGGTTTTTACTTCTTCTTCTCGCGGCAGAGTTCCGAATTTCGCTCTCAATATCAAATCCGCTACCTCATAATTCAACACCTTTGCTATTCCTACGATGGATGTTGTAGGTCTTGGGTTTACGTCTACCACGTATGGCGTGTCATCATACCCTAAAACGAAATCTATCCCCACATATCCTTTGCAATTAAGCATAGCTACGACCTTCTTACTTATACTCCTTATCTTCTTCTCGGCATCTCGTCCTACAAGATATGGAACTAATCCACCTTCATATATCAGCCTTTCTTGCTCCATCCTTATAAACTGCTGGTTTATCGTCAGTGGTAACACAAAAGAATCACCAGCTATTACGCTGCTGCTTATATCCTCTCCTTTTATAAATTCCGTCACGATATGATCACGATTATCGTCAAAGGGTATATCCTCCTGATTTTCTTTCCCGTTCACTATAAAGACATTTTCTGAAGCGCATCCATATCTCGGCTTCCTTACGTACACACTTTTCCATGCGTCATCTCTTTTCATCTCTTCTTCCGACACAATTCTCGGCACTGGTATTCCTTTGTCAGCCAGAATTTTTGTTGTCCGCATCTTGTCAGCACATATTTTTACGCACTCTGAAGGACAGCCCAAATTAACGGTGTTCGATTCCACGAGCTCTGTAAGTTCGTACAGCTTCTCATCGGGAGCAATATCGATGCCCGCATCGCTTTCCCTTGAAAGCTTATCTACCGCGGCTTCAAAATCATGGGCTGCCACCGGATACACAACTTCATTATCCAGTCTCTCAAAACCTCTTCTCAACGTTGTAAGCATCGCTTTCCCTTCTCTTAATAAAGATGAACCTTTATCCCCCCTTGCACCAACCGCGTACTCCGCCACCATTATCTTCATTTTATTTTTGCTGATGCAAATGTAAGTGTTTTCCCATGCTCAACGAGCTTTGCTAATGCAAGGAGTATATTTACGAAATAGTCATTATGCAGGGGCTTATCTAAATCTTTCTCCCAGCTCTTCTTAATAGCTAAAAATCTTTTCTCCGTCGCTTTCGAGATTTTACCAATGCTGGAGGAATAATCAACTGCTTCTACCGCACTCACTGCTTTTTTCGGCTTCACCTCTTTTTTCACTTCTTCCTTTTTCTCTCTGCGCAAACCTGTTATTGGATAGCCCATAGTGTTTATCGCTCTCGTCACCGTGGCAAGCTTTATTGGCACCTTTCTTATCCTGTTCTCTGCTTCCAGAATATCTTCCACCGTAATCGTCCCTTTCTCTATCCTCTCGCGGTATTTCTGCAACCAATCCGGTCCCCGCTGCTCTTCTCTTTCTTTAACAGGCTCTGCCTTTTTTCCCCTACGCAAACCCGCGATTGAATAACCCATAGTGTTTATCGCTCTCGCCATTGTTGTCATCTTTATCGGCTTCTCTCTTATCCTGCTCTCCGCTTCCAGAATATCTTCCACCGTAATCGTCCCTTTCTCTATCCCTTCGCGGTATTTTTGCAACCAATCAGGTCCCCGCTGCTCTTCTCTTTCTTTAGCAGACTCCGCCTTTTTCCCCCTACGCAAACCCGCGATAGAATAACCCATGGTGTTTATCGCTCTCGTCACGGTTATCAACTTTATTGGCGTCTTCCTTATCCTGTTCTCTTCTTCCAGAATATCTTCCACGGTTATCGTTCCTTTCTCTATCCTTTCGCGGTATTTCTGCAACCAATCCGGTCCTTTCGCCGTCTTTACAGACTCCTTTTTCTTTTCTTTCACACCTGCTTCGGCCTCTTGCCCTCTACGCAAACCCGTAATTGGATATCCCATTGCATTTATCGCTCTCGTCACCGATGACACCTTTATCGGCTTCTCCCTCATCTTGTTCTCTGCATCCAGAATATCCTCTAATGCTATCGTTCCTTTATCTAACCTTTCTTTGTATTTCAGTATCCAATCCGGTGCCCTCTCTATCCTTCCCATCTCCCTTTCCTTACACCTTTATCATCCTTTCATTAAAATAGTATTGCATCTAAAGTAAAGATATAAAGAAAGAAGAAATAAAGG
>Ga0180300_10000107_pt1 | contig 30326 bp, 26 predicted proteins | sample GuaBasSediGuay15_FD_121798 | JGI IMG/M metagenome (GOLD analysis project Ga0180300, IMG submission 121798) | Subseafloor sediment microbial communities from Guaymas Basin, Gulf of California, Mexico - Guay15, Core 4569-2, 21-24 cm | ecosystem: Environmental > Aquatic > Marine > Hydrothermal...
GCGGGCCAGTCGGTGAAGGGGCGGTTCAGCGTCGCCACGTCGGCGTGGAGGTAGGGAGACTGGACGATGGTCTCGAAGCGGTCACCGAGCTTCTGCTTCAGCGAGGGGAGCGTCTGCAGGTTGTCGTCGCGGTAGGCCAGGGCCGTCTCCTGGAACTCCTGACCGATCCAAACGCGAGCAGGGGGGCTGGTCCACGTTTCGCCGTCGGCCGTCCACGTGGGGTAGTCGCGAAGCAGGCGCGTGGCCTCGGTGAGGAGCTCGTGGGGGCCGATTTCGATCTCTACAGGCTGGACCGGACCGACCGGGTGGAGGCCGTACAGCGCTAGGTTGCCCCCTTCCGTGCGCACAGCGGCATAGTCGGCGCTGAGGTCGCCGGGGTACGTGCCCCGATACTGGCCGCCGGCCGTGAAGAAATCCGGTTTGATGGCGATGCCCGGCAGCCCGGCGGGGATCACCGCTTCCTCGACCTTCGGTTCATCGAAAAGCAGGTCGTAGGGGAAAGTGACCCGCTGCAGGGTATCACCCCACCCGTTCTCGACCGAGATCCGCAGGTCAAAGTAGGGCTGCTCTGAGGCTGTGATCGTCACCGTGACCGACACCTGCTTGCTGGCGTTGGGATCGGGGAGGTAGGATAGAACCAGCGTGTTGGTGGGGCTGATCCAGGTGTAGAAGAAACGGTTGTCGGTCCAGGGCGAGTAATAGGCTGAGGCGACGGTGCCGCCGGCGAAGCCCGCTTCCCACAGGCGCAGGTCGTCGATCACAATATCGCCTCGCGAGCCGATGGTCACCGTAAGTCCGGTCGACTTGTCGATGATATAGGCAAGGGCACCGTTGGTCTTGCTCAGGCCCAGCTCAAAGTAGTCCCGGTTGCCAAGGCGCAGGAAGCCGCATTCGTGGTCGAAGAAGACCGTCCAGGTCGGTTGAGGGGGACTGTCCGTCTTCGTGATCTTGTAATAGTATACGCGCTGGCCCTGCACGCATTGCCGATAGGTGAAGGTGACGCTGTCCGCGGTGACCGTGGGAGTAAAGACCTCGATCAGGCGGTCGTTCCTGCCGTAAGCCAGCACCCATATCGGGTCCGAGGGCCCCCATCCTGACAGCGACTCGATGGTCAGGTCCGTATCCGCTCCCAGCGGCTGACGGACGGTGATCTCATTGGAGCCGCGCTGTTCGATGATGGCGTGGTCGCCGGCGCTCAGAGGGACCCCGTTGTAGGTTGTGAAGAGGCCGGCGATCAGGTCGCCGTTGGTGGTGGTGACGACTGCCCCCTCCGGCGGCAACACGTAATCTCCGATCGAGTAGGGGTTCGTCGGATCCCAGTTCATTACCACGTGGATCGTCTCGGTGCCTGTCTGGAAGGTGCTCCGCGTGGCGTTGCCGGGAAGTCGCACGTAGTCGGTCATCCGGGCTCCTGTGTAGCGGGACAGGACGTGCGCCTGGAAGTCGCTGACCACCCGGACCCAGGGTTCCTCCTGGTAAACCGGGTCGTAAGTTGTGCCGGGCACCCGTTGCCGGTTTCCATAGCCGAAGGCCAGGTTCAGGCTGAGCTCCTGCCTGGTGTCCTCGAAACCCCAGTAGTCATAGAAGAGGATCTTGTCGTGCATCAGGAGTGGCGCGGCAGGGAACACACGCCAGTTCCCCTCGCCCCACCACTGGTTCCAGGTTTCCGTCTCCAGGATGGTGGCAAACATCCCCACGACCGAGTCGGCCATCCGGTCGTAGCTTGCCTCGGAGATGATCAGGACATCGCTGTAGGCGCGCGTGTGATCGAGCCAGCCCTCGGCTAGATCCAGAGGAGAGGGTGAACTTGGATTGAAGTCGTAGCTCCATCCCCCGCCGATCACATCCTCATACAGAAGGTCACTGGGCAGGTACTGGGTCATGGAGACGATATTCTGAGCCAGACGGTGTTGCACATACGGGTGGTAGGGGCAGACATTGTACCCACAGGACGCCGGGTCCCAGCAGTGGTAGGAGGGCGTTCCGGCTTCGTCTATGTGTTGGGCGACGTCCGTGATGGTCGGGGTGGAGGTAAGCCCTTGGACCGTAGGCGAGTCCTCATGCCACCAGACGGGGAGGGTGAAGGGCATCACCAGGTGCCCCTGATTGTGGGCTGCCTCGAACATCTGCCGGAACTCCTCCTGCGTGCCGTAATCGGCTCGGGGTGGAAGGTAGTCGGGATGGTATCCGTGAAAACCGCCGTTATAGTAGTTGGAGAGCAGGATGATAGAAGGGCTGGGGAGCTGGGCGAACAGATCGGGCCACTGACGGAAGGGGAGGGTCGTACCCTCGTCAGCAGCCAGATAGGCCAGAGGGGCCTGGGAGACGGCGTTGAACTTATCGCCTAACTTGTCCTGCAGTGATGGAAATGCATCCAGACCGTTGTCCCGGCGGTAATCGCCGATGGTCTCCAGAAACGACCTGCCGAGGCTCACGCGCACGACAGGGCTGCGCCAGGACTCGCCGTCGCTGGTCCATACCGGGAAGTCGCTGACCAGGCTGGTCGTCTGAGAAGCGCTGTCGCCCAGGTGCTCGAGCCCCATCCTGATCGGGCGGACGGGGCCTCTGGGCCACAGCAGGTAGAAGGAAAGTCTCCCACCGGTCTGCAGTTCCAGCGCCAGGTAGGCAGCGTGATATGCTGCGCCGGGGTAGATGTCGGCAACTGAGGTGGCGGTAACGGGATGGTAAGAGGTAAAGAAGCTGGATTCGAAGACAATCCCAGGGTAATAGGTCGGCAGCAGGGCCTCCTTGATCGCGGATTCGGCGAACTGGAGGCGGTAGGGGAACGAGACCGTGTCCAGTACGCTGCCCCATCCGTTCTCGATCTCGATCCGCATATCGAAGTAGGGCTGTTCAGTAGCCGTCAGGATCACGGTGGCGGTCAGCTTCTGAGAGGATGCGGGGTCGGGCGTGTAGATCAGTCGCAGGCTGTTTGTAGGTGTCCAGGTATAGGTGAAGGCAGCGCTTCCTGTGAGCGAGTAATTGGTCGCGCTGACCACTGAGGCGTCGGTGAACTGAGCCAGCCACAGGTTGTCATCGTACGACCCGAAGGTGACCGTGACGCCGGCCGTCTTGTCGACGATGTAGGCGATGGCCCCGTTGGACTTTCTCAGGCCGATGGTGTAGTAGTCTGCATTGCTGAGGGTCATGATGTCCGGGTCGGAGTCGTCGAAGGTGATGGTCCCCTGAGCGCGGCCTGGAGCGTGGTCACTGAGAAGGAGAAATAGGCCTGCGGCGACAGCAGTGATGGCCAGCAGCAGGCTCACAAGCAGGTTCCTAACGCTTCTCATAGGTGTCCTCCTTAAGGAAGCCGCCCGTGTGCTCCGCCGGTCCCGCATCGGCAAGAGCAAGGCTGCCCACCGTGGTGATCACTCTGTCAGTGCATGCGCGAACGCCAGTCCCTCGACATATCCCATCCCGAAGCCCGGCTCCAGCAACCGATGCTCGAACGGGCCCACATCTGCCCCCTTGTTCATCAGCGTGCGGTAGATGCCCGCCGCGTGGATGTCACTGGCCAGCCGGAACGCGATGATGCGGTCGTCCTACGACGACGATGCACCGATCGGCGTCGCGGCCGATCGCGCTGGTGGGGCATACTCTCACCATCGGGCCGGATCGCAGTGGCGATACTTGACGTGTTTAGGTAGAGGCCTGGAGCGACGGGGACGCGGGGACGGGAGGTGGGGGGTTCGGGAACCGCCTGATGGAGGTCCTTGCTTCGGGAGTGCTCCACCGTACAGGCGATCTGGCAATGTTTGCAGCCAATGCACCGCTCGGGATTGACGAACACTCTCTTCTGAGTCACCCCCTGGGCGCAGGTTTACTTGCTTTGATTTTACTCCATCCCACGGAGGCAGTCAAGCACTCTTGGCTGTGTGAGACAGTATCAAGTTAGTAGGTGGGGTACGCGAGTTGTCGCAGGAAGCGCACCCAGGGCTTGCCGGGGAAAGGGCCAGACAAAGCAGGTAGTTACACTTGGAGCCAATCTCCTGGATCTTCCCTCCGGCGGTGGCACCGAGTGCTTGACAGACAGTTAGAAAGGTGCTATAATGTACACATCAGGATGTCATGACATCACATATTGCTCGACCTCTGTCCCCTGGAGGCTTCGAATAAGATGTTAACAGGTACACCGCCGTTCATCGATCGTGAGAGTAAGGTTCCTCTATATCATCAGCTGAAACAATGGCTTATCCGTCAGATCGAAGAGGGCAATCTCGACCCAGGGAGTCAGATCCCTTCGGAGACCACCCTGTGTTCCATGTTGGGGATGAGCAGAACCACGGTGCGGGAAGCACTGAATCAGCTCGTCTCCGAAGGCTGGCTATATCGGGTTCGTGGCATTGGTACATTTGTTCGGGATAGCCAGGTCGAACCCAGTATGGCTCAGAAACTTACCAGTTTCGCTGAGGATATGCAGGAGAAGCATATCCCATATGCCTCTGAGCTGCTTTCCTCAGAAGTGCTTTCTGCCTCCTTGAGCCTTGCTGCTCGCCTGCAGATTAGCCCTGGGGCAGAGGTGATCCACCTGGAGCGGCTGGGAAGTGTGAGAGGTGAACCTCTGGTCCTTGCAGACACATATCTGCCCAAGGAGTTGTGTCCCAATATCACGGAATGCGATCTTGCCAATCAATCCCTTTACAACCTTCTCGAGAGGATGTATGGCCTGGTTGTGGTTAAGGCTCGCCGCACTCTTCAGCCGGGCCTGGCCAACGCCTACGAGGCAGAAAAGCTAGGTATAGTGCCTGGCGCTCCTATCCATATCATGAAGTCGATCTCCTATCTGAGTTCAGGACGCCCCGTAGAGTATTCAAAGCTACGCTTTCGAGGGGATCGCAGCCGGTTTGTGTTTACCCTCCAGCGTCCCAAGAGGGGCAAGCCCTAGGACGTACCATACTTCATTGTGCTACCAGCCAAACTTTGTTGGACGATCTTGTAGGTTCAACATGTTGTCATGATGTCTTCACATCTTGTGCTTTTGGTCTTCAAGCAAGATGCGGATGGGGCGTGTTGAGGAGTCGGCGGGAGGGGAATCTTTCCTCTAACAAACCGGTATTAGGTTAGGAGTGGTGACATTCCATCTCCCCCGCACGTTTGTGAGGGGCCGACGGATGAGACTGATTGTCGCGATAACGGGAGCCTCTGGTGCTCCGATAGCCCTGCGGCTTCTCCAAGAGCTTCAAATCCACGAGGTGCATCTCATCGTGACCAAGCCAGCCGAGCGCACTATTCTTCATGAGCTCGGTGGTTCCGCTCTTTTGCCGGCCACTCACCGCTACAGTGCTGAGGAGATCGATGCCCCCATAGCCAGCTCCTCTTTCTTATTCGATGCAATGGTTGTTGTTCCATGCTCAGTCAAGACGTTGGCCGCGATCGCGCATGGCTATACGGAAAACTTGGTTGTCCGAGCAGCGGATATCGCTCTGAGAATGAAGCGGCCGCTTATCTTAGTAGTGAGAGAGACTCCTCTCTCTCTAGTTACTATCGAAAACATGCGCGTTGCTTGCCTGGCCGGGGCTACCATCATGCCACCGATCATGGGCTATTACTTCGCTCCTGAATCTGTAGAAGAGGTGACCGCTTTTTTTGCGGGTAAGATCTTGGACTTACTTGGACTGCCGCATGACCTGTACAAACGATGGAGTGGTCCGCCCGAGTCGCGGTAACCTGCACAGTTCAAAGGAAGGCGACAACTTGTGTGGAGAGGGGGAGTAATGTCCGAACTAGCAATCGAGTTTGCCGGCCTTAAGATGAAGAATCCTCTGATCGTGGCCTCCTCCGAGTTGACTAACACGGTCAGCAAGATCAAAGAAGCGGAGCGATGGGGGGCCAGTGCTGTTAGCACCAAACTATGTTTTCTCCAGGTGCCTTTCTATGCTCGTCCTTATCACATTATTGAGCGTGGAACGGCTCTGTACTCTCCCTCTGGACAGCGCCTGACTGTAGGTGAGGCTCAGGATCTGATCCGGAGGGCCAAAAGGGAGACTAGCCTGTATGTTATCGCCAACATGATGGGCCCCGGGGACGACCTAGAGGGATGGGCTAGGCTTGCCCAGATGCTCCAGGATGCTGGTGCCGATATGATAGAGTTGAACATGTCTTGTCCGAACATCGGCGTCATGGCCAAGGAGCTCGGAGTGGAAGCTCCGCCAGAGATGGGGGCCCTGCTGGGACAGAATCCTACGCTGGCAGGCCTGGTGACCAAGGCAGTGGCAGAGGCCGTGGAGATCCCCGTAATGCCGAAAATGACGCCTGAAGCCAATACCTCCCTCGTTGCCGCTCGATGCCTGGCGAGCGGAGCGGCGGCCATCTCTGCTATCAATTGCCCGCAGTCTCTTCCTGGTGTGGATATATACAATGGGGGACGCCCGCTCTATCCTACTGCTGCCACCCAGTCCTTTGCTGGCCTGTGCGGTCCTTGGATCCGCCCGCTGGCCTACCGACATGTCGCGCAGATGGCCATGACCGTTCCTGACATCCAGATTGCGGGCGGGGGAGGGCTGACCAACTGGCGCCAGTCAGTAGAGATGATCATGTACGGTGCCACTGCCCTCACTTACTGCACGGTGCTGTATTTCCAGGGTTTTGAAGTGTTAAGGAAGATTGAGGAGGGCTTGCGACGGTTCGTGATCGAGCAAGGCTACAGTAATATCCTGGATGTGCGTGGTATGGCCCTCCAGTATATTACGGTTCCACATGAGGTGGTATATCTGGACAAACTGCCCTACATCGATCGGGAGAAATGTGTGGGTTGTGGTTTCTGTGTCCGACCTGGGCATTGCGAGGCGCTGGCTCTGATCGAGGGGAAGGCCGTTCTAGTGAACGCGGATCTGTGTACACGATGCGGTGTCTGCTACTGGCTCTGCCCTCACGATGCGATCTCAATGGTAGCAGCTGAGATGCTGCAGGAGCACTAGTGACCATTCGCTTCGCGAGATATTGCCTTTTGAGGATAGGTACATGGGGGAGAAGAAGGAAGGCCTACAGTATCATGATCTGCGGGGGTTTCTTCAGCTTCTGGAAGAAAGAGCACTGCTTCGCTGGGTGGAACGGGAGGTAGACAAGGATTGGGAGATCAGTGCGATCGCTCGAACTTTCTTCAAGAAACACCCTCCTGATGGTCGGCCTGCATTGGGCTTCCGTCGGGTGAAGGGCTTCGACATCCCGGTCGTGGTGGGCACTGTTGCAGCCTCTCGAGAGGTTTATGCCCTCGCTTTAGGGATCGATCCCAGTGTGGAGCAGATTATCGAGAGGTGGGCCAGAGCCCTGAACGAACCGATCCCAACTGAGTTGGTAAGCGAGGGGCCGTGTCAGGAGGTGGTGCTAGAAGGTGATGAAGTGGATCTGACGCGCTTCCCTATCCCCATCTGGACGCCGGAGAAGGACCCGGGCCCCTACATCACAGCACCCTGTGTGATCTCCAAGGATCGTGAGACTGGCATTCAGAATGTAGGCATCTATCGGCTACAGGTGAAAGGACCGAATCGCACGGGCATATTGTGGGACCTGCCTAGCCAGCATGGCGCGATGAACTACGCTACATGGGAGCGCGTGGGCGAGGCAATGCCAGTGGCCGTTGCCGTGGGGGTGGAGCCCACAGTTCTGATGACCGCAGCGACGAAAGTGCCCTATGGCGTCGATGAGCTCACCGTCAGCGGAGGGCTGCGTGGTGAGCCGCTCCCGGTGGTTAGGTGCAAGACGGTGGATCTCAAAGTGCCGGCCACAGCAGAGATCATTCTCGAGGGGGAAATATTGCCCTACGAACGGGAGATGGAGGGGCCGTTTGGTGAATATACCGGCTATATGGGAGGTCCTTACGAACTTCCTATCTTTCGCATCAAGTGCATTACCCACCGTCGCAACCCGATCTATCAGGCCATATTCAGCCAGATGCCGCCTAGTGAGAGCAGCCTGCTGCGGCAGATCGCTGAGGAGGCAGCAATATGGAAGCATTTGGTTCATTCCTTGAAGCTTCCAGGTATCATAGATGTGCACCTGCCTGAGGCCGGTGGCAGTTATGCCATCTTGTGGGTTCGGATTGAGAGGAAGTTCGTAGGCCATGCTCAGCAGGTGATGTCTGCTGCATGGAGCCATCATCCTTCCCTTGCTAAATGGGTCGTGGTTGTCGACGAAGATATCGACATTCGCGATCCGTTTCAGCGCGAGTGGGCGCTAAGCTGGCGAGTTGAGCCGCAAAGAGACATCTTCATCATGCCGAATACCGCGTCGATCCTCCTCGATCCTTCACCAGCGCCGCCTGATGTCCCACTCTGGGGCCGGCAGTCTTCGAAGATTTTCATCGATGCCACGAAGAAATGGGAATATCCCGATATCGCTGTGCCACCTCAGAAGTACCTTGATGAGGTGGAAAAGAGGTGGCAAATGTATGGGTTGGAAGATAGCGAATGACCGAGAGCACCGGGAGGAGGTCACAGATGTATGGATGGGCAGGCACAATTCTGTACGTCGATCTCTCCGAGGGTAGGATCGAGAAGCGACCTTTGGATCGCCAGTTCGCCCGCATGTATCTGGGGGGACGAGGTTTCAACTCCCGTATCCTGTACGACGAGTTTGACCCCACCGAGGAAGACCCTTTCTCTCCGGGCAATGTGATTTGCATATCCTCTGGTGTGCTGGGGGGGACATTTGCGCCGAGCAGCGGGCGGGTAACTATCTCCTTAGGCCGCTCGCCGCTCACCGGCGTCTTCAGCGACGGGAACGCAGGTGGGCATTTTGGCCCTGAGATCAAGTTCGCAGGGTATGACACGATTGTGTTGAAAGGGGCTGCACCTCAGCCGGTGTACCTCTCGATTTTTGACGACCAGGTTGAGCTACGCGATGCACGGCACGTGTGGGGTAAAGATGTATGGGAGAGCGACCGCATCCTGCGGGATGAGTTCGGTGATCCAGATGCTCAGGTGTTTACCATCGGCCCGGCGGGGGAGAGGCGTGTGGCACTGGCCGTGACAATGTGTAACCTGTGCCGCGCGCCTGGAGGCGGCGGCAATGGGGCCGTAATGGGCTCAAAGAATCTGAAAGCGATCGTCGTGCGCGGCACGAAGGGGGTCAAGATTGCTGACCCCGATGATTTCTTCGAGGCGTGTGACGCTGCCTACCGGCAACTTGTTACACATCCTATTTTCCCCAGCTGGTCCAAGTATGGCACCCCTGTGCTCCTGGGTATCTACAATGCTGGACGTGGTCTGCCAGTGCTGAACTGGCAGCGTAACACTTATGAGGGCGCTGAAGCGCTAGATGGCCCGACCTTTGTTAGGCGGTTCAGCATTAAGTCTAAGGCCTGCTTCAGTTGTCCAGTGCATTGCAGCCACTACTACGAGATCCGGGAAGGTCCTTATGCTGGCACGCGTGCGGAGGGCGTTGAGTACGAGGCCACCGATGGCTTCGGTGCCCGTAGCGGCAACGATAATTTGGAACTGGTGCTTTATCTAAACAAGTTCTGTAATCAATACGGGTTGTGTGTGGTCCAGGCATCTAACATTCTCTGTACGGCCATGCACCTTTGGCAAGATGGGGTCATTGATGCCGGCGATACCGATGGCCTCGATCTGGGGTGGGGAAATGAAGAGGCGATGGTCGCCTTGCTGAGGGGGGTTGCTTTCCGAGAGGGATTCGGGGCCCTGTTCTCCGATGGGTTTGTAAAGGCCGCCGAGCGTATTGCCGAGATGAAGGGGTTGTCGTTCCAGGAGGTCTATCGTTATACAATCCAGTCGAAGGGGTACACTCTCTCGTCATACGACCCCCGTCCCTACAAAGGAGGAGCCCTGGAAGTCGGCACCGCCACCAGAGGGGCCGACCACTTGCGAGGGTTGCCCACCCTCGAGGTCTTTGCGCATTGGTATCGTGGCAAGCGCGACGAGATTGTTCGTGATCTGGGCGTGCCAGAGAAGATCGTAGACGATTGGCTGAAACACGGTCTGCTTGATCGGCACAAGTACGAGGGCAAGGCACGCATGGTGAAGTATTACCAGGATCAGTGCACCACCTCGGACGCGCTGGAGATTTGCAAGTTCATTACATCTTGGCGGCTTGGCGTGGGACCGGAACATATGGCTCGCTTGGTCAGTGCAGCCACCGGGGAACCATTCTCTTGGCAGGATATGCTGGACATAGGGGATCGAATCTATACGATCGAGTACGCCATACAGCGACGTCTTGGGCTGGGGCGAGAGGACGATCTCTTGCCCGAACGGTTCTTTGAAGAACCAACACCTGACGGGGACATCATCGACCGCCAAAAGTATGAGCGGATGCTGGATGAGTACTATCATCTGCGGGGGTACGACCAAGAAGGACGCCCCACACGCATCAAACTGGAGGCCTTGGGCATCCCCGACGTGGCCGATGACCTAGAGCGAAGAGGCTTGCTCGGGGAGCCTCCTGAGGTGCCGTTCGAGATGCTAACTTGGAAGGATTGGGCTGAGTCATAGAGCAAGGGACTGGATGCCCAGGATACAACTCCGCTACTTGGCGCCCATATGTGATATCGCCGGTACATACCGAGAGGTGCTGACCCTCGAGGATGGTGAGACCACGTTGGACTTGATCAAGAAGCTGTGCGAACGTTATGGGCAGCCAGTTCGTGCGCTCTTCTACGACGCCTCTGGCAGCTTTCGTCCTATGTTCATCATCCTTCGCAATGCGCGAGCGATGGCGATGGAGGACCTAATGGAGCCACTAGAGGATGGTGATACGATCGTCTTTGTCCCACCGATAGCAGGCGGGTGAGAGTGTGGGGGCGCAGGCCCCTTCAGGTTGGGAGCGACGATAAGGTGGGTCGAAATCCTGTCTGGATGCTGAAGCCCCAATCCACTGCCAAGCGCCGGACGGTGGGTCGGCGCCTTACAATGCGCCGTGGCCGGATGGATGTCTTCAGCGAAGAAGTGGTTAAGCATAGGCTGCAGGCGATCCGCAGCGATTCAGCCGAGCACCTAGAGGATCTGGTGCTCCAGCTAGTTTGTGTCTGCCGTGATCGATACGGTGTTGAGGTCTACTCCGCCGAGACGGCCCAAGCCGCGGCCCGATATATCGCACAGCTTGCTGGCCCTCATAAACGCGTGTTGGTCAATCGCTCGGCCGTTGTGAATGAGATCCGCCCTGCCCTTCTTGAGCAAGGTCTTGTCGTGGTAGATACGTACGACGAGGAGTTCCACCACCCTGATGAGGGCGTCCAATATTACTGGGAGATTGAGATTCCTGAGCCAGAAGCCATTTGGGAGAGCTTTAGCCAACGCATGCCATCCCCGCAGCCACATCCTACGGGTGACAGTGTGGCCCTTATCGGTGTGAGCTCTATTGGCGCTGCCGATGGGACAGCCTATTTGGTCGAGCATCTCGGGAATATATCTCGCTTGTTGCAGGAGGCTCGCAAGGTTGTGCTGGTGGTGGGACTGGACAAGATCGCTCCCACAGCCGAGGATGCTCAATTCGTGGCCCAGGCTATGGCGCTTTTTGGTGCGCCGAGCATTGCGATGACCACAGCCAGCCATGGGCATGCAGGGGAGGATGGGGCACAAACCAGGCTATCTCGGCCTGGGGAGGACCGGCCTCAGGAATGGCACCTTGTCTTGCTCGATAACCGACGGCGTTGGCTGCTACATTCTCCTTTCCGCAGTCTGTTTGCCTGCATTGGCTGCCGGGCATGCATGCGGGAGTGTCCTACCTTCCCCTACTTCGGGGATGACCTGGAACGGACGCCTCGGGACCAGTTGTGGAAGGCCTTGCGGGGGGACGGGTATCGGTTGACTGACTGTGTCTCATGTGGGCGGTGCAAGGCGCTCTGCCCCATGGATATCGACCTACCAATGCTGATCAGCCAGGTCAAGGGTCAGCATTCGCAGTTGAAGGACGAATTCTTCAAGCGGATCGATGTTCTCTTTGCATTGTCCAGCGCCACTGCGCCTCTTGCAAACTTCGCTTTTTCGGCTCGCGTGGTGCGGTATCCGGTCGAGTGGGTGTCAGGCCTGGACCGACGCCGCGTGTTACCCCGATTCCACCGGCGGTCGTTCGAGGACTGGGCTAGATCCCGGCACGCCCGATCCTCCGGTGAGCCCAAAGTGGTCTACTACTACGGTTGCTATGTCAACTACACCGATCCCTCGCTTGGGCGCATCGTGGTCGAACTTCTGGAACGCAACGGCTGCGAGGTCGTTGTTCCTCCCCAGACATGCTGTGGTGTGGCGGCTTTCTGGTACGGCGACCGGAAACTGGCCAGGCAATACGCTCGCAAGACGGTCCGTTCGCTTCTCCCATGGGTAGAGAGAGGTTATCGGGTGGTGGTTACTTGCCCCAGTTGTGGCTTGGCCCTCAAACATGACTTCCCTCTTCTCTTTCCCGATAGCGACGGCGTGCGTCATCTGGCGGAGAACACGCTGGACGTGCCTTCGCTCATCTTTGATCTACTGCAGCAAGGCAAGTGGGAAAGGCCTCGATTTCCTCTCAACCTGAGGATAGGGTACCACACGCCGTGTCACTTGCGGATCCGGGGTGGTGGGAAAGAGAGTATGGCGCTTCTAGCAACTATACCAGGGTTGGAAGTGGTGGAGGTGGACCGAGGCTGTTGCGGACTGGCCGGTTCCTACGGTTTGAAGGCCGGAAACTATGTCAAATCTATGGCTATCGGCGAGCGCATCGCCGAGTTCCTTCGGAGCGGCGGGTTTGACGCGGTGGCAACAGACTGCGCTGGCTGTGAGATGCAGATCCACGCTGTGAGCGGTCTCCCTGTCTATCACCCGCTGAAACTGCTGTGGCAGGGTCACGGAGGCGTCCTAGAAAAGGGTGGATCTCGTTATGAGCGCAGGCCGAGGCGGGATATTCTGCCAATGTAAGGAGGGTTAGAAAATGGATGCGTATTCCACGCTGATCAAGGGGGCACGGTTAATCGTCGAAACTTGTATGACTGTCAAGGAGGGCGACAGCGTGCTTATCATTGCCGATGACCTACACCGCAAGCATGCCAGGGCACTGGCCGGGGTGGCTGTATCTGTAGGGGCCCGCGTCGTGGTGGCCGACGTCACACCGGAGGTGTCGGCTGCATTGGCCTCGATGGAATATCCTATGGAACCAGCACCCCATTTGGCAGCCGCGATGGTCAACTCCGATGTGATCATCATCACCACGGTCCTGGAGTGGGCTAATCGCTTCGCCCATGTGGACCCGGTGGCGGCTTCCGTTGCCCGAGGGGCGAAGATCGCCTCTGTAGAGGAGGGAATGGGTTCCTGGGACCTGACGATCGACGACATCCGGGCCACGACGGAGCGGGCGGAACGGATCATCAAAGCCATGGCGGGAGCCCGTACCGTGCGGGTTACCTCGCCGGCGGGCACGGACGTGACTCTCTCCATCGAGGGACGGCCGCCACTGAAGGTGGTGCCCATCAAGGAGCCGGGCGTGATGATGGGGCCGATCCCTCTCTGGGGCGAGGTGGCGTATGCAGCCGTTGAGGACAGGACCAATGGTACCATCGTATTCGACGGCGTGATGCTGGGCGTAGGCGTATCCGGCAGCCTTCCCGAGCCCATCGTGGTGAAGGTGAAGGATGGGCGAGCCTACGACATCGAAGGTGGTGCGGCCGCCGAAGCGCTCAAGCGGGCCCTCGCGCTATCCGACGAGAACGCGAACGTGGTCGCGGAGTTCGCAATCGGCACCAGCGAGAAGGAGAAATACGGCTCGCCCTCAGAGAAGGGCATGCTAGGGACGGTCCACTTCGGGTTGGGAGATAACGCTCACTGCTATCCAGGCGGCCAGAGTCACTCACGCACCCACCTGGATGGCACGTCGCGCAATGTCACGATCATTGTCGATGGCAAGACGATTATGGAGAACGGCGTGTTGACGATATAGGCGGTCACACAGCCGGTTCCGGTGCATCCGTTCTTCACGCCGTGTCTTGAGGAGCGGCCTCGATGTCGATGAAAGATAAGGTGAAGGTACTCTCTTGGTCCGAGGTGCCCCCGATCGAGATCGGGAACGGGAGTTGGTCCCGTCTGGTCATTACCGGGGAGTCGGTTGGCGCGCGCAAGGCCATGCTCGGCATCTCGACTTTTACGCCGGGGACGGAGACGCCTCAAAAGGTGCATGAGGAGGAAGAGTTCTGCTATGTCATCTCCGGTCGGGGGCGGATCAGCGTCGGGGACGAGTATATCGAATATGGGCCTGGCTCGTTCATCTATATCCCTGCTGGCGTGCCACACGGGGTATCTAACCCTGGACCGGAAGACGTCGTGATGATCTTCGGCTTTAGTTGGCCGACCTATCCGCCGACCTCTGATGTATGATCTGTGACAGGGGGGCTGTCTGTGAACGGACCATTGCCCATTCTGCAGTTTGACCCTGATCGGTGCACGGATTGCAAGATCTGCGAACTGGTCTGCTCTTCGGTCAAAGAACAGGCGTTCAACCGCCACCTGGCCCGTCTGAGGATCGAGCGCCTGGGACCAGATCGGGTGGCGATGTACAGTTGCCAGTTGTGTGCGCATCCGGCGTGTGTTGAGGCGTGCCCCTGGCATGCGATCGAGCTCGCGGACGGTTTGCATGTTGTCGTGATCGACGCCCGTGACTGCGTCGGATGTGGACTGTGCGTGGCGGCCTGCCCCTACCACGCGCTGAGCGACTGGCCCGGGCGAAGGGTGCCGGTGGTGTGCGACTTCTGTGGCAACCACCCCGCCTGTGTGGAAGCCTGCCCAACGGCAGCACTTGCGTTCGAACTTCCTCCGCGATGGCTGTGGTGAGAAAAGGGGTGCTGGGTATGTATCCATACGGTGGCTATAGCGGTAGGATCCTGCGCGTAGACCTGAACCGACAGACCTGGCACGAGGAAGAACTTGCGCCGGATCTGGCGGTCTCGTTCCTGGGTGGCAGGGGGTTGGGGGCGTGGTTGCTCTACACGGAACTGATGCCAGGCATCGACCCTTTGGGGCCGGAGAACAAGCTTATCTTCACCACTGGCCCACTGGTTGGTACCACCGCCCCCGCGAGCGGCCGGTTCAACCTCACCACTCTTTCCCCACTCACGGGCCTTTATCTTTACAGCATCTGTTCCGGTTCCTGGGGAGCGGAGCTGAAGGCAGCGGGCTACGATGCGTTGATTGTCGAAGGGGTCTCCGAGAAACCGGTGTTCCTGGTGATCGAGAACGGTCGGGTCGCCTTTCGCGACGCTGTTCACCTGTGGGGTAAAGACACGTTGGAAACCCAGCAGTTGCTGCGCCGCGAGTTGCGGTCCCTGGGCGAGGCGCAAGTCGCCTGTATCGGCCCGGCTGGGGAGAAACTCTCCCGTATGGCGATCGTGCTGAGCGGGCTACGGGCAGCCGGACGGGGTGGGCCAGGCGCAGTGATGGGCTCCAAACGGCTCAAGGCGATCGCCGTCGTCGGCAAGGGGGCTATCCGTGTACATGACCTCTCTGCCTTTCAAGCCCGCGTTCAGGAGGCGTGGCGCAAGATCGACGAGACGCCTTTCGTGAAACAGGGACTTGGTCGCTATGGCTCAGCCATTACCGTCGGATTGGTCAGCGAGTATGGTGTCATGCCCACCCGGAATTGGCAGACCGGCGTCTTTGAGGGCGCCGAGGGGCTGAAGCCCCAAAACTTTCGGCCGCAGGTGGTGGTCAAGGACCTAGCCTGCCCAGCCTGTACGGTGGCCTGCTCCAAGATCACTCGCAACAGGGACGGGGTGTGGGCAGAGGGACCGGAGTACGAGACCCTTTACGCCTTCGGCAGCGACTGCGGCGTGGACGACATCCACGCCATTATCGAGGCCGACAACCTGTGTGACCGCCTCGGACTGGATACCATCTCCGCCGGTGCCACGATTGCCTACGCGATGGAGTGTGCCGAGCGGGGGCTGCTGGACCCGGATCTGATCCAAGGTCTGGACCTGCGTTTTGGAAACAGCAGGCTCCTTGCCCGTCTCATTCGGATGATGGCGCAGAGGGCTGGCATTGGTGACCTGTTGGCCGATGGGGTGGAGCGATTCCGCCAGCGGCTAGGCATAGAAGACGACAGTTTTGCCATGCACGCCAAAGGCATGGAACTGGGCGGGTATGACCCACGGGGTATCCGGGCGCAGAGTCTGGTCTTTGCGGCCGGTCCTCGCGGGGGCTGCCACCATGCTAACGGCTATGTCATCGCTCTGGAACTGGCCAGTGGCCAGTACGACCGCCTGGCGGCGGAAGGAAAAGGGCCAATGGTCCGGGAGGCTCGTAACTTCCGGATGGTGATGGATTCCGCCATGTACTGCGCTTTTCAGGGGAGCGCGGTGGGTCTGTCGGAAGTGTGCGGCCTGCTGACCGCTGCAACCGGAGTAGACTGGAGTGAGGAGAAACTGCGGGAGCTCGGCGAGCGGTGCAGTGACGTCGAACGGGCGTTTAACGTGCGTCAGGGACTACGGCGAGTTCATGATATCCTTCCCCGTCGCCTGCTGCATGAGCCAATGCCGGAGGGGCCCACCGAAGGGGAGACGGTGGACCTGGAGCCAATGCTCGACGAGTTCTATGCGGCCTGTGGCTGGGATGTCCGAACGGGCATCCCGTTGCCGGGGAAATTGTCGCGTCTCGGCCTCGACCGGATCGCTGAGGACATGCGCTCCATCATAGCCGAGGAGGCCGCCGGGTGAAGGCTTCTGCAACGAACGGTCAGGAGGGGGAAAGTGTTGAAGGTACTTGTTGCCGACTACGAGAAATGTACTGGCTGTCGGATGTGCGAGATGGTCTGCTCGCTGAGCCACTTCGGTGAGTGTAACCCGGTTAAGTCTGCGGTGCAGGTCGTCAAGTGGGAGGCAGATGGCCTCGATGTCCCGATGATCTGCCAACAATGCGAGGAGGCAGCGTGCGAAGCAATTTGCCCCGTGAGGGCCATCCATCGCAATGTGGCCACCGGCGCTCTGGAGATCGACGCGGATCGTTGTATAGGTTGCCGAATGTGCATGGTTGCCTGTCCGTTCGGCGCCGTGGTTTACATCGCGGAACTCAGGCAGTGCTTCAAGTGCGACCTGTGCGGCGGTGACCCCCTATGCGTCCGGTACTGCGAACCCGGGGCATTGAAGTTCGAAATCCCCCCCCAGACCGCGTTAAGCCGGCGCCGGGAGGTGGGCATGCAGATAGTAGATGCACGACAGCGGGCGTTGCAAAGCACACGTTGACGGGCGGATAGTGAAGTGATCCGCTGGGGTTGCCCTATCGGATAGCGGGTGTTGTCATGCTGTTAGGGAAAGGAGGAGTGCCATGAGGATCTATTCGCCTGCCGTCAGAATGACAAAGGTGCTGCAAGCGGGATTGACCATCGCATGCGCTGTAGCGTTGGTGGTGGTAGTTGCCGGGTGCGCGGTAAAGATGCCCGGGGTGACAGAGGCTCCGGGTCCGACGGTGGCTCCAACATCGACGGCGGTTCCCAGTCCGCCGACACCTACCGAGAGCCCGGTGACCACGGCACCGATGCGTGTCGTGAAGATCGGTGTGCTCAATCCGACAACGGGTGCTCTTGCTGCCTTTGGAGAGTGGGTTAACAGCGGGATCGAGTTGTACTTTGACTCCATCGACTATGCGGTCGAGGGAGCCTCCATCGAACTGGTCTTCGCGGACACGGCTGGCGATCCTCAGCAAGGGCTTGAGCAAGCCAGGCGCCTTGTCGAGCAGGAAGGGGTTGACCTGTTGATGGGCACCGTAAACTCGGCTGTTGTGGTTCCCCTCGCTCAGTTCGCCGGGGAGGCGGAGGTACCCTTCATCATCACAGTTGGAGGTGCCACTGCCGCTACCGGTCCGGATAGCAGTCCCTTTGTTTTCCGCACTGGCATGGCCAACGGTCAGCAAGACCGGCCTCTCGGATGGTACACGGCCTCGGAGCTGGGACTGACGCGCGGCGCACTCTTCGTATGGGATTTCCTCGTCGGTGAAGAGCGTGGAGGTGCATTCGCCTCGGGCTTCACCGAGGCTGGAGGGACAATCGTCACCGAGCAGCGGCCACCCCTAGGTACTCCCGACTATGGCCCCTACATCAGTCAGTTGGATCCGACCAACACGGATGTGGTTTATGCCTTTTTCGCCGGTCCGGGAGCGATTGCCTTCGTGCAGCAGATGAGCGAGTTTGGGTTACTGCCGGATCTCCAGCTCGTGGGATGTGACTATCTGACGGTCGGGGTGCTGCAGGCTATGGGTGATCCCGCGGAAGGGATTGTCCAGGGAATGCAATACGCGCCGGTGCTCGACAATCCAGAGAACCAGGCCTTCCTCGCATTGTATGAGGCCGAGATAGGAGGTGAGCCCAACATCTATGTCGAGGAGGGGTTCTTGGGGGGGCTGGTCGTGGCTACGGCGATCGAGGCCGTTGGGGGTGATCTGAGTGATATGCAGCGTTTCCTAGACGCTCTCGCTACCCTGGAGGTGAACGGCCCGAGCGGCCCGCTGCGGTTCGATGAGCACGGTCAGTCCATCCGCAACGTGTACATCACGCGCGTGGTCCGTGCGAATGACGGTTCCCTCACTTACGAGGTGTTGGATGTCATTGAAGGTGTATCCCAGGGCTGGACGCCCTAGAGGGTGAGGGTTTCTCGAAGGCGGGAGCCAGGTACTCGCACGAGGGTACTGGCACAATACCCGGCAGGGCTGCTCCCATCAAGGGCTGACACAGATGGTGAGTGCCTGGCTCCCCAAACGCTGAGCGTGTCGTGAGCTCCCCGAGGGGTGGATTGGATTGTATCAGATAAAAGGGGCCCGCATGCGCTTCTTGATCTTTCAGGTGCTGAATGGCCTCACTACTGGTGCGCTTTTGTTCTTCCTGGCGAGTGGGCTGACGGTGGTTTTTGGTCTGATGCGTATATTAAACTTGGCCCACGGTGCGCTCTTCCTATTCGGTGGCTACATCGGCTGGAGCGTGCAGAAGATCACAGGCAATTTCCTGATTGCGGTGGTTGCAGGCACGATCGGTGCTGGTCTACTAGGTTTCATTCTGCAACAGGTCTTCACGCGCATCCTGCTTGGACGTGCATTCAATCAAGTCTTGCTGACTTTGGGAGTCGCTTTCATCCTTAACAACTCCATTCTAGCGATCTGGGGGGGTGTTCCCCGGAGGATCGACCCCCCAACGGTCCTTGGGCACTCTGTATCCCTATTAGGGGTTACCTATCCCACCTATCGTCTCTTCCTTATCGGGTTAGCGCTGTTCGCAGGGTTGGCCTTGTTGCTGCTTTGGGAACGCTCCCGTGCGGGGGCGGTGGTGCGCGCGTGTGTCGATGATCGACCAATGGCCGCAGCAATGGGTATCCGTGTCGATCTAGTATTTGTTGCTGTGTTTACCGTGGGCGCTGCTCTGTCTGGTCTCGCTGGTGTGCTAGGAGGGCCAGTGCTCGGGCTTTCTATAGGCCTTGATTTTGACGTCCTGTTACTTGCCGTGGTCGTCATGATGGTCGGCGGCATTGGTAGCGTGGGAGGGGCCTTTGTAGCTAGTATGCTGGTTGGATTGCTGGATACCTTTGGGAAGGCGTATTTTCCTGAGTTGAGTTATTTTACGCTCTTTGCGCCGGTGGTTCTGATTCTGCTCGTGAGGCCAACAGGCCTGCTTGGAAGAGCGATCGTCGAATGAAGCGGGAAGTAGCACTGGTCTTGCTCCTTCTGAGTTTTGCGGCTGTTCCGCTGACGGGCAACGAGTATTGGACTGGTCTCCTAACACAGGCTTTGATCCTTGGCGGGTTCTCTATGGGGCTAGATATCCTGGTTGGCTACACAGGCATGCCCTCGCTGGGTCACGCTACTTTCTTCGGTTTGGCCGGCTACGGTACGGCCTTGGCGATTACTCGTTGGGGGATTGACCCATGGGCTGCAGCGGGGATCGGTGTTCTCTTCTCAAGTTTGGTGGCACTCGCGTTTGCTCCTCTGGCTGTTCGACTGCGCGGAGTGCCCTTCTTGACAGTGACGCTTGCCTTTGGGCAGTTGACATGGGGGTTGGTCACGCGGTGGGGTTCATTTACCGGAGGTGAGAACGGCATTCCAGGCATCACGCGGCCTTCGTTGAGCGTTGGTTCCTGGGGGCTCCAAAGGCCAGATGGCTTCTACCTGTTTACCCTTGCTGTCGTTGCTGTTCTTGCCTTCTTGATCAACCGCTTTGCACTCAGTCCAATGGGCCTGAGTCTCCGCGGCGTGCGCGATAGTGACAGGCGTATGCTAGTGCTCGGCTACAGCGTGCATGCGCGCCGCACGATGGCCTTCGTGGTCGCAGCTGTGGCCGCCGCCCTCTGTGGTACGCTAAGTGCTTTCTTCAACGGTTATATCGGACCAGGGTCGCTCGATTGGCGCTTCTCGGCTCAAGCGCTACTAGGAGTGGTCATCGGCGGTGCCGGTTCACTCTGGGGGCCATTTGTGGCTGGCGCAGGCCTCCATGTGCTAAAAACATACATCTGCGGGGAGACGGAACGCTGGGCCTTGATCCTGGGCGTGCTGTATGTCATCGCAGTTGTGGTGCTACCAGGTGGCTTGGCCTCGTTGCCTGAGCGGGCGCGTAAGCTTAAAGAGGTTCTGAGGTCACCGACTGGTCACGATGCATCTGTCCACAAGCGACTATGAGCAGGGTAAGTTTGCCCACCCTTGAGGTGCGCGGCGTCAGAGTGTGCTTTGGCGGCGTGATAGCACTACGAGACGTTTCACTTAAGGTCGAAGGGGGGATGCGCTACGGTATCATTGGACCTAATGGGGCTGGCAAGACGACCTTGTTCAACGTCGTCACAGGCTTTATCTTCCCTGATCGTGGGCAGGTCTTCATCAACGGCACAGATGTGACGCGGCTAGCTCCACATCGCCGTGCGCGGCTTGGCCTAGCGCGGACTTTCCAGATCACAACCTTGTTCCTCGACTTGACTGCGCTAGAGAATGTGATGATGGGTGCGATGGTCACAGTGGGTCATCACCGCAGTATGTGGAGATCTGCCCACCTTGATCGCGATGCTAGGGCACTAGCCGAGGCCCTTCTTTGCGAGCTTGGGATCGGCCATTTGGCTTATGTGCCTGTACGGGAAATGGCGTACGGGCAACAGCGACAGCTTGAGATAGCTGTCGCCTTGTCCACGAACCCTCGAATTCTATTGCTCGATGAGCCAACCGCCGGCCTTTCGGCCGTCGAAACGCGGGCTGTTTGCCAGCTCATAAGGGGCCTTCGGAAAGATCTAACCGTGGTTATCATAGAACACGACCTCGATGTTATCTTTGATCTCGCCGATCACGTAACTGTTCTTCACAACGGGAGCTGCATCGCTGATGGTCCCGCCGATACGGTCCGGGAGGACCCGGTTGTCAAAGAGGTGTATCTCGGTGGCTGGAGAAGATCTGGCGCTTCGAATTGAAGGTGTCCATGCCTACTATGGGCCAAGCTATGTTCTCCAAGGTGTCACGCTCGACGTGCCAGCCCAACGTGTCACTGCCATTGTCGGGCGCAATGGTGTCGGCAAGACAACTCTTATCAATACCATCATGGGGTTGGTTCCGGTGACAAGAGGGCGTATTCTCGTTGGATCGATCGATGTGGTAGGGTTGGAGGCCTACCACAGAAGGCAGTTGGGGCTAGCTCTTGTGCCACAAGGTCGACGTGTCTTCGGAAGTCTGACGGTTGAGGAACACTTCCATCTTACTAAATCAGCACCGGGAGGTTTGTTTACCCGTGAGCGAGTGCTGGATCTGTTTCCTCCCTTGCGGGAGCGTCTCTCGAGCCTCGCGCGTCAACTGTCAGGTGGCGAGCAGATGATGCTGTCTATCGCCCGAGCGCTCATTGCTAACCCGCACATCATGCTCATGGATGAACCCACCGAAGGGCTTGCACCGCTGATCGTGGGTGTGGTTCATGACACGGTAGTCGCTATGCGCGATGCTGGGATCACCGTTCTACTCGTCGAGCAGAATCTGGAGTTCGCCCTTTCACTAGCTGACTGGATCGCTGTGATGGAGCGTGGTGCCATCACGCACGTTTTCAAGCGGGAAGAGATCGGCGACGTTGAGGCTTTGAGCGACCTCATCATCCAAGGGGGAGGTAGGCCGTTTTGGGAGGGGAACGACAATCTTTCTCACTAAGGAGGTGCGAGGATGGATGGAGTACGTACCGCAAAGTTCATGCTCACAGCTGGCCCCGTTGAGGCCTCGGACCGGACGCTACGCGCCCTTTCTCAGCAGGTCTACTACCATTACGATCCACAGTTCCAAGAGATCTTTGCTGAGACCACACGGATGTTGCAGGAGGTGTTTCAAACAAAACAAGATGTGATCATCATGCAAGGCGAGGCCTTGCTGGGCCTAGAGGCCGCGGCGGCCTGTTGCTTCCAGCCGGGCGACAAGGTCCTTAACCTTGTGTCAGGCGTGTTCGGCCATGAATACGCTTGGTACATCCGGATGTATGGAGCGGAGCCCATTGAGATCCGGGTGCCGTACAATGAGGTCATAGATCCTGCTGACGTCGAGAAGGCGCTCAAGGCCAATCCAGACATCAAGTTCCTCGCCGTCGTCCACTCCGAGACCCCTTCGGGCACGCTGAACCCCGTCAAGGAGATCTGCACCGTCGCTAAGGAATATGGGGTTATCACTATCATCGACGCCGTCTCCTCAATGGGGGGAGTGGACATCCGCCCGGACGAGTGGGGCTTTGATATCTGCGTGGTCGGCCCCCAGAAGTGCCTCTCATCGACACCTGGGCTTGCTCTCATCTCAGTCAGTGACGAGGCGTGGGAGGTGATGCGCAAGCACGATCCGCCTGTACGATACTCGTACCTGAGCATGTTAGATTGGAAGGAGATCTACCTCGAGACCGGCCGCTTTCCCTATACTATCTTTACCTCCGAGGTGGTTGCGCTGCATGAGGCGCTGAAGCAAATCCTCGAGGAAGGACTCGAGAACGTGTGGAAGCGGCATGCCACTGCCGCCCGGGTCTGCCGTGCGGGTATCAGAGGGATGGGGCTGGAAATATGGCCAGCGCGGGACGAGATTTGTACTCCCTGCGTGACGGCCATCAAGACGCCAGAAGGAATCGACGACGCGGTGTTACGTGAGCACATGTACAAGCGATACGGGGTGCTTATCTCCGGTGGCTTCAAGGACCTGATGGGCAAGTTGTTCCGCATAGGTCATATGGGTAAGACAGCGGATCCCATGTACGTCATTGTCGCGCTATCTGCCCTCGAGAAGTCGTTAAAGGACTTAGGCTATCCAGTAAAGTTGGGTAGCGGGGTCGCCGCGGCGTTGGAGGCCTTTTAGAGGAGGGAATGAAGCGATGATCGAGCATGACAGCAGGAAGTGCGTTTTCTGTCATCTCTGCGAGTGGGTGTGCTCCATGCGGGCAGTGGGACAGATTAAGCCTACAGCAAGTGCTATCCGCGTCACCCGGAGTGTCCGCTTCGGCCCCATCGGTTTTCGGGTGTGCGACTTGTGTGACGGCCGCGAGGTGCAGGCTTGCATAGAGGCATGCCCCACGGAGGCGCTCACCCTTGATGGAGGCGTCGTGAAGTACGTCCAGGAGGAGTGCACTGCGTGTCTCGCCTGTGTTGAAGCCTGCCCGATAGGGGCGGTCGCCTGGGACGCTGCCTCGGAGAAGGTTGTCATCTGTGACCTGTGTGGTGGTAAGCCGTTGTGCATCGAGTGGTGCCCCGAGGATGTGCTCAGCCTGGGCGCTGCGTGACTAGGAGGGAGGGTCGCGATGAAGTACAAGGGCTACATGGGCAAGATCCTGACGGTCGATCTGAGCAGTGGTCGAATTGGTCATATGTCGCTGGACGATGAGACGGTGGAACTATATATCGGCGGGAGGGGCCTGGCCACACGTATCCTGTATGATGCCATCGAACCGGGGATCGCTCCATTGTCTGTGCAGAACAAGGTCCTCTTCATCACCGGGCCGGCTGCCGGGACTCTGGTGCCGACTGCCTCACGATTTGGAGTGGGCACGAAGTCTCCCCTGAATAATACCCTCTCGGTCAGTTACGCTGGCGGTTACTTTGCCCCAGAACTCAAGTTCGCGGGGTACGATGGGATTCTCATCAGCGGCGCCTCCGACAGGCCAGTCTACCTATACATCCATGACGACCAGGTAGAGATCCGCGACGCCTCTCACCTGTGGGGCAAGGACGCGATCGTCACGCAGGAGATACTGAAAGAGGAGCTGGGTGCTGAGTTCCAGATAGCGGCCATTGGTCCGGCTGGCGAGAATCTCAGTCCCCTGGCTGCGACAGTGCATGAGCAGCACGTGTGTGGGCGGGGAGGAGATGGCGCCGTCTTGGGCTCGAAGAAACTGAAGGCAATAGCGGTCCACGGCACCGGCGGAGTCGAGGTTGCGCTACCTGTTCAGGAGTTTATCAAGGAAGCCAGGTCGCTGCACGAGACCATTCTGAGTAACCCCGTCCGGGATGCCTTCCGGCAGTATGGGACGACCGGCATGCTGGGCGCTGTCAACGAGATCAAGGCTGTACCGACTCGTAACTTCCAAGAGACGTATTTCGAGGGGGCAGACAAGCTGCTGGGTGAGGTGTTAGCACGGTATGTGATCAGATCCGAAGCGTGCTCAGACTGCCCGGTGGTCTGTTGTAGCGTAGTCCAGTTGGATGTGGATGGCGAGACATACCGAAAGCGTTTCGTTACGGAGCGGCTGGAGCACCAGCCCATCTGCGCCTTAGGTACCTACTGCGGGATCGACGACCTGGAGGCACTGATCGTCGCTAACGATGTATGTGACCGTATGGGGCTGGATGGTATATCCACGGGAGCCACGATCGCGTTCGCCATGGAACTCTATCAACGGGGCATCCTGACCCGGGAGCAGTGTGACGGGTTAGAGCTTACGTGGGGAAACGCCGAGGTGCTGGTCCCTCTGATCAAGAAGATGGCTATGCGCGAGCCCGGCATAGGTGCGCTGCTCTCTCAGGGATCGCGCCGGGCGGCTGAGGAGCTCGGCGGCGAGGCTCCAAAGTACGCCATGCATGTTAAAGGACTGGAGATCAGTGCCTACGATCCTCGGGGGTTTACAGGCATGGCGCTCAACCTAGCGACCGCGGCTCGCGGTGCCGATCACAACAAGGCTTTCACGATCGCGGCGGAGTTCCTAGGGGTGTTGGGTGACTATGATCGTTTCGACATGGCCCCTAAGCCCATGCTGGTCAAGACTATGCAAGACTCGACGGCGGTCATAGACTCCATCATCATGTGCATGTTCACTGTGGACTTGGGTATCAGCGTCGAACTGTACGGGAAAGCAATCAGCATTGTGACCGGCATGGACGTAAGTGCAGACCAGGTCTACGTGATCGGTGAGCGTATCAACAACCTCGAGCGCATGTGGAACGTCCGCGAGGGAATGGATGGATCTTACGATACCTTGCCCGAGCGCATGGCTACCGATCCAGACAGTACGGGGCACACGGTAGACGTCAAGGAGATGCTTCCCGAGTATTATCGGTTACGGGGGTGGGACGAGCGTGGGATACCCACGGCGGAGAAACTGGCAGAACTACAAATCAAGGTCTAGCCCTAGGTAACAGAGCACACCCCTGCATGGATGGGCACGAAGTACTTGGGCGCCTCTAGAGGGTTAGGGAAAGGAGGGGGTAGCGATCAAGAATTTCCAGAGCAGGGATACGGCTGAGAATGCCTCACTCTATGCGGGAACAGGGAAAGGAGGGAAGAAACGATGAACGAGAGCAAGTTCTCTGTCGCCACGTTGGCGGTGATGGCTGTGATGATCGCGGTGGTCGCGGTTCTGACCTTCGCCGTTCAGATTCCGATCCCGGCGACCGGCGGCTACATCCACTTTGGCGACGTGGGAGTGTTTTTCACTGCCCTCGCCTTTGGGCCATGGATCGGCGGGATTGCTGGAGGCGTGGGATGTGCCATCGCCGACATCATGAGCGGATATGCGAGCTGGGCTCCTCTCACCCTGGTGGCCCATGGTCTGCAGGGCCTGTTGGCTGGCTACCTTGGCCATAAGAAAGGTGTCGTCGGGATGATTGTGGCCTGGGCAGTCGGCGCGGTCGTGTTGATCGCTGGTTATTTCTTAGGCGAGTGGTTCATCTACGGACTTGGCTACGGGGGTGCCTTGGCCGAAGTGGGGCCGAACTTTATCCAGGTTGCCGTCGGGGGCATCGTTGGCATCCCTCTGGTCCTGGCCATCCGGCGAGCCTTCCCGCCGATCGACCGCATTGGCCTGGGCAAGACCTGGACCACGGAAGAGTAGCCCTTAAGCCACGTGTGCTGGGGCTAATACGCCAGGGGGCCGGAGGTGTTAAAGGATAGAGGCGCCAGTGTCCATCCTGGCCTCCGGCCCCTCTACAAAGTGTAGGCTTGCCTTGGTGCCACACGATGGCGGGGACGTGGTTGTTGCTGCTCCCGCATTGCGCGTTCGAATAGCCTTCTCCCAGGGGTCACTGGGTCGGTGACAAAGGAGACTTGCCTTGGCGGAGATCAAGATCTCTGGTCTACACTTTTCCTATCCGCCGCTGGTTAGTGGAGGGCCTCCTGTCTCTGTCCTGAAGGGAGTCGATCTCGAGATAGAGAGTGGTGAGTTCATCTCGATCATGGGCCCAACTGGTGTGGGTAAGACGACTCTCTGCTTGGCGTTGAACGGCATCGTACCCCATTCGACAGGTGGAATATTCCGGGGCAACGTGTGGGTGGATGGATTGAATACTAAGGAAACCCCCGTCTCTACTCTAGCTTCGCTGGTAGGAATTGTGTTTCAAGATCCTGAAAGTCAGTTCTTCAGCATGAGTGTTGAGGATGAAGTGGCGTTTGGTCTAGAGAACCTGTGTCTGGATCCAAGGGAGATCGCTGAACGGGTCGAATGGGCGCTGCGAGTGGTGGGTATGTCGGAATACCGACGCCGTTCGCCCTTCCAACTGTCTGGAGGACAGAAACAGCGGGTCGCCATTGCATCCATCTTGGCTATGCAGCCGAGTGTTCTTGTGCTCGATGAGCCGACTTCAGGCTTGGATCCCATTGGCAAAGCAGAGGTGTTCCACGTCGTTCAGGAACTGAAGCGGCATAAGGGCATCACTATTATCATGGTAGAGCAGGAGGCCGAGAAGATCGCCGAATTCTCCGATAGGGTTGTCATCTTGGACAAGGGCGTGGTGGCGCTGGAGGGGCCCCCGCGTGAGGTCTTCTCAAGAACAAACCTGATGACAGAGATCGGTTTGGCAATTCCCCAAGTGAGCCAGGCAGCGAGCATGCTAAATAGCAGACTAGGGACCAACTACAGTTTCATCGGCTTAGACGAAGCTTACCAGGCACTTAGTGAAGATCTCACAGTTTCAGCGCGGAGGAGGGCGTCGGCGTGAATGGGCACAATGCCTGTATCGTCGTGGAAGATCTGTGGTTTCAATACACCGAGGAGATAGTCGCTCTGCGGGGGATCAACCTTGAGATTCCCGACGGAGCGTTCGTAGCTGTGCTCGGTCAGAACGGATCGGGTAAGACCACGCTTGTCAAGCACTTCAATGGTCTATTGAAACCCACCCGGGGGCGGGTGACAGTCTATGGGCAGGATACTGCCACTCTTCCGGTAGGCCGCCTTGCGCGCACAGTGGGGTATGTATTCCAGAATCCAGACCACCAGATTTTCTGCCCCACGACGCGGGAGGAGATTGAGTTCGGGCCTCGCAATCTTGATCTGCCTCCGGAGGAGGTAGAGCGACGGACCGAAGAGGCGTTGGAGTATTTTGGCCTCACCAAGCATGCGGACGATCCCCCAGCGCTGTTGGGCTTTGGTCTGAGGCGTAAGATCACCATCGCCGCAGTCTATGCTATGCGTCCCCAGATATTCATCCTCGACGAACCGACAACTGGGCTGGATTGGCGTAGTTCTATGGATATGCTGCGTCTGGTACAAGATCTGCACCGTGCAGGACATACAATCCTGCTGATAACTCACGATATGAAAATCGCAGCGGAGTTCTCAGAACTCTGCTTAGTGCTGCGAGATGGGGAGGTATTGCTATTTGACGATACGCGCTCAGTCTTTCGCCAATCAGACGTGCTTAGGCAGTCTCAGATCGAGCCCCCCCAAATCCTGTTGTTGGCAAAGAGAATGGCGTCTCTAGGTATGCCCGATGACGTGTTGACAGTACGCGAGTTTTGTGACGCCTACGTCGCGCTGCGACGTTCGCGGTGACCCGGAGGTAGGGATCGCATGGCGTTTACTTCGGATCTCTATGTTGAACGCGAATCATGGGTCCATGAGATGGACCCTCGAGTTAAGGTGATTTATGTTGCATGCGGTGTTTGTGCAGTTTTGTTGTTTCACAATATCTTCTTTATGATGTTAGCCTTGCTAGCCAGCCATCTGCTGATCTTCACGGCTGGTGTTCCCAGGGATCGCGTCACGTGGGTCTGGAAACAAATGATTCCCATTAACATCCTGATTCCTAGCTTGATCACCCTTTTTTACCCCCAGGGTCCGGTCCTCTTCCAATTCCTGTTCCTGAAGTTTACCCTTCTGGCTGCGCTGCGAGGTGTTGCGTTAGCTCTCCGCCTTGATGCTATTGCCTTTATCGTGTTCTTATGGATTTTTACCACTGATCAGACCAAAATCATACGTAGTTTCGTCCGGCTTGGACTACCATTCAATGCTGGATTAGTGCTGGCCATCAGCCTGCGTTATATCCCCACCTTTGCTGGCCTTTTCACTACGGTCTCAGAGGCACAGCAAGCGCGTGCTCTGGATCTGAGTAGAGGAAATTTCATCCAGCGCTTGCGTCAGTACATCCCCATTCTGGTGGCGATGATCATAAGTGCCCTGCGCACGGCGGACAAGTTGTCCAAAGCGCTGGAATCGCGTGCCCTCGGGGCGAGGGGCTCCAAGCGAACCTATTTTCGTGACATAGCTTTTCGACCTGTGGACTACATATACCTATCAGGGGCGTTCCTCATCTTCGCTGCAGCCGTGTACTTGCGCTTTGTGCTGGGTGTGGGGACAGATCTAGTTAACCCCTTGCCCTAGATGGGAGGAAGAGGCAGTAGGGGATATTCCCGTGTGGTGCAAAGGAGGGTCTCATGACGTTCTCTTTAGAGATGCACCAGTTTTACGCACCTACGCGCTTGATCCACGGAGCTGGGAGTGTGAAGCGTGTGGGTGTGGAAGCCAGCTCACTGGGTGGCAGTCGGGTCCTAGTTGTCAGTGACGAAGGGGTCGCGCGTGCCGGACTCCTGGAAGGCATTGTGGAGTCGCTCGAGGAGGAACGGCTACCGGTAGAGATCTTTACTGACGTCCCACAGGACCCGGGGGTGGCTTGTGTGACCCGCGGTGTCGAAGTACTGCGCAGTATGCGTGCGGATCTGGTCGTCGGTGTGGGCGGGGGAAGCCCAATGTGCGCAGCTAAGGCGATTGCTTTGGTTGCTACAAACGGCGGGACAATCCGTGATTATGAGGGTTTTGGTAAAGCCACCCGTCCGCCGCTGCCGACAATCTGTATTCCTACCACTGCGGGCTCCGGTACTGAGGTCTCGGCTGTGACTATCATTACTGACGAGGATCGACATGTTAAGATGGCAATCGGTACACCCTTGGCTTATCCGCCCCTCGCGATCCTGGACCCCGAATTGTTGCTGACCCTTCCCTTTCGGCAGGCAGCCGTGTCCGGTGCGGACGCGCTCTCTCACGCCATCGAGGCGTGTCTGACAACTCAGGCAACTCCCCTTACCGATGCGCTGGCTCTAGGGGCGATCCGGCTGTTGGCCAGGAACCTGATCAGGGCGGCCAAGACATCTGATCTGCCTGCTAAGGGGGCCTGCCTGTTGGGCAGTTCCATGGCCAATATGGCCTGCGGCAATGCGCGCCTAGGTCTGAACCACGCCTTGACTTGGCCGATCAGCAGCCTGTTTGGGGTCCCTCATGGCTTGGCCAATGGCATTATGTTGCCCTATGTGCTGGAGTTCATCCTACCTGAGGCCGCAGAAGCGATGAGCCGCGTGGCTATAGCGCTGGGCGAGGAACCGGATGGTGTCCCAGTGGAGGAACTCGCTTGGAGAGGTGTGGTTAGAATCAAGAATCTGCTCCGGGATTTGGGAATCCCGACGCATTTTAACTCGGATCAGCTTGATCCGGAGAGAATCCCTGACATGGTAGAGATGCTCTTGGGGGAGGGAATCTACTCCTTCTTCCGTCGGATTACCCTGAAAGTGGCTGGTCCGGAAGATCTGACGCATCTATATGAGCGATCTCTGCAAGGGTGGAATACTCAGTAGTTGAGAAATCTGCCCCCCCGCCCGGCGCTGAAGCGCCAGGCCCAGCGGCAGAAGCCTGCTGAAGCAGGCTGTGGTGGCCTCGGAGCCGCCGTCCGCATTGGCGAAGGGTGCTTCGCCTGCTCA
>Ga0180300_10000108_pt1 | contig 30271 bp, 37 predicted proteins | sample GuaBasSediGuay15_FD_121798 | JGI IMG/M metagenome (GOLD analysis project Ga0180300, IMG submission 121798) | Subseafloor sediment microbial communities from Guaymas Basin, Gulf of California, Mexico - Guay15, Core 4569-2, 21-24 cm | ecosystem: Environmental > Aquatic > Marine > Hydrothermal...
AAGATTTACAACAGCCCTATTGACAATGCTAAGCAAGTCAAAGAAATGGATGGCATAGCAATAGCGGCACACCCTTTTGCTGTAGCTTTTGGAGGTTGTGGAAGACAAAAACTCGATGAGCTTCTGGAAAAAGAACACATTGATGCGGTTGAAGTTCATAATAGCCAGTGCATAAGATTAGTTCCATATTTAATTGATGCCCGCGAATATAACAAGCTTGCAAAACAGTATGCTTTAGAAACAGGAATTCCAGCAATAGCAACTTCTGATTCAAGACATCCAAAAGACATTGCAACATCACTTTTTTGTCCAGAGCAAGCTGAAATAAATTTCTCAAGTGAAGAAAAATTCATTGCATCTCTGAAAAAAGCCATATCAGAAAGCAGATTTCCAAAAAAATATTATGAAATGAACAAAGAAGGCTATTGCAGTTGGCTTCTTTTCCTAAGAACCCTGGTAAGTTTAAACCAATTCGGAAGGCGATTTCCATGGCGGAAAAAATCAAAAGGAGAATTGATCCAAGTTCCATAGACACTCTTGTAATAGACCTTGATGGAACTCTTGCAGGTCAAATCACCCTTGAACTTGTTTTGAGATCAATCCCTGAAAATATTTCCAAACCATCTTTTTTTGTATGGCTACTTAAATGTGGCATATCTTATTTATTACATGGCAAAAAGTATGAAAGTTCTTTATGGTCAGAACACCTTGTCAATGGCTTTAAAATAAAGATACCGCAAAATCCATCCTTTTACAGAAGGAGAACGCTTCTTCAAGCCATAAAAGCTCTAACTAATACATACAGAAATGCAATGAAAATCTTAATTACAAGAACCAAGAAAGGGATAGCAGAGCAATACAGTAATCAGTTTAGTTTTGATTATGTAATCTTGACAAGAAACAAAACTGATCCAGAAACAATAAAAAAACTTGAACTTCTTTGCCGTGGAAAAAACGTGCTTATTATTGGAGACTCAAAAGAAGATCTTGATTTAGCCAGGGTTTTAGCCCAACGAAATAATCTAAATGCTGTATATTTCAAATCAAGATTTTAGATTTTTGATCATTCAATCTGCGATAAAACCTTTTCAGTTATCTTCTTTCCAAGTATCTTTTCCAAACGTTCTTTTTTTACCTTGCGTAAATCAGAGATGCTTTTTATTCCAAAAGAATAAAGCATTCTTGCCCTAACTCTACCGATCTCTCTAAGCATGACCAGCTCAAGCAATTCTTCTTTAACGCCATATCTCATTCTTAACCTAAGCTTTTTAACAGCGCTAGCAAAAAGCTTATTTCCAATAATCTTAGCTAATTCGCTTGCTGAATAAAGCAACCAGTCAGCAATCTCAAGCTTTGCTCTTGTCTCTCCAGGCCTTATTTTATATCTTTCAAGAATAACCTCTTCATCAATTTCATTTATCCAATCTAAAAACAACCTTGCTAATTTTACTGATGAAAGAAAATCCTCATATTCTATATCCCACATGCTTGGCTCTTTTTCAAGCAATTCTTTGCTATGCTTGAATAAAAATTCCTGTAATTCATCATATTCCTTTGCCCTTATTCCTGGCAGTGGTCTCATTTCAGCTGTATGCGAAATCATTTGCAGTAATGCCAATGCGCTAGGCTCTTTCTTGGCTTTTTCAGCAACTTTAATGCAATTTACAATATGACACGCAGTCAATGGATCTATGTATAATTGACTTATTCTTAAGCCAAGTCTCGTAGCCCTATAAGCATCTTTTTGTTTTTTAACAAATCCAATTTTCAAAAGAAGATTTAGCATTCTTTCAATTATTGCACTAATCATTTCAAAATCAGAGAATTGTTTTGCCCAAAAAGTTGCTTTGAAGAATTCAATTATATCATTTTTTGTCCTAACAAAACCAGTCGCTATTAATGCAAGAAGATGCATCCTGAGAACAGGCTCAACTGCGAGCTTTGAAACAATCTCCTCAGGCAAGCCGTGAATGTAACGCTCAATAATCTCATCTTTCATTGCTTCTGTTGTAGCTATAGCTATTGCCTCGCCTATTTTGTCATACTTCGGTCTGCCAGCCCTACCTGCTATTTGCAAATACTCAAGCGTAGGAATCCATTCCATATAGCCATGTTCATATCTCCGCAATGTTTTGATAATAACTCTAAATGCTGGAAGATCAACCCCATAAGCCAAAGTCGGAGTTGCGCATATTATTTTTATTGTTCCTTTTCTAAAATTATCCTCAATTAATTTTCTCTGCTTGTTCACGAGTCCTGCATGATGAAATGCAATTCCCTTTTTCACGCATTTAGCAAGTCTTTCGCACTGCTTTGTTGGCTTATCAAGCGCATGCAAAAGTTGCTCTGAAAGAACAAGAAGCTCAGCTTTAACTTTGATTTTCTTTGCGATTTCTTCGGCTGTTTTCTCAGCACTGCTTTTCGTACCGCAAAAAACTATGGCCTGTTTGCCAAGTTCAATAGTTTCTAAAGCAAGTTTAATCGTAGGGTCCATTTAAAAAAATAAAAAATTAAGAAAAAATAGCATACAATGCTAAAACAAGCAAGATTATCCAAACTATTATTGCAAGCCACAACCGTTTTAAAGTTGCTCTTGTTGCTAATCTTTCTTTGAATTCTATCATTTCTTTTGATAATGGTGCCCATCCAAGCATCATTAAAAAACATACGAACAACATTACTGCAAATACTTGAACTATTGTCAACTCCATAAGGAGATATTCTAATGTAACGAATGTCAATACCAATGCTACAATTGCTGTCAGCCAAGGTATTTTATATACAATCCTCACAACCTTCAACCAGCTTCTTGGATTAACAAACACTGCAACAAGCTTAGCAATGCCAAGAAGTACAAAAATCAAGGCCATAACCTCAATTGGTGTCATATTTTCACCCCTTTGTTTTTAATTTTTTAGCAGAACATACTACTCTTTAAAAACTTTTCAGTCAAATAATCAACCTACAACGCTTACAGAAAAAGATTGTTCTGTGCATGATTCTCTGTCGCAAACAATTGCCTTAATCAGCTTATTACCGCTGGAAGTAAAAGTTCTTCTTAGCATGTTTGCACCCTCAACAGCATCAAGCAAACCGAATTTCCATTTATATAAAAGCTCATCACCATCTGGGTCAGATGCAATAATTTTGAAATAAACACCATCGCCGACAAATACTGTTTTAGCTGATTGTAGTGCTTTTTCTATCTTCGGCGGCCTATTTTTATTTTTAACTTTAATCACAATCCTGCTATCGGATAATTTTTTTCCATCGCTTACAACCAAATCAAGTGCAGCATTTCTAAGTTCAGCGTCTTGAACAAAGTCAAAACTCGGCGTCCATTCAAACGTATTATTAGCAAAGGTTGCATTTTCAGGCAAGTTCTTTACAAGAATCTCTAACTTATCCCCGTCTGGATCAGAAATGCTAGAAGCGAAATCTATTTTTAGTGTTTCATTTTCAGAAATCTCAAACTTTTCAGGTAATTCTATTTCAGGAGGCCGATTAACATTTTCAACACTGATATTAAATTGCAACGATGTACTGTCAATTCCGTCTGAAACAGTTATTCTAACAAGATATGTTCCTGCATCGTCATAATCTGTTTGCCATATTCCATTTTCATCAAGAGGCGTACTGAAAGTGATTTTTAATTCATCATCGTCTGGATCGCTTACTTTAGGCTTGATTCTAACTTCATCACCTTCTTTTATCCAAATATCATCGATAGATTCTATTGTCGGCGGTCTGTTCTTATCAAAAACATCGACATATATTCTTTTCTTTGTCTTATCTTTTCCATCAGAAGCATAAATAACAATCTTTTTTTGAGTTTTGTTTTTCCAACCAAGCAAACCCCCACCATGCACTATAGTATCAAAGCCAGGTTTATAAATTAAGATACCGTTAATAAACTCAGCTCCATCTGGCAGTTTTTCAGCATGTAAAGTAATTTCATCACCATCTGGATCACTTACGTATGCATTCAAATCTAATGTTACAAGACCGCCTTCAACAACATTCAGCTTTGGAACATCTTTAAAAACAGGCTTTCTATTCACATCCTCAACCTCTATATGAACAAATTTTTTCACGCTATCTTTTCCGTCGCTAACTTTAATCATGATTGTATAATTTCCTGCATCATCATAATCTGTTTGCCATTCAAAATTTTTATCAAACGGTTCTTCAATGTCAATCTCTAAAGGATCATCATCAGGATCAAATGCTTTAACTGTAAGCTTTACCAGATCGCCTTCTTTTACTTTTAGTTTTTCAGGACTTACTTTTAATGTTGGTTTTCTATTCACATCTTTAACACTTATCCGCCACTTTTTCTGCACTATGTTTTTTCCATCATTAACAACAACTTCAACTGTTTTCTTACCCTCATCTTTAAACCCCGTACTCAAAACAAAATTTTTACCTTCACTAACTTTCTTTTCATCTACAAACCATAAAAAACTAAGTTCATCTAAGTCTGGGTCAAAAGCATCGACATAAAAAGAAATGTTTTCACCTTCTTTTATTGAAATTGCATCATCTTCAGGTTCAACTACAGTAAATTCTGGCAGTCTGTTCTTATTCTGAATGATAATCTTAACATTCTTTTTAACAACATTCTCACCATCAGAAAACAAGATCTCAACATCATAAACACCAGCATCATCATATGTTGTTTGCCATTTTAAGTCATCTCCTAATGGAAGTGTTGCACTTATTGTGATTGAATCATCTTCGTAGTCATAAACTTCTGGTTCGATCTCAATCAAATCTCCCTCAAAAACAACAACCTCATCAGGTATAACAACCTTTGGTGGCCTGTTCCTTGGCAGAACAATAATTTTAACCTTTTTCATGATGGTATTTTCCCCGTCAGAAACAGTTACGTTAACTATATATTCACCAGCATCACCATAGTTGGTTTTCCATTCTCCTTTTTTGTTTAATGGCGGAGAAAAGGTATAAGTAAGCTTGTCTCCGTCAGCGTCATAGGTAGAAAGCCTTAATTTGATTGTATCTGTTTCATATACAATAATCTCTTTGAAAATCTTATCATCTATATTATACTCAGATCTGTTCTCAGGGTTCATTTGAGAATCATTGGCACAAACAGAAATGGCAGAAGTAGCTAAAACTAAAGTTAAAAATAAAAAAAACAAAATAAATTTACAATACTCCATTTTGTATTTTATTCTTCGGTCTTGTTTGTCTTGTTTTCGCTTGTTTCTGCTTTGGTTGTAGTTTCAGTGATTTCTGCTTTGGTTGTAGTTTCACTTTCTTCACTTTCGCCAACATTCACAACATCAATAATTTCTGGCGGCATGTTTATGTCATTAATTGTTACTGTAAAGTTTGTTGTGCTTTCTAATTCACCATCCGAAGCAGTAACTGTTATAACATATTTACCGTGATCTGTATATGTGGTATTCCAAATAAAAGTACCATTTTCTTCTCTCCAAATGTCTTTCTTACCTTCTGGTTCGCTAAACGTTATTGTTATTTCATCAGCGTTAAGATCTGTTACTTTTGGTGTTACTTCAATTATTTCACCTTCATCGACTTCAACATCTTCTAATTCTTCGATTATAGGCGCAACATTTTTTCTGTTAACAACAACTTGTATTTCCTTAATTGTTTCAAGTTCACCGTCACTTGCAGTTATAACAACAGTATATTCTCCTGCACTTTGGTAATCTGTTTCCCAGATGCCGTCATCTCCAACTGGTTGACTTATACTTACTGTCACTTCATCTTTGTTTGGATCATAGATGTGCGGCTTTAATTCGAGAACATCACCTTCATCAATAACAATCTTATCCTCAACGCCTTCAATTACTGGTGGTACATTGACTCTCTCAACAACAAGAAGGATCTGTTTTTCAGTTGTTGTAGTCCCATCACTCGCTGTTATTGTAATAATATACTTTCCAGCATCACCATAATCGGTTTGCCATTCTCCATTTTTATCTAATGGTTCACTATAAGTGAAAGTAATGGCGTCATTATCAGGATCTAAAACTTTTGGTTGGAGATTGACTAATTCCCCTTCTTTTACTTTAATTACAATGTCGAAATCTTCTTCACTTGCCTTATCAACTTTTGTGGAAACTTCTTCCTCTTTTTCTTCTGACGCTTCTTCAGCCTCTTTTATTCCACTATCTTTTTCAACCTCAGCCGCTTCTTCTGTAATGTTTTCTATGCTTTCTTCAATCTCTTTTTCTTCGAGAAGACTAAAGTTTTCTTCCTCGCCTACTGCCTCTTTTTGTTTCATGTAATCAGAAACTCCGCACCCGCTTAGCAATAAAAGTAAAGCCACAAGGCCCGCTAGCAATAGCTTTTTCATTAACACACCCCCATCTTTAATTTAATTTGTTAGCATTCTCGAATACTAACTGATATTTAAACTTTATGGTGATGAATTATAACTTAGTGAAAGAAGGACGAAAATAGTGGGCCCGCGGGGATTTGAACCCCGGACCTTTCGCTTATCAGGCGAACGCCCCAACCAGGCTAGGCCACGGGCCCAAAAAATAAAAAACAAGACAGTTATTTAAGAATTTTTCTTTTGAATCTTTTAAATTATTAAAAGTTCTAATCATTTTCTTCTACAAGCACAAAAGGTTTCCCTTGCATCACACTTAAAAATATTGGATCTAATCCAGGAATTTCCTGTTTATACGCTCCTATTAGATGCAAACCCTCCCTTAAAATTTCGTAGATATTTTTGAGCACACCAATTCCTTCGTAAACAACACGCTGTGCAAATCCAAAAGAGAATTTTTCTAGTAAGGGATTATTGAACATGGAATCGATTCCGTGAGCTATGCTTCTCAAAACCAATGCTTTGCGAAGTCTCCTGTATTCTTCAGTACTTTCATACAAGGATGTGTTGTTGTGCCAGCTAAAAAGGAAACCGAACTTCAGATATTCTCGCATTATGAGCTGTTGATATTCTTTTCTGAAAGATAGCATTAGAATTTTTCTTTCAAATTGATCATAGCAAAACCTGCTTCCAAGCACAGGGGCGATAGTTAAAATTGTTTTGTGCACAATCCAAGGAAGTTCATGATATAAATCCTTTTCATCGAAACCAATACCCTCAGTTAAAAAAACCAGAACACTCGATAAATAATGGATTGGTTTTAAACCAGGAAAACGTTTGGAGTCTGCATAAGCGCGTATATATTTCATAATATTAGGAACATTTTTTCTAATTCTGATAACAGATAGCTCAGGCACATACAGACTGCTTAATTTCTCTCTTGGAGCTTGCAAACTAATTTTTTTGAAGATTTCATACCACAAATCATTCACAAAAAACAACGCTTCTCCTTGTTCATTGAAATCAACGATGTGTGCAAAATGAATATCAGCAAGCGAAATTGCACATGTTGTGTCTATTATTGCTTCAAGATTTCTTTGCATATGATTGGCGACTGTGCATTTATTTTTAAAATTTTTGAGTTGCTAGAGAGGTAAGAACAAAAACGCCCCGGGCCGGATTCGAACCGGCGACCTCGCGGTTAACAGCCGCGCGCTCCACCACTAAGCTACCGGGGCATTCTAATCAATGCCCTTACCATTTTTAAAAAAGTTTTGGTAAACCTTAACGATAAGACTTAATCCTCTGCCAAGGTAAGCACACTTTATTGTTCCTGCAACAAAAGTCTTTTTCTTTCTTATTGCTTCAATCAATGAAAATTTCTTTTCAAACATTGTTATGCAATTTCCAAGTTCAAACCAGAAATGCGCGTCGCTTCCAGCAGTACATGCGATATTAAACTTCTCAGCAAGTTTTTTTGCTTTAGAATTCTCCCAAGGGAAAAAACATCTTCCATTGAAACATTCGATTGCGTCGATCTTACTTCTAACTGCATTTAATGAAGAAACAGATTTTCTTATCAAACCAAAACTGAACGGATGCGGAATCACAACCAAGCCGCCCCGATGTTTGATTAAATCAATCGCTTCAAAAAAATCAGTTCCTTTTTCAATTTCTTCATTCAAATATAATCCAATTACTTCGCCGCGATTTGTTGAAATTTCTTCTCCTACAATTACTTCAAACCCTTTTTCTTTGTTTTCTTTCTTTACAGCCAGACCGCCTTTAATCGTATTGTGGTCTGTTATAGCTATTCCGTCTAACTCAAGTCTCCTAGCTATCTTAAGAATTGTTTTAGGTTTTAAATTTGAGCATGATGAATAACAACTGTGCACATGAAGATCGTATCGTTTAATTGTGGATTCCATTTTTAATTTCAACAGGCGCTAATAATCCGTAAATAAAAATCAACTGCGCTGTTAAAAAAGAAAATCCAAACAAAAACATCAAAGCGAATGACGTATAAGCTAAAAATCGTCTTTTGAAAAATAGAATAAACAGAAAAATCAAAATTAGAGCAATATAAAAATTTTTTATCAGAATAATTGAAAAGAAGGTCGTAACAGCAAACACGATTTTTCTTGCCAGCACTATCTTTTTGACAAAGTGCTTTTCTTTTAATTCATCCAAAGTAAGTTTTTTGAGCAAGAATCCGAACAGAATTCCCGAGAGACTGACAATAGAAATAATAATCTTACTAATCATTTTTCTTAAATTCCTTATGCCCAAATTGAACGAGCAAATCAAAGTGTTCGTCAATTTTTGGAACGTCACACGCTCCATAGCAGCTGCCGTACCAAACAAATACTGTTGCACTTGTTTTTTCTTTTAAAAAATCAACAATCTCTTTTGCTTTAGGCTTTAATCCATCAGCTAACTGAATGCAAACTCTCTTTGCTTTTTCTTTTTGGATCAATTCTGCAACCCTATCAAGTTCGAGTTCGAAGTTCATTTTCTCTTCTCTTTTTTCCTTTCCTTCTTTTCTTTTATATAGGGAAATCTCATGTATTTTTTACATTTAAAACAATAGTAAACAACCTTTTGTCCAACAAGCCTAACTCTGCAATTCACGCCAGGAACAAGATAAGCGTAACAATGCTTGCAGAACCTTCTCTTTAATTCTTTCGGAATTCTCACTCTGGCTTTCATAGCTATTCTTCTCGCTATCGCCACGTACCTATCAGCAAGCTTTGGATCTTTTTTGAATACCTTTTCTGCCTGTTCAAATAATATTCGTATTCTCTGTCTTGCAATCTTTTTTATGTCCTTTCTTTTTGAAACCTTTTTCTTTCTCATCGTAAAATGATCAGCCCCCGCCGGGGATCGAACCCGGGACCTCCACCTTACCAAGGTGGCGCTCAACCACTGAGCTACGGGGGCATTCTTTTCTAAATTTGAATAATGCGGGGGGTGGGATTCGAACCCACGAACCCTCTTCGGGACAGGATTTCTTAGAGGGCGAGTAGCCCTTTGCGCAAGCTCTTAAGTCCTGCGCCTTTGACCACTCGGCCACCCCCGCAAATAAATATGGGCCCAGAGGGATTTGAACCCCCGACCCCCCGGTTAAGAGCCGGGTGCTCTTCCAGGCTAAGCTATGGGCCCATTCAAAACCAAGAAAATAAATTCGTTTAAAAAGATTTCTTAGCATAAAAACAGATAGGCGAAGTATTTAATTTTTCCCGCCATCTCGTGCAAACTTTCTTAGTTAATTCAGTAGAAAGCCCAATGTAGTGCGAAGAATCTTCCTTAATCCCGATAATAAACTTTCTTTCTTCTTCTGGAAGATGAGAAATAAGCGCATCTAACTTTCCTGCTCTCGCTGCTTCCTGAACTTTTTTGTGGGCCTCTGCATCACCTTTTTTAGCAAGTAAAACATAAAGTGGTTCAGCAATAAAGCTTGAACTGAGATTAGCATTGCTTTTCATTCGTTCAGTGCTGACTTGCAATCTTTTAATACCATATATCATTCTTCTGATGGCGTAATCAAATAGCATAAAAAATTCTGAGTAAAATCTCTGACTTGCAGAATTTCTTAAATCACGTTGATGTTCAGATTCCTGATTCAAAAAAGAAGTCAGAGCATAGCCTAACGCTACCCTGTATAGACTGCAAACATTCTCCCAACTTATCGGATTTCTCTTATGAGGCATGGTCGAACTTCCGACCTGTTCAGATTCAACAGCCTCACAAACTTCACTTATCTCTGTTCTTTGAAGCTGTCGCATATCGTTTGCAAAATCATTTAAAACTCCAAAGGCAACAACACATTCAGAAACCAACCTTGTAAATCTTTCTGGTTGGACTATTTGGTTTGAAATTTCTTCTGCATAAAGTCCTAGCTTCATCAAAACTTTCTTTTCTAATCTAACTGGATCGCCAACCAAAAGAGAAAGTGCATTATATGCGCCGACAGCGCCAGAGCATTTTCCATTTAATTCAGAAACAGTTTGAATGAGCCTCTCTATGGAGTTGCCGAATCTTGAGACATAATTGGCAACAGCAAATCCAAATGTTATTGGAACTGCATGTTGGCCATGCGTTCTTCCTATCTGAATAGTGTCAGCATGTTCCTCTGCTAATTCAATTAATCTTCTTTCCAAAGTTACCATGTCTGGAATAATAACTTCAGTGAACGCTTTTTTATACATCAAAGCTTTTACGCTATCAACAACATCATAAGATGTAATACCTAAATGAACATAAGATTTTAAATCATCAGGAAGATACGATTGAATAACATTAACTAATGCTCTTACATCGTGCTTTGTTTTCTTTTCCCCATCCCTAACTTGCTTTAGAAATCCAGAATCCTGTTCCATGGACTTGAATCTTTTATTAACTTCGCCGATCTTTTCCTTTTTACCTATAAATTCCATCAAGGTGGTGAGATATACTCGTTCGTATTCAAGCATAGCGAAAATAAAAGATTCTTGAGAAAGAAATCTTTCAAGTTCTTCAACTTTATATCTCGTTTCAACTGGCGAAATCATCATTTCACAACAGTTTTAACTTTCCGCTTACTTTATCTATTTTCTTTTCATCGGCAGGTCCAATAGCTAAACATGTTACTGTACCAGGCGGAAGAAATGTAAGTCCAGCATCACTTATTAAAACAGTCTTCAACCTTTTTTTCTTTGCTTTTTCTTTGTAATACATTAATTCCTTCATATCCTTCACCTTAAGCACAACTTTCTTTCCGCCTTGTTTTCGCCACGCGTTCAAAATTCTTCTATTGCATTTCAATGCAGCCTCAACAGCAGCATGGGCAACTTGAACAGCAAGTTTCCCTTTAGGCAATTTTAAATCCTGTCTTACTAATATTGCAAGCTTATATTTTGTATTCCCTGACTTCAGCATTTTTAACAGCATCCAAAATTAACTCTTCTTTATCTTTTATATTCCTTTCTATTTCCTCAGCAAGGTTTAGTGACATTTTTGTTGCTGGATGCTCTGCTATCATAAATGAACAACAATCTTGATACGGTCTTATAGAAATTTTGTATGTTCCAATCGTTTTAGCAAGTTCAACAATCTCTTCTTTATTCATTCCTATAAGCGGTGCAAAAACAGGATATTCAGCAACAGCATAAATACATTGTAAATTTTCCAATGTTTGTGAAGCAACTTGCCCAATGCTATCTCCAGTAACGATTGCTTTTGCCTCTTCTTTTCTTGCAATCCTGTCAGCGATTTCCATCATCAATCTTCTGTATATCACCATCCTATACTTTGCTGGAACAACTTTAATGATCTCTGCCTGCAGCTTATAGAAGGGAATTAAGTATAGTTTGCTCTTTATCTGAACTCTTGCCAAAACTTTTGCAATATCATCTACCTTTTTCAAAGCTTGTCGTGTATTAATTGTTCTATTGAAAAAATGAATAAGCACGACAGGACAGCCCCTTTTCATCATTAAAAAAGCTGCTGTCGGTGAATCGATGCCGCCGCTAAGCAAACAAACAACCTTTCTGCTGCAACCAACAGGCAAACCGCCAACACCTTTGAACTTATCAAGATAAACAAAGGATTCCTTTTCGCAAATTTCCACATGAATAGTTAATTCTGGATTCTTTAAGTCAATCCGCTTTCCAAATTTTGCTGCGATCTCTTCTCCTAATGCTTTATTTATCTCAAGAGAGGTCATTGGAAATTCCTTATAGCTTCTCTTTGTTAAAACCTTAAACGAATCAAACTTTCTATTTTTAAGCAAAGAGAAAACAACTTGTTTTATGTTCTCAAATTCAAGCTTAGCTTTTTTAGCAAATCCAAAATTTGCAACGCCCGGAGTGATTTTCAGTAAAGACTTAATCTCTTCGATTTCTTTTTCTTTTTTTGTCAATAAATCACAAACTAACCTTCCATATCGCTTGTACACTTTTACTTTATTTTTTAAAATCAAACCAAGATTCTTTTTCAATCTATTTTCAAACATAACTCTATTCTTTCCTTTAATCCCTATTTCGCTGTAATGGATAATTATGCAATCGTACATTTTTGATACATATGTATCATTTGTGATACAATCTTTTTATGCAACCATACATTTTTCAACTTTCTCAAATACATCCTTAAATAATGAACATATCTTACATATTTCCTTTGCAGTAGGCTCATTGCATATCGTACAATATTTTAGTTCAAAATCCTTTTTTTCAAGCTTTGGCTTAATTTTTTTAAGAAAGAATCTAACAAATTTCATTTTCTCCTTATCACTAAAATGATCAAGCCATTCTTTTATTTTTCTTCTAAAAGCATCAGCTGAACAAGGACACGCTTCTTTTACAAAAGGAAGCTTTTTAGCTAATGCAAACTTAAGAATATCTTTTTCAGAACAGAAATACAATGGTTTAACCCTTGGAACGAATTTCTTATCTTTGATCAATCCGCTGATCGGGCCAATCCTTTTCGCTACTTCAAGATTTCCAAGTAGAAAATTCATTAAAATCGTTTGGGCTTCATCATCAAGATTATGTCCTGTAACAAGCTTTGTAGCTTTGAGTTTTCTCGCAAGCTTATTGATCAGCTGCCTTTTCAAAACACCGCAAACATGACAATTCCTGAGTTTTTGTTTGCTTTGAACAACATTTCTTAAATAGCACATCGATGTACCAAAGGTCTTTTTAATATCAAAAATATGAAGTTTTACATCAAGCTTTTTACATAGCTCTTGCACGGCTTCTAAGCATTTTTCTGACCAAGCACCGACGCCAAGCTGCAAATGTAATGCTTCAACATTATAACTAATTTTTTTCAGAATATATAAGACACTTGCGCTGTCTTTTCCTCCACTTACAGCTACCAAAATCCTATCTTTCTTTGAAAGAAGATTCCATTTTTTGGTTGTTTCCTTAACTTTACTGATAATGTGCATACCCAAATCTCAGCTGTTAGGCATTAAAAATCTTTCTAAAATACTTCCAATCGGCAACCTACGTAGAGCCAGTTAAATAAGTCTGGAAAATACCTTCTTCCAAACTTAAAATCCTAGTAACTTTTTTATTCTTTCAACAAACTTTTTTGCAGAGTCTAAAGCGTTGCTTGCTTCGTCTTCTGTTGCAATGAAAGAAGTGCTATATTGATCATCATGTCTTGTTTCTCTGTAATGATCCAATAATTCCACCCATTCACTTTCAAGTAAGTGTTTCTTTACATAAAAATCTTCCAAGAATCTTGCGACAGCAAAATGAGATTTCTCCCTAAAACCATTGGCAAACAAACATGCCCTAGCCGAATGAAACATAGCCAAATAGCTGGATAGGATGCAAGATTTAAAAGCTCTGTTTCTTAAATTATTTTCAGCTTCCTCAAGCCAAGACTCTGCCGTCTTTAAGCTTTCTTTAGCTTTTTCCGTTGATTTTGGTATTTTTCTAAGCAGACCCAATTCTTCTAGTTTTTTAACATCAAACCTCACTTTCTTTTCCATAAATCAACACCGAACCAAAATGTAAAGAATGATAAAATAACGGATCTTCTTTTTTCAATATCTCCAACTTTTTATCATCAAATAGCAGAATTTTGATATTTTCAACTTGTTTCCTTAACTCTGAAGTTAATTTTGGGATTTTTTTCTGATTTAACTTTTCTACTTTGATCCACACATCTACGTCAGAATTTTCTGTACTTGTTCCCTTAGGACAACTTCCATAAATTCCTACCGCTTTAACAAATTTGTATTTTTTGAATATTTTTGGGTGAATGTTTGTTAAGTTAAACATGATTTTTAAACTTTTAACAAATATATTATTTTGAACATAATATTTCCTATTTTTCTTCCCAAGAATTTTTTCTTTAGTAAGTATTTCAAAATATTTTGAAACGAGACCTTTACTCACCTTTACTTCCTTTGCTATTTCATTAACTCCAAACTTACTCTCTTTAAATATTACCTTCCTTAAAATTTTGATTCTTTCTTTCGTTGAGAGTATCTTTTCAAAGTTCATAATACATGAATCATTTGTTCATAATATATAAACTTTTTGTTCACATTAAATAAACTAAGAAAGATGTTTAGATCAGAACCATTACTGGAATTTCTTCGACCTTTCCTATTTTATAAGGATTGTATTTAAAAGCTGTTATCTCTATCTTGTCTTTTGTCATAGGAGTTCCTTCTGATCCATATACTGGATGCACAAACAAATGATAATATTTGATTCCTTCTTTTTGGCAGCGTTGTGCGATTTCTTCCAAAGTAATGTCATCACCAAGATCGCCATCACGCATTGAAACATAAAATCCACCATTAATAATTGAGCCTGGTGGATATCCACATTTATTGGTTATTGTCCAATAAGGATCGTATTCTCTAATACGATCTCCAAATCGTCTGCTATGTGTATGAAAATCAATAATAGCATATCGGCGAGGATTTTGCTTTGCAATTTCAGCATTTCGATTTAGTTTCTGCAAAAATTTCTGCTTTGCTGCTTCATCCTCAAAATGTGAAGCATCTAATTCGCTTCCACGACAGTAAACGCATCGGATCGGAACAATGCCTTCATCTCTTATCTCTGCCAAAAATTGTCCTACGTACTCATGACTATCGTTCATTAGTTCTACAAGTCTGTCAACAATTCTAGGAGTTAATAAGATTCTTTCTATCATGATTTTTATAGAATCGCAACCATTTATAAATCTTTCTTTTTGTCACTACGGCTTAGTTATAATTTTAATGCGTAATTTGCAATAGGGATTAACCAAATCTTTAAATATTCATCAAACTTTCGCAAAAGCGAAATGGAAGAAGCAACCATACAGCTTGGAAACAAAATAGAGCTTTCTGGCTTTAGCGACATCGACAGACAAAGCATGACTATCCTAAAGAAAATAATAGGAAATTACGTAAATAAAATGGAAGCAGCATCAAAAAACTTTGAAAAGCTTTATTTGCGATTGAAAAAAATCCACGACAAGAAATTTGAGATTCATGCAAAGCTGATGGACAACGGTCAAGCCATAACTGCAGAATCAACAGACTTCAACTTATTTGTATGCACAGACGCTGTCCTGAAGAAGATCCTTAACTCTTTTCAATAATTATTTCTTTTCTTTTTTTCTCTTCTCTTAAGTAAAATCCAAAACATTTAAAAATAACCTGTCAAAACCGCGACATATGATTGAATGGATTTTAAATGAAAACCAGCTAGAAGGCAAGGCGTTAGAAACCAAACTACAAAAAATCGAATATCTCTTTAGAGAAGAATCTAACGAGCAGACGAATCCTAACAAAATATTTCGCGTAGAAATAGATGGAAAAGTCCATGAAGAAAAAGGCGATCCTATAAAACATATGGGCCAATATCTTGTAGAGGTATTATATCAATACCATCAAATAACAGGAGAAGACCCTCAAAATAAATTTCCACTAATTTCTTCTGCAGTAGGTTATAAGAAAGCGCAATAAAATTAATTTGTTCCTCTTCTTTTATGCGCTCTTAAACTTGGTCTTATTTTTTCTGCACCAATACCTTTCCTTCTCAATCCTCTACTCTTTTTACCTGCACTAGTAAGCCCTCTAAAGACTCTTCCTTTATGCTGTGGTTCAGCAATCCAGCTTATTCTTTTATCTGATAGTATGGAAGGATGATTTTTATCAACTAAAATAACTTCATACCAAACACTCTTCCCATCTTCACCTACCCAGTAAGAATTAAGAACTTCACAATTCGGATATTTTCTTGCAGCTCTTTTCTCAGCAACAACCTGATAATTCAAAGCAAGAATTTTCTTTCTTCTGAAATGTTTCGGCCTTCTTCCTGCCCGAATCTTTTCTCTTTGCCTACCTCCTTTAGAAACACGCTGCCTCACAACAATATAACCCTGTTTTGCTTTATACCCTAATGCTCTTGCCCTATCTAATCTTGTCGGTTTCTCTAGTCTAACAGTAACTGGTTCTCTTCTCCATTGAACTAATCGCTCTTTCCATAATTCACCCAAATTCTCTTTAGGCCTTTTCCACAGCTGTGCAATGAACTTGTAAAAATGCATGTTTTGAAATTTAACTGACTTATTTATAAATGTTTCTGTGTCCTTATCTTCAAGGGAAAACAAACATATTTAAATTAAAATCTCTCCTGATTTGAAAAATGATCGATAAAAAGAACATGCTGGCTGAACTGGAAAAGTTTCCTTCACGATGCAAAGAAGCACTGCAAATAGCAAAGAGAACAAGGTTTAAGCTTAAAGGAAAGATAAATAAAGTTTTCATATGTGGTGTTGGCACCAGCTATGCTGTTGCCAAAATAGTCTCAGCCTTTCAAAAAACAATCCCTATTGTTCCAGTACGCGGATTTAAGCTTCCAGCATTAGCTAGTAAGAATAGCCTTATCATTATTCTTACTTACTCTGCACAAACACTTCCTGTTCAACTTCTTTATAAAGAAGCTCGAAGAAAGAGACTCCAGATAATCGTAATTACTTCGAATGAAAAATTAGCTCAACGAGAGAAAAACGTAATTCTGTTGCCAAAAGGCATCCTACCAAGATTAGCATTTCCATTGCTGTTTGTATCAACAGTTTACATACTTCAAAAATTCAAATTTATTCCAGCACAGCAAATCAAAGAAAATATTTCTGCCCTTGATCAAAGATATTGTAGCAAAGAAGGATTTATGCTGGCAAAAAAGCTCAAAAACAAAATTCCTTTAATTTATGCGTCAAACAATTTATTCGGCTTAGCTTATCGTCTAAAAGAAATGGTAAATAAAAACGCGAAACAAGGAGCATTTGCAAATGCCATACCAGATGCTCTGCACAACGAAATCGAAGGGCTGAAAAAAAATCCTAACAGATATGCTATAGCCATCATTTACGACCGAGATTACAATCCTAACCTGAAAAAAGCAATAAATGTTTTGCATCACATCCTGAAAAGAAAAATCAATATTGTTCAAATCGATATGAAAGGCAAAAACCTCTTTGGCAAATTATTAAGAACAGCTTATGTTTGTGATTATATCTCGTATTATCTAGCTTTGATGAACAAAATAGACCCAACTCCAACAAAGCTAACAAGTGAAGCTATCGAAGCACTGACAAAATAGAATAAGAGATTTCTTTTTTAACCGAAAATAAATGCCGGTGAGGGGATTTGAACCCCCGACAACCACGTTATGAGCGTGGCGCTCTAACCGGGCTGAGCTACACCGGCACAAGTTTTTCGCTCATATCATTAAATATAAAGATTTCGTTAGTGTTTGAGTGAAAGTGAAAATCAACGAAAACTTTTTAAATTATATTAAGCTATAATTAGCTATGGCAGTTACAACTATACAAATAAGTGAAAAGCTTAAACACGAATTATGTAAAAGAAAATTAGCAGAAAAAGAAACTTATGAAGAAGTTATTTGGGATTTGATAGAAGACGTATCTGAGTTGAACGAAGAAGTTAAAAAGGAATTAAAATTAGCTGAAGAAGAGTACACAAAAGGCGAATTCTTGATATTGTCGGAAGTGAAGAAAAAACTAAAGATCAAATCTTAAGATGTTTGAGATTGTTTTTGTAAAACGCGCATTTAAAGAATTGTCTAAATTGAAGAAACCATTGCAAGAAAGAATAATCTCAGTTCTTGAACGTGTCAGAATGCGCCCACAAAAATATTTAGTAAAACTAATCGGCTATCCAGCATATAAACTTCGAATTGGAGAGTATAGAGTTATAATTAAACTTGACTCAAAATCCCAAAAATTAATTATACTTAAGGTTGATCATCGTCGAAGAATCTACAAAAATTTAAAATAAACTAATTCAAATTTTCCAACATCTCCTTTAACTCGCTCAAATTATTTATTTTTGGCTGAAATTCTCTTTTGTTTTTCCTGTCAACTAAAATCACTTTTATTCCTGCCTTTTTTGCACCAATAACATCACTTTCAATGCTGTCGCCAACCATCACAACCTCATTTTTTTGCAGATTCAACATTTTCAAAGCATAGTAAAACATTCTTGGATTTGTTTTCAGGCAACCAACAGCACACGAAAGAACTATTGCATCAAGATATTTCCTTAATGTTGTCTTGGATAAAACCTGATTTACTGAAAAACTATCAGTATTCGATATTAAACAAAGCTTTATATCATTAGCCTTTAAGTCCTCAAGCACATCTTTTGTTTCAGGATAGAGTTCAGCCTTTTCAGCATTCTCCCGCCATAAAGCAACCAGTTCATCCAAGACGGCTTGCTCGAATGGTATATTAAACGCATCAAAAACCTGTCTAAATCCGTCTTCAAGAGATTTGTTGCTTAGCATCAATGCTTTTTCAAATCTCACGACGTATTTACCGAAAGGCATATTTATCCCAAGAATCTTTTTCGCCTGTCTGAGCGGTGAATAAACCCCATTCTCAACAAGCGTTCCCCAAAAATCAAACAAAACTCCTTTTATCATTTTTCTTGCATAACTTTCAAAATCTCCTCTTTAACCTTTTCTATTTCACCTTCTTCATATTTTCCCTGCGGCCAGCATTTCAACCCATCATTCGCATATCTTGGAATCAAATGAAAATGTAAATGAAAGATAATCTGCCCTGCTGCTTTTCCGTTATTGATTCCAATATTCAAACCGTCAGCATTCATCGCCTTAACTATTGCTTTTCCAACATCTCTGCTTACCTTTATTAATTTCTCAATCGTCTCATCATCGGCTTCAAGAAAAGTTGCAACATGCCTCTTTGGAACGACAAGCGTATGTCCTCTTGTAGTAGGATTTATATCGAGAAAAGCCACAACATCTTCATCTTCATAAATTTTTGCTGATGGAATTTCACCAGCAACAATCTTACAAAAAATACATTCTGTTTCTGTCATTCAGATCACCTCATAGCCTTTTTCTTTTAATTCTTTTAAAAAACGCTTTATCGTATTGATTATAAAATCTTTTTGTGTCTTAAGCGCTTTTGCAGTCTCTTCGAGCAATTCAGCATTACTGCCTTTAAATTCGCCTTCAGCTTTAAGTTTTGCTTCTTCTTGAGGAATCTGCTTTTTCTTTTTAACAACCATCTTCCATTTTTCAAACAATTCTTTTGCTCTATAAGGAATCTGAAATCTGAAACATTTAAGCAGCAAAGCGATTTCATCAACGAGTTTTTCTTCTTCGGCTTCGAATTGCTCAGCTGCTTTTCCTGCAACATACACAAGCCTTATAACTCCGTCTTGTATTTTTGTCGTTTTTATAATTCTAGTCTTCTTAGCTTCACCAGTGCTGTGTAAATGGGTTCCGCCGCACGCTTCAACATCAACAGAAGGAATCTCTACTATTCGCAACTGTTTTCCAGGAACAGCTCCGCCCTGATAAATAGTCATGCCAAATCTCTGTTCTGCCTCTGTTCTTGGCATTAAAAAAGTATGGACTTTTATGTCTTCTTGCACAATTTTGTTAGCTTCGCGTTCGATTGCTTTAACTTCTTCTTCAATTAGACTTGCAAAATGGGTTATGTCTAAATGAGCTTTCCAAACACTTTTCTTTGCACCTGCCTGGTTCACATGCTTTCCAAGAACCCTGCGAGCAGCCGCATTCAAGATATGTGCAGCCGTATGATGCTGCGTAAGCATTTTCCTTCTTTCAAAATCTACTTTGCCTTTAACAATATCGCCTTCCTTGAACTTTGGAAGATCAGCTAACCTATGCAAAACAATGCTTCCTTGCTTAAATACATCAACAACTTCCTGATCGTTGAGCTTGCCGGTATCATGTTCTTGTCCGCCGCTAGTCGGATAAAAAGCAGTTTTGTCAAGCACAACAACATGATCAAAAATCTTCAAAACCTTTGCTTCAAAATCAACCATCTCATAATCATCGAGATAAAGCAATCTTGTTTCTGGCAGATCAGCAACAGGAAATTCAATTTCTTTTTCTTCCATCTTTTTTGGTTCTTCAAGCTTCTCATGTAAAACAGAAACCCTTGCATAGAAATTTTCAGGAATTTTAACCTCAACACCTTGTTTTTCAGCTTCTGCTTTTACAAGCTCCGGTGTTATACCTTGGCTATCATACAATCCGATTAGTGTTTTTTCATCGATTGTTTTTTTCTTCTTAACGATGTTTTCAACTATGTTTCTTACTTTTTGCCTTGTTGCTTTATACTTCGCTTTTTCAACTTCAATGATTTTCCTCACAATTTCAAGATTATCTTTTAATTCCGGAAACAAACCTTTCAGATAATCAGCATGCCATTCACATACAGCATAAAGATTAATTGGCCAATTGTATTTCTCGATAAAACTTAGCGCTCTTCTTAGAATCATCCTTAAATTATATCCGCCTCCGCTGTTACTGGGCAATGCTCCGTCGCTGAAAGCAACGAGCAAACTTCTACTATGCTCTGCAATACTGTACAATGCAGCTAAGGGAAGAATCTTCTTTTTGAGTTCTTCAACGTCAAGGCCAAGTTTCTCAGCAACAAAGCGCCATGTCTTTTCAATGTTTTGCGTTTCATCAAGATTTAAATAAGAAGAAAGTGGAAGAAATCTTTTCATTAATTCGGCATCTGGCTTCAGACCAACCAACTTGTATAATTTTTTCATCACGCTGGGAAAAGTTGCATCATAAATCGTAGCGCTTCCTTGGCTGAACCAGCAATTTCTTTCATGCCCCATTCCCATATCGAGAACTTTTATGTTCAAGTCTTCCCAGCCAGCTCCTTTTATCTTGTACCACATATAAACCTGATTTCCGAGCTCTATGCCTCTGCTAAAGAACTCCATGCAAGGCCCGAGATTTCCGCCGCCGGCCCAACTATCTTCATGAAATTGAATTTCTTTATGCTCTAAACCAAGACCCTTAGTCAACCATAGAAGAATATCGCTAAAATACTTTTCCTGATCATATTTTGCTTGCGGCATAAATGCATGCTGACCTATCATTACAAAGCCGGTAAAATGCGCAGAAGTTATTCCAACATTGTCAACATCATTAAATCTCAAACAAAACTGCGGAACAACTAAAGGATTTGCTACTGGCTTTATTTCTCCGCTAACAACATACGGCTGAAAGTCATAAATACTTGCCTGAACAAAATCAACATCATTTCTCCAGCGAGCAACAACAGGATATCTTTTTATTGGAGTATAGCCAAGTTTTCTAAACATATTTGAAAATGCTTCCCATAACTCAATATAATCATATTTTTTCTTTGCAGGACTTTCTCCGATAAATCCATAGCCGCCAGAACAAAAAGGATTTCCGCAGAACTTCTGTTTTTCATCAGCAGTCCAGAAATAAGTTCCGCATCTTTCACATTGCTTTCTTATAAAACCTTCTGCTTTCAGAACTTTTACAGCATAAAATTTCTCTGGATTTTTCGATGCTATTTGCTTAAGCTTTTGCTTTAACTCTTTCTCATTCATCAACATTGAAGCAGAATAAACCATTTTAAAAACTTTCTCTTAAAACCAAAAATTTAAAACCGAAACAAAGTTTTTATAAGAAAACGTCTAAAGTGATAAGAGAGGTGTTGGTATAATGCCAAAGGATTATCTAAAAGCAAGATTAAATGAGGCTCTTGAAATAAACAACAAAATAGCAGATTTGATAAAACAGCTTGAGCAGCATCAGTTAAAAGTAGTCAGAACAGACAAAGAACTTCTTGAATCTGAAGAAAAGCTTCTTGACACGGTTAGGTCACTAATCGGTGATCTGAAAGCAATAAATCTCGATGAAACAGTTTTAAAAAACGCGATAGAAGAGCTTTCTGGCGATATCGCAAGAAAAATACTCAACGATCTAAAGCAGAAACTCGCTCAAGCAATAAGAAAAGCAGAGGAAATAGCAAAAGAAAAAAGAGCAATAGAAGAAGCACGAAAATCAGAAGAAAAAGAACTAAAAGAAGAGTGGAGCGAAGCCATTACCGTAGAAGCTTTACTTGAACAGCTAAAAGAACTAAATGATCGCATAGAGCGAATGTCAGAAAAATTCATTGAACTTGCCAAAACAACACAGCATAAATTATGATTTATTTAACCTGTTTTTTAGCTGAGCAAATTCTCAAAAAGAAAAAGAGAATTTCACCAGACCTAGGAATAACTTTCACTTCTCCGGTCTATGAAAATGATAAAGTAATCATCAATAAAGGAGAGATTCCTTTCGATATCATCGAATACGTTGCAAAGAAAAAAAGATATTCTGTTTTTATTTACGAGCAAAATAAACTTAAACCGATTCAATTATTCTCCGATAAAACAAATCTCTTTTACAAACTCGTTAGTTATAAACCGAATACTGCACCTACCATTCAGATTAGTGGAACTCACATGCATAGGGTTGTAGGAATAGATCCATGGGGCGATGCTAGAAATAAAATCAATTTAATAGCACCCAGAAAAAACGATCTCGGCCTTGATAGCTGTACTGGTCTCGGTTATACAGCAATACTCGCAGCAAGAAAATGCAAAAAAGTTATTACTGTAGAAAAAGATGAAAATGTCATCCAGATAGCGAAACTCAATCCGTGGTCAAAAGAACTGTTTACTGCAGATAATATCCGACTTATTATTGACGATATTCAGCATGCCATAGTCAAGTTCAAAGATTCAGCATTCGACTTTATTATTCATGACCCGCCGCAGTATTATCATGCAAAAGAACTCTACAGCAGAACTCTTTATGCAGAATTCTACCGGGTCTTAAAAAAGGAAGGAAGGTTTTTTCATTATGTCGGTAAAGTAGGAACACGCTTGGGGAAAAAATATATCGAACAAATCAAAAAGAGGCTTTTAGATTGTCGCTTTAGATGTAAATGGAATGAAAAAAGTTTAGGATTTATTTGTTTCAAATAGCTTTTCAGCAATACCGAGCTGCTTTAAAACTCTTAATTTTTCTCTCTTTCCTATTTTTGCTTCTTCTATTGCCTGCCTTAAAGTATAAATCGACTCGTCGTATCTTTTTTTATCCACAGGATAAGGCCAGCCATCCTTTCCGCCGTGAGCAAAAGAATAAACAGCAGGGTCTCTATAGCTCGGTGCTTTTCCGTAAATAAGTTCGCTTATTAAAGCCAATGCCCTTGCTGTTTTTGGTCCTACACCCTTTATTGCAATCAGTTCTTCATAATTCTTTGGCTCAATTGTTTTAATCTTCTCGAGAATAGCTCTACCGTGCTTAGAAAGATGAAATTCGTAAAGCTCGTGATGTCTCGGCATAACAAGTTTTTTAATTTCACGTTCAAACTCTTGCGCTATTGCTACAGAGCATTCTCTTGTTTCTTTACTTTTACTCGACGTCATATCAAGCACTTTATCAAGTCTAATATCGCAACAAATCGCACTATGAGGCTCATTAATCATATTTTCCTTAACATCTTCAGAAAACCAATGATAACGTCTTGCTTTATGCAAACAATCATTCATTCCCTGCTGAATAACTGCCCAATTCCCGCGCTCGTCAAAAACAAAACAGTGATGATAAAGCTGAAACCCGTCTTGGATGCATGCATTATCAACCTTAGCTGAAATTCTGCTTGCATAGGCAAGATTTTCAAGTTTTTGTGTTGATAGTCCAAGATCAGAATTCAAAATCTCTTCTGGCGTTTTCAGGCTTGTTTTACCTTTTCCTCCACAAACAGCAATTCCAAGATTTGCATCTTTTAATGCAATCTTTAATGCGCCGCAAACAGTAGTCGTTAATCCGCTACTATGCCAATCAAAACCAAGAACACAGCCAAAAGCCTGAAACCAAAAAGGATCTGAAATCTTTTCAAGAAACGTGGAAGTTCCGTAGTCAAGTACTATTGCTTCAGTTATAGCTCCAGCTAATTTGACCATTCTGTTAAAAAGCCATCTCGGAGCTTTTCCATAATGCAGAGGCAGGTCGGCAAATCCTTTGTGCATTTTCATTTAAATAGAACAAAGATGAATTTAAAATTTACATTTACCTGACCTGTGTCCAATCCTATATTTTATTTCTTATTATTCTTGTTTGTATTTTCTGGCGGAAGCAGAATCGGAATCCCGTTTTCTATCGGATAATCAATCTTGCATCTCTTGCATACAAGTTTATTCTTCTTCTCGACTAGGTCGCCTTTGCAAACAGGACAGGCAAGTATTTCAAGCAATTCTTTTGGTAAAGCCATTTTAAACAATTATGAATTCGAACTTTTAAATTTTATTCTCAATATTTTCATCTATGTCAGTTATATATCTCCTTTGAAATTCCATTACCAGAGAAATGTTATATTTCCTATCCAAACCAATACATTCTTTAATTGCACGTACATAAATTTCTTTCCATGAGCTAAGCGTTTTTTTGATAGCTTTCCATCTTCTTTGGATATATTCGAGATTCTTTAAAAGATTGATTGCAGAAAATAGGGCGGGTAATGTTAACCTTCGTATCATACGCCGGCGGCAGATATCTTCATTCCGCTTTGCTCCATTCAGGACCTGCCTTGGCTTCACTTCGTTACGCCGGCGGCAGATATCTTCATTCCGCTTTGCTCCATTCAGGACCTGCCTTGGCTTCACTTCGTTACGCCGGCGGCAGGATTCGAACCTGCAACCCCGGAAGGGGACCTGCTCTCGAGGCAGGCGCGTTAGCCGTTCCGCCACGCCGGCACTAAAATCATAAAACTTAATATACTTTAAAAGCTTTCTCCTCGGCATGAAACTCTTACTTCATACCTGTTGCGCATCTTGTGCAGTTGGAGTCCTTGAAAAATTAAAATATCATCCTGCTAAGATAACTCTCTTTTTCTATAATCCAAATATTCATCCGAAAAAAGAATTTGAACGTCGCTTGGAAGATGTACGCAAAATAGCAAAGCTCTATTCTGTTCCGCTTATAGTTCCTGAGCAAACAGAAAGCGAGTGGCATAGTTACATTAAAGGTTTTGAGCATGAACCAGAAAAAGGAAAGAGATGTCAGCTATGTTTCGAATTGCGTCTGAAAAAAACAGCAGAATATGCAAAAAAGCACGGCTTCCAAGCATTTACAACAACATTAACAATAAGCCCGCATAAATCAGCAGAAACGATTAATAAGATTGGAAAAAGGTATCAAGACCAGCTTGTAAAATACATTTCATCTGACTTTAAAAAATACAAAGGCTATGAACTGAGCGTTGCATTAAGCAAACAACTCAATCTTTACAGGCAAAACTATTGCGGATGCGTTTATTCAAAAAAATCATCTGAAAACCAGCATAGCATCACCGAATGAAAAAAATCTATACTTCTTTTCAATCGCTTCTCGATATGTTCTCATTATCCGCTCTTTTCCAGCAAACGCGCAAACAAGCATAAGCAAGCTTGACTTTGGCAAATGAAAGTTGGTTATCAACGCATCAATGCTTGACTTAAATTTATAACCGGGCATAATAAATAATTCTGTTCTTTTCTTCATCGCTTTTATCTTTCCTTGCTTATCAGCCGCACTTTCAAGAGCCCTGACAACAGTTGTGCCAACGGCAAACAGCCTTCCTTTTCTCTTGTTAATTATTTCCGCAGCCTCTTTGCTTATTTCAAAATATTCACTGTGAAGTTTTCTTTCTACGATTTGCTCTGCACGAACCTTTAAAAAAGTACCAAAGCTGATGTGTAAGCAAATCTTCGCTATGCTCACTCCTTTTCTTGCTATTTTTTCAAGTAAGTCTCTGCTAAAATGCAAAGATGCTGTTGGTGCAGCAAGACTTCCTTCTTTTTTCGCAAAAACAGTTTGATACCTGCTGAAATCCTTTATCGGTTTCTTAATATATGGCGGTGTAGGAAGCATTGCTTTTTTTTCAAGAATATTATTAACATCTCTGTCGAACAGGACAAAAAATATGTCATCTTTTTTATCAACGATCTTTGCTTCTACACTATTGAAAACAAGCAGATTTCCAATCTTAGGTTTTGTAGCCCTTATTCTGCACTTGCAAAGAGAATTACTGAGCTTTTTTTCAACAATAAGCTCAACTTTTCCTCCGGTTGCTTTTTTTCCAACTAATTTTGCTCTTGAAACCTTTGTTTCGTTAAGCACAAGAACATCGCCAGGATTTAGAAATTTAATAATATCCTTGAAAATCAGGTGCTCAATTGCATTATTCTTATGCAACACCATCAGTCTGCTCTCTTCTCTTCTTTTTGCAGGCTCCTGAGCTATCAGTTCTTTCGGGAGAGGATAATCAAATTCATTAAGAATCATTTTCACTTAAACTATAAAGGAAAATATAATTGTTTCTGATATAATTCATTAACCATAATACTGCTTGTATTTTCTATAATAAAAAGGTGCGGTTAAAATGCCGGCAGCAGCAATTGGTAGCCCGAAGATTCTTAGAAATTTCCTTGCTTCATGATTATCAGCCAGAAAACTCGCAGTACTTAAAACAGAACCAACGAAAATTGCAAGAATCGCGCGTTTCATTTTTTTGGTATAGCTCTTTCTTGTGCTATATGCTGAAAAATACGAAAAAATCAAATCTTTGATCCTTTCAAATCCAAGAGAAAGAATACCATTGAGCTGGTTCATGTCAGAAAAATATCCGTGATCAGATCCCCATCTTAAAAATCTCTGTTTTTCTCTTTCACTTGTACAAATTTTCTCGAATAAAGATTTAACTCTTGCTTCAAGCATATTTGCCAGAAACAAACCTTTTTTTTAAAATTTTTCTACTTACCAGTAAAATCAAAATGCCCCGGACGGGATTTGAACCCGTGTCATCGCCTCGAGAGGGCGATATGATTGGCCGGACTACACCACCGGGGCAGGGGCACGCCGCGGGTGGGATTCGAACCCACAAGCCCCGAAGGGCACTGGCTCTCAAGGCCAGCGCAATACCAGGTTATGCGACCGCGGCATTTGGCATGGGTAAACTTTCTTATTCAAATTTCTTCTTTTTTGTGTTTTTTATACTTATTTTATAAAAATTATTTCTCTTTTAAAACAAAATCTATTTTATTATTTTTCGTTGGTGAAAATAAAAAGATTTATATATTTAATTACCCTTTAACTTAGAATGATGACAGAATTTTTTACAAAATTAGAGCTTGAAATTTTGGATAAAGAGCGGATCGAATTAGGAAGGATATTATCCGACCCTTCATTACTGAAGCATCATAGAATAAAAGAAGAATTCTTCAATGAATGGAAAGGAAAACTCGGCTTTGACTATGAAAATAACAAATTCATTCTCGAAGAGGACCTTGCAAGCAGAGAAGCTGTGCATGCTTTGATCGAATCTGGCAAATTTGACATCTTTGATTTTTATCAGCTTACTCCAGAAAAACTTAGAGAATTAGCTAACGACGAAAGATATAAAATTAAGGGCATATCTCACCCACCAGCAACAGTAACAAAAAGACCAATCGTTATTGTTGGTGTTTATGGAACTAATAGAGAAAAAGATAAAGATATTATCCTTAATCTTGAAAGAAGGCTCAGAGAATTAGAAAGCCACAAAAGTTCAGAATTTTTTGTTATCCTTCCTCACCTACTTTTGAAAAAAGAAAAACATGGCGATTTTGATTTATCTAAACCAGCCATTGATTTAGAAAAAGAAATCAGGAACTCTGAAGGTCTAGAAGCAGTTAAACTATTACTCCAAACATTCCACCGTAGTGACGGAAAACCACTTTTAGACCCATATCCAGTAGACATAAGCAATCCATCACTCAATATTCCAGCCGAGCTATACAATCAAATACTGTTGCTTTATGGAGTAATGGCTAACCTCTCTAGCAGAGGATTATCTACCTTAGATAGCGTCGTTAGGTATTTAGGATTGAAAGGAAAAATAAATGTTGAAAGCTTCTCTATGCTAGAGCCTAACACAGTTTGGGTATTACCAATAGAATACTGCTTATTTGGTATTGATAAAGCTCTCCAAAAAGCTAAAACAGAATTTGAAAGAATTCTAAGATCACCGTATATTTTGCGATTTTTAAGAGGAAATATAAGATTAACTTCTTACTATCAAAAGAAAGATGGAATTGAAAAAATAAGATATACAAAATATCCAATAAGCTATGTGATGCTCGTAGAAAAGAAAATTTAGTCCTACCGAATGATTAATTGTTCTATTTAAATAAAAATCGAAAGTTTTATAAATAAAAGCCATAATTTCCTTTTAAAAAAGTTTCGAAAAAAACATTTTTCAGGTGAATATAAATGATCGAAATGGTTAAAAAATGCCCTGAATGCGGCAGCATAAACTTATTCTGGGACCGCGAACGCGGAGAAATCGTATGCAGAGATTGTGGTTTAATCATTGAAGATAAAATGATTGACTTTAGCCAGGAGTGGCGAGCTACCGAAGATGCGATTGAAAAGCATAGGCGTGCCGGCGCTCCTATGACCCATACGCAACCAAATCAAGGTCTTGGCACAGAAATCGGCAGAATGAGCGATATAGGAAAGCTTGGAGCCAAAGAAAGAGATAAATTCTTTAGACTAAGAAAATGGCAGTACAGGATTAGCACAGCTATTGAAAGAAATCTCAAACTTGCTTTGGCAGAGCTAAAGAGGGTTGCTGCTCTGCTTAAGCTTCCAAAAGGCGTAGAAGAAGAAGCAGCACGAATTTATACGCTTGCTGTTCAACGCGGCCTTGTAAGAGGTCGTTCTATGGAAAGTGTTGTTGCCGGCGCTTTATATGCTGCCTGCCGTCGGCACGATGTTCCGAGAACATTGGATGAAATATCAGACGTAAGTAATATTGAAAAGAAAGAAATAGGCAGGACCTATCGGTTTATTGTAAGGGAGCTTGGCATTACTGTTCAGCCAAGCAATCCAGTAGATTATATAGCGAGATTTGCTTCAGAACTGAGACTTTCTCCTGAAGCTCAGAGCAAAGCAATAGAAATACTTGAAAAAGCGCAAAAAGCAGAGCTAACTTCTGGAAGGGGTCCGACTGGAATAGCTGCAGCAGCTCTGTATGTCGCTGCATTAGCTAAAGGTGAAAAAAGAACTCAAAGGGAGGTTGCAGATGTTGCAGGAGTAACTGAAGTTACTATAAGAAATCGCTATAAAGAGCTACTTGAAAAATTAAAGCTCGGCAAAGAAATGAAAAAAATTAAAAAGAAAACTGGAAGAGGTGGCCGAAGATGAATGGCGAAGAATGGAACAAACAAGTAGTGCGCTCTGCAATTTCATTTTTAGACCAGGAAGGTTGTCCTTTTAGAAATTTTGGTAATCCTAATCCCTACTGTCCATTTTTAGGTCCATTCATTGATGAAAAAGGATTGGAAGAAAGGCTTGAGGAAGCAAGAAATCATTGTCCTTTTATAGGCTATGAATTAAATAACCAAGGCCACGTGAATTGCAAAAAATATATAAGGTTAACTAAAGAACTCTACCGAACCTAAAAATCTTTTTTGAAAAATCAACTATTTTTCCTTTTCTTATTTTAATTCCTTCGCTCTTCAATAACTCGATTTTTTTCCTTACACCGCCTTTTCCGCTATAGCCGCCAATACTGCCATTGCTGCAAACAACCCTATGACACGGTATCTTAACAGGACAGGGATTATCTTTGAGCGCTCTTCCAACAGCCCTGTAAATCTGACCGCGTCTGCCAAGAGCTTTTCCAATTTCCTTATAAGTTGAAACCCTTCCTTTAGGAATCTTTTTAACTAACTCCAGTACTTTAAGCGTAAATTTACTTAGCTTTCTTTTATATCGCCGTGCCATTTTTTTCCGCATTGCTGACAAATAAACTTATCTTCAGCATCAGCCCTAACGAAAGCCTTAATCCTTTTTCCACAGATCACGCATCTAAGCTCTTTTTCAACAACCATTTTTTCTTGCAAAGAAAAAAAGATTTAATAAAGATATCTATTTCAAACAAAAAATCAAGAAAATGCGCTGTCAATCGTGTAAGCTAAAAAAACCAAAAGAAGAACTTTATTTAGCATTCTCAATGCGTCTTTGCCAGGATTGTTTTTTGCGTATCTATGAAAGAAAGATTTTCAGGATTATCAAA
>Ga0180300_10000109_pt1 | contig 30268 bp, 32 predicted proteins | sample GuaBasSediGuay15_FD_121798 | JGI IMG/M metagenome (GOLD analysis project Ga0180300, IMG submission 121798) | Subseafloor sediment microbial communities from Guaymas Basin, Gulf of California, Mexico - Guay15, Core 4569-2, 21-24 cm | ecosystem: Environmental > Aquatic > Marine > Hydrothermal...
TCGCATCAAAAGGAACAAAATACATTGAACTACCCTACATAGTTAAAGGAATGGATCTAAGCTTCTCAGGGTTACTCACTGCTGCCTTAAAAAAGGTTAAAGAAGGCTACAAAGTAGAGGACGTAGCATACAGCCTACAAGAAACGGCACTAGCAATGATCACAGAAGTTACCGAAAGAGCCTTAGCGCACACAGGAAAAAATGAACTTTTATTAACTGGGGGGTTCGCCAGAAACATGCGTTTACAAAACATGCTTAAAACAATGGTAAAAGATAGAGATGCAAAACTGCATGTTACTCCACCTGAATACGCCACCGACAACGGCGTCATGATAGCTTGGCTTGGAATTCTCGCATATACCCACGGCATCACAACCAAAATAGAAGATAGCTATGTTAAGCAAAGATGGAGAATAGAAGAGGTCGAGGTGAAATGGATAAAAGAAAAGCAATCAAAATAGTTAAAGTTGACCAAAAAAAGCCCGACTACAAAGTCATTGAAGAAGCGGCTTCAATCATTAAACAAGGAGGGCTGGTAATATACCCTACTGAAACATGTTACGGTCTAGCAGCCAATGCTTTGGATCCAAAGGCGGTGAAACGAGTATATGAAGTAAAAAATAGACCTTATAATAAACCGTTATCAATTGCAATATCTGACCTTGAAATGGCGAAAAAATATGCCCATTTCACCACAGAAGCAGAAAAATTAGCAAAAGAACTCCTACCAGGACCATTAACTATAGCTCTTCCTAAAAAACCGGTAATTCCAGATATAGTTAATCCAAATAGAATAGCGATTAGAATCCCAGACAACCCAGTAGCTATCCTGTTGATAAGAGAAGTGGGCGTGCCCATTACCGCTACAAGCGCAAACAAAACAGGTGACCCACCACCATACAACATAAATGATGCGATTAACTCGCTGGTTGGTAACGTCGATCTTGTAATTGATGTTGGTCAGCTTCCTAAAGTTCAACCTTCCACTATTGTAGATTTTACCGAAAAGCCCTGCCCGTTAATAACTAGGGTGGGGCCTATACCTCCTTCTAAAGTCCTAAAAATACTTAAGATCCCGCAAGAAAAATGGAAGAATCACATAAAATGCGAGTAACGAAAAGTTTAAATATGTAAAAGAACTCCTTTTGCTCTCTCTTTTAATGGTGATTTAAAATGCAGGTTATCATGGAATCTAAAGGCGTTGAAAGAGTATTAAAACTAGTAGAAGAAAACAACGGTAAAATTATTGGTAGAGCGGTAGTATCTGAACATGAAAACTATGTAAGACTCCATTTAATCCTAGTAGATAAGAATTATCGAGGCAAGGGCTTCGGTACAAAGCTTCTAGAGGAAGTACTTTCACTATACCACAATAAAGACATAACATTATCAACGTTCTTAGGTAATGAAGAATGGTTCCAAAAATACGGGTTCAAAATAATTAACAAACATAACGGCCTAGTTTCAATGATAAAGCCTGCAAACTAATTTTTAACGTCACTTATAACATTTCACTTATAAGGTTTGGCAGTGTCGTAATAAGTTGTGAAATTTTAAATATCAACTCGCATTAGAATTTTGCATTAAAATCAAGAATAAAACATGTGACTTTAAAGTTTAAGTTTAATCAGCAGAGGTGCATATCATCACTTTTCAGTTCAGGTCAGTATCATCATGTCAATAAAAGTCGACAACTTCGCCCTAATATATTTTATTCTCTTTACCCTTTAATCTCGGAGAAGAAACGAAATCATAAGAGATATAATAATGCCTTAGCGATGTTATTATCAAACATAACATTATTATTTAAAATTGTGTTATGACTCTTTGCGATATTTTCTTACTTTTATTCCCGCTTCTTCCAATATCTGCTTAGCTAACTTATCTTCATATTCGGCGTCATAAACAATTTCTTTTATTTCTGCATTTATTATCAGTTTAGCACAGACTACACATGGAAAAGTTGTTGTATAAAGAGTTGCCCCTTTAGTACTCACACCAAAAACGGCAGCTTGAATGATGGCGTTTTGCTCAGCATGGACTCCACGACAAAGTTCCTGTCTTTCACCCGATGGGATTTTCATCCTTTCTCTGAGACATCCTGTGACGGCGCAATGTGGTAAGCCTTTCGGAGCTCCATTATAACCAGTAGCTAAAATCCTTCTATCTTTTACAAGCACCGCACCTACTTTTCTTCTCAGGCAAGTTGATCTTTCTTTAACTAAGTGTGCTATTTTCATAAAGTATTCGTCCCAGCTTGGCCGCTTCACAAATTCACCTTCTTTGGTAAATGATTGATCCAGCATTCAATCATGGGAGAAGTGTTTATAACATATATAAACTTTAATGCTTTTGTAACGGTGATAATGATGAATTTATGTGGTTTCATTTCCGATTTAAGAATAACAATTTTTATCTTACGCATTTTGGTCAATACTAGATTAAAATACAAGGGATGGTGATTATGTCGATGAAAAGTAAAATTCCATGCGTATTAACGATCGCTGGATCGGATTCGGGTGGAGGCGCGGGTATACAGGCAGATTTGAAAACTTTTGCAACATTAGGAGTGCATGGAATGTCAGCCATAACCGCAATAACCGCCCAGAATACCGTTAACGTAACAGCTGTCCATGCTATTCCACCAGAAATAGTAAGAGAACAAATCGAAGCTGTTGTCACCGACATCGGTGTAGATGCTGCAAAAACCGGTATGCTTTACTCAAGTGAAATCATCGAAGTGGTTGTTGAAGAAGTAAAAAAACACAGGTTCCCAATAGTTGTTGATCCTGTAATGATTGCAAAAAGCGGAGTACCATTGCTTAGAGAAGATGCCAGGAAAGTTCTGATAGATGAACTAATACCATTGGCAACAGTTGTAACTCCAAATGCAATGGAAGCTCAAGAGATAACCGATATGAGAATTCGAAGCATGAAAGACGCAAAAGTAGCAGCGAAAAAAATAGTTGACTTAGGTGCAAAAGCCGCAGTGGTTAAGGGTGGCCATATAGTAGAAGGTGGTAAAGTGGTCGATGTACTTTATTGCGATGGGGGATACCATTACTTTGAAGGCGAACGTATAGAGACGAAAACCACTCACGGTACAGGCTGTAGTTTCGCAGCCGCTATAGCCGCGGAGCTTGCAAAAGGTAAAAAAATACCGGAAGCTGTTAAAGTGGCAAAAGAAGTTGTAGCTATGGGCATTAAATTTGGTTTAATATAGGTAAAGGATTCGGCCCTGTAAATCCAATGGCTCAACTATATAAGGAGGCGTCGAAATACGAGGTTTGGAAAAATATCAAAGAGGCAGTAAGACTACTTGAAAATGTTCCTGAAGTTTCAAAACTTATCCCAGAAGTTAAAATGAACGTTGTTATGGCTTTACCATACGCTGAAACATTAGAGGATGTAGTAGGTGTTGATGGACGCATAACCATAGTTAACGGGAAAGCTAAGGCAGCTGGTTGTCCAGATTTCGGAGTTTCGCGTCATCTCGCAAAATATGTTTTGACCGCTATGAAGTACGATTCATCAATTAGAGCAGCCATAAATATTAGGTATTCCACATCTATCTTAGATGTTTGCAGAAAATTTGGATTAACTGTCTCGTCTTATGATCGAAGAAAGGAACCCGAGGAAATCAAAAGAGTTGAAGGCATGTCAGTTCCGTGGGGGGTAAAGCAAGCAATAAAAGCTGCCGGAAAGGTCCCCGATGTCATTTACCATGAAGGTGATTGGGGCAAAGAGCCTATGATAGTCCTACTTGGAGAAAATGCGATTGACATAGCTAAACTCATTATTAAAATCGCTCAAGAACTCGAATAACAAGTGTAACAAATGTAGCGGAATATGATTGGAAAAACACGTAAGACAATACGGGTCTTAAAACAACATTGTTTCAGTTTAAACCTACTTTATGAATCAAGGTTATTCGGAAGGCTTAAATCTTATCCATCGTTTTTAAAGTAGAACTTTCCTATAAGGGTGTGAAAAGTGATTCGCGAAAAATTTACTGTCAGACAGGTTTCCCTCGCCGCAATGCTAATTGCTCTAGGCGTGATTCTCGCGCCCATGCTATGGTTCCCTTTTCTTACAACAAAGGCCTATCCAGGGCAACATGCAATAAACGTCTTAGCAGGCGTGTTATTAGGGCCTTTATGGGCAGCTTTCATAGCCTTCTGCATTGGTGTTATTAGAATGGGTCTAGGTATAGGAACCATATATTCTATGCCTGGTGGAATACCTGGGGGGGTCGTTGTAGGTATCTTTTACTCCTTGTTTAAAAAATTTAAAATAAAATACCCGGAAATTGCAGCTTTTACAGAACCAATAGGCACTGTAATTATAGGAGGCACCTTAGCATTATTCCTTGTGGCACCACTAATTGGAGATGTAAGGCTAATAGGTATCCCGCTTCTCATATTTTGGACAGGATGGGCTATTAGCTCGATACCAGGATGCATTATAGGATTTGTCTTAGTGGGGGCTCTTAAACTTGCAGGGATCACCAGAGGAACTTTTCGTGAATGAGATATTGGGAAGAAAGGTGCTGATAGTGGGGGATGTGGGAACTGGGAAAACTGCGCTTACGGTTCAAATACTTGAAAAATTTGTTGATTTAGGCTTAGAGAATGATATTACAATAATTGATATGGCTCCAAAAACCTTTTTTATTTCCGGTAAGCGAATTGGAGGTAAATTAGATGAATACACAGACCTAGTTAAAAAAGTGAAGTATTTGGCTCCCTCTGTTGTTTATGCTCCCAGGTTAACTTCTAAAGGTAGCCAAGAACTTTTATACCTTGTAAAGGAAAATTTGAAAAACCTAGATCCGCTAATAGATGAATACATCAGAAAACCGACAAAAATATTAATAGTTAACGATTTATCAATATACTTTCATGCTGGCGATTTATCTAAAATTCTTCGATGCTTAAGTAAAGCAGAAACATTTTTAGCCAACAGTTACTACGGCAAAACCTTGAAAAATGACTTTAATACGGGTGTTTCGCGCAGAGAAAGAGATCTTGTAAAAAAATTGATGAGATACATGGACAGAATAATTGTGCTAAAAGAAAATTACTACGTTAGGGTAATTTGATTCATTCCATGAATTATCTTGTACCCCTTAATAGGCTTTCACTTAATTAGCTTTTGACATGTTCAGCCAACGAGAGATAAAAGTAAGACTTTATGGAAAATTGTATGCGTTAACGCAAGGTTATTAAAGCAGCTTAAGATTACGAAAGGAAAAATATTATGTATTTGAAGGAGATAAACAGAAACTTAGATTAATAGTTGGTGATGAAATGTGAAGATCCTAAACAAGTTTATTGAAGAATTACTTAACCAGTTACAGGAGAACATTAGAAAAATTGATAGGAAACAGGTTGAAGAGGTTCTGAAAGTGTTGCAAGGTGCTAAGCGAGTAATAACTGTTGGTATGGGCAGATCAGCTGTAGTAGCCCGAGATCTTGCCATAAGACTTTTACAGGCTGGATTTAATGTTATATCGATCAGAGAGGATTTAATAGGTCTTATTCCGATGATAAAGGGTGGAGAAGATGTAGTCGTTGCTATTTCAGGTTCTGGGGAAACGGAAGAAGTTATTACGATATGTAAAGTTGCTAGGGAAAGAGGAGCAAAAATAGTAGCAGTAACATCTTTCCCCGACTCTACGCTAGGAAAACTGGCTGATTATGTGCTTTGCATCGGTGGGAGAACAAGAAGATGGAAATATAGAGGGTTCTTAGAAAGAGAAGTTGAGGGTGAAAGAGAACCTCTTTCACCCTCAGGTTCTCTTTTTGAAGTAAGTTCAATCATAGTATTAGAAGGACTTGTAGCAGAACTTGTTTACTTAAAACAGAGCACGGGAGGCTAAGAACATTGAGTAAGATTAAAAATCTCATAAAACAGTTTTTAGAATCATCAAATGATATAATAAGTGAATTGGATAGTAAGGTCATTGAAGATTTCGCTGAGCAGTTAAAAAAGGCTAAACGTGTGTACACAGTTGGCGTTGGATCGCTCGGTCTTCTTGCTAAGGGGTTTACCACAAAACTCACATATCTAGGTTATGAAACCTATTTTATCGGCGAAACACTTATGCCTTCCCCAAGCAAGAATGATCTTTTAATAGCGATTTCCGAGAGTGGTGAAGCAGATTATACGGTAAGAGCAGCCCGTATCGCTAAAAACCTTGGAGCAACGGTTGTAGCCATAACGTCTTGTCCCCAGTCAACATTAGGAAAACTAGCCGACTTAAATATAGAAATTAAATGGAAAGAAGAAATACCAAAAGAAGAACTTAAAGAACGCGAAGGAGAACTCTTAACACCAAATTCAAGCCTCTTTGAGATAGTAACACTTATGCTTCTAAACGCAATTATGTCTGAACTCACCAACAAAACGTAAAAAACATGAAATAAGAGAATAAGTTGAGGTGTTCATAATTCACCGCGTTTATTTTTCTTCTATTTTTAAAGGATTCGTGTTGGTAAGACATTACAATAAGTAATTGTTTGTCATAATTTTTCTTTTATAACTTCTATAACTTTGGATACTTCGATTTTTTCCTGTAATCTTGTTTTCATATCTCTTAAAACTATAAACCCTTCTTTAAGATCTCTCGGACCTACAATGATCACATAAGGAATCCCTTTTTTATCGGCATACTCAAGTGATTTATCTAATTTACGCTTCATTAAATCTATGTCAGTTGGTATGTTTTCATGTCTTAACTTTTGAGCTATTTTTATAGCCTCTAACCTAACTTCTTCCTTAGCAGGAACAACATAAATCCTAGTTAACGTCTCTTCTTCTTTCGAAATACTGCTTTCTAAAACTTCCATAATCCTCTCAACACCCAAAGAAACACCTGTAGCAGGAATGTGAGGCCCACCATAAAGTTCAATCAAATTATCGTATCTACCTCCCCCGGCTATCGCAAGTCTAAATTGCTCCCCACTCGGGTTTTCCTTTAACACATACTCAAATATAGGACCAGTATAATAATCTAATCCTCTAACTATGCTTAAATCTATTTTAACATATTTACGGGCGTCATAAGCCTCCAAAATATCTAAGATACTTATTAATTCATTTATACCCTCTTCTCCTACCTTTGAACCCCTTAAAAGACTTCTAACTCTTTCAAGTACCTCCATATTCTCCCCACTTATCGAAATAAACTCTAATAACCTTTCGGAGGCTTCTTTAGGTATACCTTTCGAGGAAAGTTCTTCCATAACTCCCTCCAATCCTATTTTATCCAACTTATCAATAGATCTAAACGCATCCAAAACCCTATCGCCTGGAACACCAGCTTTAACCGCCATACCTTCTAAAATCTTCCTATTGTTCAATCTAACCTCAATACTATCTAATCCTAAAGCCTTTAGAGCATCTACACCAACAGCAATTACCTCAGCATCAGCATCAGGTAACGGCGAACCTGCAATATCTGCATCAGCCTGCCAAAATTCACGATACCTACCAGTTTGAGGTCTTTCATATCTCCAAACACGAGAAATACAATACCTCTTAAACGGTTTAGGGAGATACGGATTTTGTGCCACAACCCTCGCAAAAGGTACGGTTAAATCAAATCTTAAACCAACATCACGTCCACCCTTATCTTTAAACTTAAATATTTGTTTTTCCACTTCTTCCCCGCATTTTCTAGACAAAACTTCCCAATATTCAATTGCAGGTGTTTCTAAGGGCTCAAACCCGTAGCTTTCAAAAACCTTTCTTATAATGCGAAGTATTTTTTCTCTCTTTATCATATCTCGAGGTAAGAAATCTCTCATACCTCTTAAAGTCCTAAACTCCTTCAAGCTACTCACCCACATTAAACTTACAATTTTAGATGTATAATTAATATTTAAACTTCAACTATGAAATACTAATGTTTTGAAACTAGTTTTAGAGTTGTTAAATGTCATTCGCCAATTATTTGTACTATTAGGCGTCGAGATCTTGGTCTTACATCTAATTCTACGAAAACTATTTGTTGCCATGTCCCTAAGATCAAATTCCCATCAGCAACAGGCACCGATAAGCTTGGACCCAGAATTGAAGCTCTTAGATGACTATGGCCATTTACAGGGTGTCTATAATGGCCTGTCTTCGGTACAAGCTTCTCTAAAATATCCTTAAAGTCTTGAACGAGATTTGGTTCAAACTCGATTGTTGTTATAGCGCCAGTAGCTCCCGGAATAAATACCGTAACTAGACCATTTCTTATTCCCGAATCCTTAACTGCCTTTTCAACCATACTAGTTATATCTACAACATCAACCTCGCCCGCAGTACTAATATGCAACTCTCTCCTTACTACTTTCACCTCTAGCACCACCTTTTAACTTTTCGTAAAACTTACAAAATCTTGCAATAGAACACTTATCACATAAAGGCTTTCCGCTTTTACAAATTTCTCTTCCAAAAATTATTAAAAGTATATGTGCCACAGCGTACTTATCACGTGGAAGAGCTTTTTCCCAAACATGTCTAATATTCTCGTAGTTAAATCTTCCCTTAACTATACCCAATCTCTTAGAAATCCTCATAATATGAGTATCAACTGGAAATACCCGTTTATTAGCAGCAAAGAGCAGAATAACATCAGCTGTTTTGAAGCCAACGCCAGGAAGACTCAAAAGCTCTTTCCTTGCGTCCTCTAAAGGCAGATTCAGGACTTTACTCAAATCACCATCATATTTTTCTACGATTATTCTTGCAATTTCTTTGATTCTAACGCTCTTCGCATTATATAAGCCAGCTACCTTTATACATTCCTTTATATTTTCAAGATTAGCTTCAGCAATGTTCTTGGGGTTAATTCCAATCTTACTTTCTAACCTATCGACTGCTTTTCTGACATTTCTCCAACTAGTTCTTTGAGAAAGAATTGTAGAAACTAAGATCTTAAACGGATCACGTATTTCCCACTTCCAAGGAACATATATCTTTTCCAAAGTCTCAATAATGCTCAGAAGCTTAGTTTTACTCCGCATTGCAATACCACACAAAGATAATAAATAACAACGTCTAACAACATGTAATAAAACAATCAATTCAATACCGAATTAAAGATTGCTTACATAATTAAATTATAAATTCAGCATAATGGAAGAGAAGACAATGTACCAAACCATAGCCTTCTGTATCCTCAGCTCACTTGGAATTTTTTCCCTTATTCATGGTTTTGAAACCGCCACTAGAAGCGATAGAAGAGAGGTGCTCTCGTCCATACTTACAGCATTCATTCTTTTCTATCTTGCAGTTAACATTTACTTAAACGTTGCAAGCCTCCTCTCCCTTATTATAACCTTAAGTATACCAATAACTGTGATCTTTATCGCCATACTAAATATTTTTAAACCTCTGTTTCAAAAGATAAAATTACGTATCGGAAAACATGTAAAGGACAGTAAAACAAGAGAGGTTCTTCGAAAACTCTTTCATTTACTTTCTCTTGTTCTTATCGTAGCTTATGCATACTATGGGGAAGAAATAACAATACAATTAACATATCTTGCTCTCATCTTCTTTTATTTCACAGACATTCTGAGATTTTGGATGCCAAAATATTATCCCTTTGCGGTTATAGCCGATTTAGTTCTAAGAAAAGGAGAAACAGAGAAAATAGGGCCACACACCTACTACGTCATTAGTGCAAGTCTTGCATTAATGTTGTTCTCCACGTACATAGCTGTAATTGCACTCATAGCAGCAGCAATAGGGGATGCGTCAGCAGCAATAGCTGGAAAAACTTTAGGGAAACATAAATTGCCATGGAAAAAGGAAAAAACAGTTGAAGGATCAATAGCGGCTTTTGTAACAACTTTCATCACTCTCACATTATTCACAATAGTAGAAAAAGCTCTAATAGGAGCAGCGTTGCTCTTAATTATAGATCTCATAGATCCGCCCGTAAATGACAATCTTCTCAACGGTTTAGCTATAGCAGCCGGTCTAACACTGTTTTAATTCCATATTAACCAAATATCAAGATTTAAACTCTATAATCACTTTCTTTTATGCTGGTAGTTCCTTTTTATTGAGACAAAACTCTAGCCTACAGACAATTTAGGTGAAGTCATCATTCAACTAAAATAGATTTAAACGTCTTATTACTTGAGAACCACGATCCTAAATCACAATTATTATGTCTGTAGACTTTGACGGCATGTTAATAATACTACGTAATCTTTAAATAACGATGAGAGGTTCAATTCTAACTACAATCACACATAATTTATCGACGCCTCTAAGTCATTAACCTGCTGACATTTACGAATTTTATTTCACCCATAAACCTTAAAATATCACACTTTAAATAAAACCATAAGACGGGAGTGAAACACATGGTTAGAATAAAACAACCAGAGGAAGTAATTGAACTAGTAACGAAAGGACCCTTTAAAACAAAACGAATATTCAGTATAGTCGCTCACATCGACCATGGAAAGACCACCACAACAGACTACCTACTAAGAAGAGCAGGTCTAATGTCATTTGACGCCGCAGGACAAGTACTAATGACAGACTACGACGAAGAAGAACAGCAAAGAGGAATAACCATATTCACATCCGTAGTAAACCTAAGCTACGAATATAACGGCAAAAACTACATATTCCAAATCAACGACACGCCAGGACACATATCCTTCACAGGTGAAGTATCAAGAGCACTAAGAGCTAGCGACGGAGCAATAATCCTAGTGGACGCCCTTGAAGGGGTAATGACACAAACAGAAACAAACATACGCCTGGCAGTAGGAGAAGAACTCTGCAAACCTGTACTATTCATCAACAAAGTCGACAGATTAATCAGTGAACTTAGACTACAACCAAAAGAAGTCGGTTTAAAACTGGACAAAATAGTTAGAAAAGTTAACGCTCTTATAAGAAAAGTAGCACCACCACAATTCAAAAAAGAATGGCAAGTATCCTTCCAAAATGGAACAGTAGCAATAGGATCAGCAAAACATGGATGGGGATTCACCATTGACATACTTAAAGAAAAAGGAATTGATGCAAACATAATTTTCCAGAAATATAAGGAAGGAGAAATAGAGTGGTTACGTAAAAACTTACCATTAGATGATGCACTGCTAAGAATGGTTATTCACCACCTACCAGACCCTAAAACTGCACAAAAATACAGAATACCAAAGATATGGACAGGAGATATAAACACACCTGAGGGGCAAGCACTCATAAACTGCGACCCAGATGGGCCTCTAATTGGCATGATAACAAAAATATTCATTCATCCTAAAACAAAAAGACCCACGTTAATAGGACGGGTATTTTCAGGAACACTGAAAGCCGGAGAGGAAATATACTTTGTTAATCAGAAGAACACTGTAAGAGTCCGAAGACTGGGAGTTATGGAAATAACAGATCTACTTGACGTAGAAGAAATACCTGCAGGGAATCTCTTTGCAATTTACGGCGTTCTATGCCCAGCTGGTGAAACATTCATCAGACCCGGTTCCACCATTCCAGTATTTGAAAAAATCAAATATGTTGCAGAGCCGGTTGTTTCAAGAAAAATAGAACCAGTAGATCCACAAGACCTTGCAAGGCTGGGAGAAGTCGTAAAGATGTGGGTCTTAGCTGACCCAACAGCGTCCTTCTACCTAGATCAAGAAGCAAGACAATACATATTATCGGGAATCGACCCATTACAAATAGAAATTCTCACAAAAAGAATAAACGAGCAAGTACCAATTAGAGTCTCCCCACCGATCATTGTGTACCGTGAAGTACCCACTAAAAGAGGTATGGAAGTCCATACAAAGTCACCCAACACGCACAACAAACTAAAACTTTACATAGAACCACTAGACCAAGAAACAATAGAGCTAATTAAACAAGGAAAGATATGGGCAGAACAAGACAGAAAAGAAAGAGCAAAAATATTGAGAGAGATAGGATGGGATGCAAACGAAGCAAAAAGCATATGGGACATCTGGGGAAACAACATACTTGTAGACCTAACAAAGGGAGTACAAAGACTAGACAGAATAAAATCGTATATCATCGCGGCATGGAGGGAATGGTGCTCAGGCGCTACTCTTGCTCAAGAACCAGCAATGGGAGTAAAAGCTGTAATGACAGACGCCGTTGTACACGTAGACCCAGCGCACACAGGAATGGGACAAATAGCACCAATGACACATGCAGCATTACATATAAGCTTCCTAACAGCTAATCCAAAACTATACGAACCAATACTAAAAATAGACATAAAAGCACCAAGCGACATGCAGGGAGCTGTCATCAAAATCTTAACCCAACATCGAGGCGTGGTCACAAACGTAATTATTGAAGAGGACTGGGTTACAATACAAGGAAACATCCCAACCGCAGAAACGCTAGGAATCGCAGACGAATTCAGATCAGCAACCGCCGGAAAAGCTTTCTGGGGATATGAATTCCTAGAATTCAGACCAGTACCAGACAACATGCAAGAAAAACTTATCTTAGAGATCAGAAAAAGAAAAGGCTTACCAACACAGCTACCAACGCCAAAACTATGGGAGAGACTCCTATACGTCAGAACCTAATCGCTAGTACGGCGCCTTTTCAAAAGTCTCTCGGCATTCAAATCAGAAACTTCCCATAATTTATATTTTAAAATTTCAATTTTTAAGTCGTTATTATACCTCCCGGCCTAGGAATAGGTTTCCAGCTTAGATATTTAGGAGATTAAGGTTAAGTTTAAAATACTATTAACTACCAAAGTTAAACTATGAAGATGGATAAGGAATACAAAGCTTTCTTCGGTATTCCCCTTGATGATGAGAACCCAAACTTTTACGTCTTAGGTATACCCTGGGACTTTTCTTCATCTTATCGTAGGGGAGCTGCTAAAGCACCCTCTTTTATAAGAAAATCAACTTCTAGCAAAATTTATAATATCTACTCTGAGAATCTCGTTAACTTAGGGGAATTCTGGAGATTAAAGGACTTGGGAGATTTAGAAGTTAGCAATAAAACCATAGAACAAGTTTACAATGATCTACTAAGAGTTATCGAGAAAAATTATAGGGATGATAAATTTTTCCTGTTTATGGGCGGAGATCACATAATTACCTATCTTTGTGTAAAGGCTATGAAAAGAGCTATTGGAGGAGAATGGGGCCTCCTATACTTCGATTCTCACCCCGACCTATACAAGGAATATGATGGCGACCCTTATTCTCATGCTTGCGTAGTGCGTAGAATCGTGGAAGAAAAACTGGTTTCTCCAGAAAACATTATTGAAGTAGGTATAAGAGCTCCGACCCGTGAACAAATAGATTTTGCTAAAAAACATGACATAAAAATAATATCAACTCACGACCTTTATTCATTAAATGTCAAAGACACATTAAGGTTATTAATCGAAGAACTAAACTCCCGTGTTGAAAAAGCCTATTTATCCATAGATCTAGATGTTTTAGACCCTTCCTACGCGCCAGGCGTTGGAAACCCTGAGCCTGGCGGTATCTCAACAAGACAACTCATTGACATATTTCATGAAATTAGTTCGTTAAATATTGCATGTTTTGACATCGTTGAACTTTGTCCAAAATATGATCCTAGCGGGATAAGCGGGTTTGCAGCCGCAAAAATCGTAAGAGAAATCTTGGGAATTGTTGCAAAGAAAAAATATCTTTCCAAATAAATATTTCGCTAGGAAATTCAAACCACTTTTATCGAACCTGTGTTTCAGAAGTTGGTAAAAATGCCCTAAGACTTAGCGAATCGATAAAAGTATTTGTAGCTTAATACTAAATATTTAGCCAATCGTTATTCTGGCAATAAAAGTTTCGAAAAAGTCTAATTCTCAATTTCTATCCAACAGATATAAATAAATAAACTACGTATCACAACTATCAAAGCTAATAATAACTTAGTGAGGGGTAAGAATGTCGGAAGAGGACAAAATAATAGAAATACGTTTTCATAGTCGTGGAGGACAAGGCGGATGGACCGCCTCGCAACTTCTAGCACTCGCAGCATTAAAAGAAGGCAAGTATATGCAGAGTTTTCCAACATTCGGTCCGGAAAGACAAGGAGCGCCAATACAAGCCTTTACAAGAATCAGCGAAAAACCAATCAATTTGCATGCAAATGTATATTATCCAGATGTTGTTGTAGTATTGGATCCAACATTACTTGGCCCTTCGGTCGTAGAAGGCATAAAGAAAGACACCGTGATAATTGTGAATACGGATGAATCACCTCAGGAAATTAAGAAAAAACTTGGGGTAGAAGATAACGTTGTATGGACTGTAAACGCCACCGACCTAGCTATTAAAATTTTAGGCCGCGCAATCACGAACACAGCAATGTTAGGCGCAATTGTTAAAGCTACGGGAGTTGTTAAACTAGAATCAGTTCTTGAAGCAACAAAGGAAAGATTTCCAGAAGAAATAGCTGAGAAGAATATAGAGTTAATTAAAAAAGCTTATGAGGAGGCGGTAAAAGGATGAGTTCCGAGGAAAATCTTCCTAGTTGGAGAGAGATACCCATTGCTGGCGTACCATATAAACCTAGCACAGAATATAAAACTGGAGACTGGAAAGTATACAAACCAGTAATAAACTATGAAAAATGCACAAAATGCATGTTTTGTCACACATATTGCCCCGATGGAGCTATAAAAATTAGAGAAGATGGTTTTCCAGAGCCAGACTACGATTTCTGTAAAGGTTGCGGGATATGTGCTGAAGAATGCCCCGTTAAAGCCATTGAAATGGTTAAGGATTAGGAGGGAGATGAATGGCAGTTAAACAAATTGTTATGGGTTTAAATGGTGATGAAGCCGTTGCATATGCCATAAAACAAGTAGATCCAGATGTAGTTGCTGCTTACCCAATCACCCCACAAACTATAATTGTAGAAAGATTTTCTGAATATGTTGCCAACGGCGAAGTCCATACAGAATTCGTTGCTGTAGAATCTGAACATAGCGCTTTAAGTGCCTGTGTTGGAGCTGCTGCTGCAGGGGCCAGAGCCTTCACAGCAACCGCTGCAAACGGTCTAGCACTTATGTGGGAAATTTTATACATAGCATCTTCTTGCAGGCTCCCAATAGTTATGGCAATTGTAAACAGAGCTTTAAGTGGACCAATCAACATACATTGTGATCATAGCGACGCTATGGGTGCAAGAGACAGCGGATGGATTCAAATTTTCTGTGAAAATAGTCAAGAAGCCTATGACTCTGTGATTCAAGCCTGGAGAATAGCAGAACATCCCGACGTACAATTACCAGTTATGGTCTGCCTTGACGGCTTCGTATTAAGTCACACTCTAGAAAATGTCATGACTTTGCCAGATGATGTCGTTAAGAAGTTTGTTGGCGAAAGAAAATTCGTAACAGTTAAGAATCATTTTGGAAAAGAGGTTCCATTCATCCTAGATCCCGAAAACCCAATTACCATTGGTCCATTAGACCTCTATGATTTCTACTTTGAACATAAAATGCAACAAATTGACGCTATGGGAAAAGCCCCCAAAGTCATTGAGGAAATCGGCAAAGAATACGGTGAACTCTCCGGCAGAACATATGGACTAGTTCACCCCTACAAGCTTGAAGATGCAGAAATCGCCATTGTAGGTCTTGGCTCAACAATGGGAACCGCAGAAATAGTTGTAGATAAATTGAGAGAAAAAGGGGTAAAGGCCGGGCTCCTAAGAATAAGATCGTTCAGACCGTTCCCAGTCCAGCAAATAATCGAAAACCTAAAGGACAAGAAGGTAATAGGAGTCCTTGACAGAGCTGTAAGCTTCGGAGCATACGGCGGTCCACTATTCAACGAGATAAGAAACATTTTCTATGACCAAGACATAAGACCACTGATTTCAAATTACATATATGGCCTTGGCGGCAGAGACATGCCTCCCCAGAGACTAATGGTAATTTTTGATGACCTACAGAAAATTGCAGAAACAGGAAGAATCGAAAAAACTGTAAAATATATTGGAGTTAGAGGATAGGAGGGGGAAAAATGAGCGAAATACGAACTTTAAAGGATCTTGCTCAAAAACCTGATTTATTAATGTCAGGACACAGGCTTTGCGCGGGATGTGCAGCAGGAACTATCGTAAGACTTGCATTAAAGGCGACACGTGGTCCCACCATTATCGCTAATGCCACTGGATGTCTTGAAGTAGCAACCACGATCTTTCCGTATTCCTCTTGGAAAGTACCTTGGATACACAATGCCTTCGAAAACGTAGCGGCCACTGCAAGTGGAATTGAAGCAGCATTTAGAGCAATGAAAAGGATAAACAAAGGACCGTTAGCAAAATACGAACATGTAGATGTAATAGCATTTGCAGGAGATGGAGGAACCTACGACATAGGATTTCAAGCTTTAAGTGGAGCTTTCGAAAGAGGGCATGATTTCCTATACATACTATATGATAATGAAGCTTACATGAACACAGGTATCCAGAGAAGTGGTGGCACCCCCCGTTGTGCTTGGACTACAACTTCTCCTGCTGGAAGCGTTATACCGGGTAAGCGAGAATGGAAAAAACCCATTGCAAGAATAGCTGCTGAACACGAGATACCTTATGTAGCAACTGCAAGTCCAGCATACCCCATGGACCTTGTCAGAAAAGTTAGAAAAGGCTTAGAGGTCGAAGGACCCGCATTCATACACGTGTTGTCTCCATGTACACGTGGCTGGAGATATCCACCAGAAAAAACCATAAAAATAGCCAAGTTAGCGGTTGAAACATGTTTCTTCCCATTATGGGAGGCAGAATTCAAAGACGGTGAAGTAGTCTACACTTTGTCTGCTCCCAGCGAAAGAATTGCCAGAAAACCCGAGTTAAAGAAACCTGTCGAGGAATACCTAAAACTTCAGGGTAGATTCAGTCACTTATTTAGACCTAAAAAGAGAGAGGATCTCATAAATGAAATTCAACAATGGGTAGATCGTGAATGGAAACTAATACTAAAGAGATGCGGAAAACTCTAAAATCAATTCATTCTTTTCTTTAAATTCCATAAATTTATTTACCTGAGATTCTCGTTATCAATCTTCAATTTTCAGTAAACTGACCTCTAAACGCTGTTTTAATACAGCGTTGTCATTAAAATTTTGAAATTGCGGTGAATTTAAATCTAGATAAAGATAGATTTAAATTAGAGATGATGTTAATGTCTATAAAACTTAAGCTTTCCATGTTTGGGTCGGTTGCTGCCATAATCGGAATAACGACCCTAGCATTCTTATTTTTCATAGAGTTTTTTACAGACTTAACGTTCTATTACGTAGTAGTTTTTGCTGTAATATTCAACCTCTTCCAATGGCTTATAGCTCCCTACATAATACAAGCCGCATACAAGTGTGTTGAAGCAGATGAGAGAGAATACTGGAACCTGCATAGAATTTTAGATAAAATTTGCGAAGATTCAGATTTGAAGAAAAAACCAAAGCTGATGATAGCTGAGGTACAACTTCCTAATGCCTTCGCCTATGGCAATTTTTTAACAGGCAGTAGAGTAGCAGTTACGAGGGGGCTTCTTAATACTCTTGAAATAGAGGAAATTGAAGCTGTAATGGCACATGAAATAGGACACATAAAACATAGAGACATGTCAGTAATGATGTTCGTTTCTTTGCTTCCAGCAATTTTCTACTGGATTGGAAGAGTTATGATGTATAGTCTCTGGCTAAGTTCTTGGGGAGCCAGAGACAGACGAGAAGGATCAGCTATCCTAGTCGCAATAGGGTTCTTCTCTCTTCTAATTTACTTCTTCTTAAATTTGTTTGTTTTAGCATTTAGCAGGTTAAGAGAATACTATGCGGATGAACACGCTGCATTTACCATTCACGATGGATCTAGAAAACTCTCTGAAGCCCTAGCCAAGATTAACATTTATATGACCAAAATGATTGCCAGAAATCCCCGTGCTGTACTTGTACCTTCTCAGCTTGCTTTTAGACCACTACTTATTACAGATCCCGAACGAGCTACATCGGAGGCTAAACAACTTCAAATTCTTACGGGATACCCTGACTATGAATTAGTGGAAATGCTTCGTAGAAGAAAATTAAAACTTTCAGATAAAATAATGGAAATTTTCTCCACTCATCCAAATATTACTAAAAGACTAAGAAGGTTAGAACAATTAAAATTAAGATAAGTCTTTGAGCTATTAATCATTTTAAGCTACGAAATAATAAGTCTTCCGTTCATATATATTTTCAGTCGATTCGTTTATGATTAGAAAACTTAATATTCATGTTTTTATATTTTGTTGTAATGGTGGTAATAAAAAATGTCCGAAGAAGCTATCAATATAATATCCGAATTAATGACATCAAACCCGACAATAACAGCTCTAGCGATAGTTTCAAGTAACGATCAAGTTTTATGGCAGACACCAAGCTGGAACATACAAGGCTCAAGAATCATCTCAGCTTGGATGAACAGAGAGCCAAGTGTTGTAGTTCAAGGCGTTAAATACTCAACCTTTCAAGCAGAACCTGAAAAATTCATAGCAAAAAACATGTTTGGTTATGGTTACATAGTTGCAACACCATTAACCAACGAGTTATTTCTAGTAGCTTACGTTACCCCAGAAGGGGATCCAAAAGCCGCGTTCGTAGATCTATATAATGCAGCCATAAGAATAAGAAAGGTAATCTAAAAACATTTTACCATCTAATTTTGTAAAGTCTTTAAATAAATTAAAATTAATTATTATGTATTGTAATGGAGGACATTTAATTGGTGATTACATGGTTCTTATCGGCGCAACTGGAGATATTCATTCCCCGAAGTATATCCAATTATTTAAAGAGACACTGGAAAAAACTGAAATAGACAAACTTGACGTCCTGATTTTCACCGGAGATATCATTTATAAAGGAAAAATTAACGAACTAAAAAACGTTTTAAAGATTTTAGACGACTTCGAAATTAAATGCCCAATTATTTCTGTTTTTGGAAACGAAGAATATGAACAACTCCACAATAAAATTCGCGAGATAGCTTCTGGAAAAATTAGGTTCCTTGAAGACGAACTCTTAGAAATTAAGATCCGCGGAAAGACTTTAGGCATCGTTGGCTCAAAAGGATCATTAGATAAGCCCACCACATGGCAAGCCAGAAACATTCCAAATATCAAAGAAATATACAACAAAAGAGTAAATAAAGTAGATGAGCTACTTGGACAGTTGAACTCAGACTTTAAACTCCTTGTTTTGCATTACGCACCTACCTATAAAACACTTAAAGGAGAAAAACCAGGAATTTATCCTTTTCTAGGATGTAAGAAATATGAGAAAGTAATTACTAAAAGACATCCAGATGTTGTTATCCATGGGCATGCTCACAGCGGAAAACCCAAAGATTACGTAGGAAATGTTCCCATATATAACGTGGCACTTCCACTGGTTAAGAAAATAGTTACAATTAAACTACCATTTAAAGCATCTTTAGAATACTTTTTCGCTAAGAGGGGAAGATAATGAGAGAATTTCTTGAAATAGAAGACCCTGATGCTTTCATAAAAATATCCCAGTCTGCAAATTTCGTAATTAGGGTTGACCCATTCGTCTTCATTTATATATACGGCTTAATATTTTACATAGACCTTGGAAAGCTAGAAACAACAGAAGTAAAAAAAATCTTCCAAAACCTCAGAGACAAACTGATAATCGTAAAAAACGTAGAAAAAAGCAATTCCATACATGAATTCTTAAAGAAAAAATTAGGAAAGCAGTAAAAGAAATCTAATCATCCATTGCAAGCAATTCAACAATTTTTGGAAATATGTATTCAGCTACATCTATCCTTGACCCGCCACCAGTCAAAATCACATATCTTCCTTCACATACTTCTTCACTACATCTTTTTACGACTTTCACAAGTTCTATAAAGAAACTCGGTGAAAGGCCTCGATCTCCATAATCTCCTTCACAAGTATCATGACCCAAAAAGTGAAAAACCATCTGAGGCTGAAACCTACGTACCCTTGGCACAAATTCTTCCTCAATAAGCTTGAGATATTTGTCATCCGTGGTTTTCCAACCAACATCTACATCAACCTTTGTCCCATCATCCTCAACAGCATTACTACTGCAGAAACATACATGCAGCACGTCCTTATCTCCCATGAACATTGCCCTATCACCATCTCCGTGATGACTATCAGTATCTAGGATTGTAAATCTCCTGACCCCATATTTTTCCCTTAAATACCTGACCGTAGGTCCCAAAGATGACAAATATGTCCCACCCCACGCACTTGACGGACCAGCATGATGACCAGCCGCAACTGTGAATACGAGAGCATTCCTTAGTTCTCCCCTCCACACCATTTCTGCCGCTCTTACACAGCCACCTACCGCCCTTAAAGCCCCCTCATAATACCACGCATTTTTAGTCTGCTCTAAAAGTTCAGAGTCGTGAACTTTTCTTAACAATTCTTCATCAACAGGCGGAGACTCGTATAACTGAACATTTGGAAGTTCTAAAACATTTTTAAGAACTTCAGGGAAGTTTCTAAACTTATCCCCAATTATAGGCCAATCTTTACCCTTAAAAATCTTTGAAAAGAAAACCCCAGTTGTTACCACACGATCACCTCATAACTTGCGAGGTCAATAAATTTTATTCTTAATGGAATTTTCTTATAACTTTATGTTCGTTTCATCTACGTTTAGGAATCCAAACTCTTTCATGATCCAAAATGTGAGCAACCTTCCATCCGCGTTTCTCTAAAACCATGCTGATGTATTTACGATGACATCTCCATGGAAATTTCTCTGCACACATTATCGCAGTTCTACCCTTCTCAGCTATTTTCTCCAGTTCTTTAATACCTTCCATAAACTCTTCAGTTTCAATATACCTCTTGTACCCACCTTTTCTATATCCCCCTAATTTCTCACCCAGATAGATGTACTCTATTCCCTCTCGTTTCAAAAAATCTTCCAATTTTTCTTTTTTAAAATGTTCAAGTTTACTGGTTGGAAATCTCCTAACATCAACCAAAATACTTATTTTAAACTGTTTCAAAAGCGACAGGAATTCTTCGAAACTCCTAGTACTATGACCAATAGTAAATATGGACTTCATAACCGTCACTGATATTTATTAAGCAATAGAAGTTTATTAAAGTAAATGAAGTAACAAATCATGTAAGACGTATTGTTGAATTACTTTGCATACAGTTGTTCCTAATTTGATGACGAATGAAAAGAAATCCTCATAAATGGGGATTGAAAATAGTGAAAACTTCCCTTAACTAGCTTCACCATCGACATTATCTACTTAAAAGAAATTCTCATAAAGAGGGTGAGAAAATGAAGCATGTAAATGAAAGTTTTACTGTAAAAACAAGTAAACGATTAGAAATTATCGATATAACAAATGATGTTGAAAAAATTGTTAGAAAATCTGGAATAAAAGAAGGAATATTAATCGTTTTTGAGCCTCATACCACAGCAGCCATAACAATCAATGAAAACGATCCTGATTTATTTGAAGATCTACTTAATGTATATGTTAAAATTGCACCAATAGAACAAAGATACAGGCATAACTTAAAGTACGCTGGAGTCCCAGGAGAACAAAACGCACATGCTCACATAATTTCCTCACTTATAAAACCCTCAGTAACTGTTCCAATAACAAACGGAAGAACTCAGCTGGGAACATGGCAAAGAATTTTATTCATTGAAATGGATGGTCCAAGAACGAGAAGTGTCCATGTAAAAGTAATGGGAGAATAAATAGAACTACAATCTATTACTATTATTACCTAACTTTGGTACCTGGTGGCACTTCTTCCTCCACTGTCAGAAGTACTGGCTTCCCTTCGACATCAGCAGCAAGAAGCATACCTTGTGATTCAATTCCTCTAATTTTCTTCGGTTCCAAATTCGCAAGCACAACTATAAGTTTTCCTTCAAGTTCTTCTGGCTTATACCAACGAGCAACACCAGCAACTAATTGTCTTTTTTCTTTACCTATATCCACTTCTAAACGGATCAAGTTTCTCGTTCCTTCAACCCGTTCAGCCTCTAATATTCTTCCAATTCTTATATCTAACTTTTGAAACTCGCTAAAGGATATAGTTTCTCCCATCATATATCACCCTTAGATGATGTTTTTGAAAGATACCTTTTGAGGTCTTCTGATGGCTTCCTCTTTTTCTCTTTAATACGTTCTTTTAAATGTTCGGGGGATAATCCAAAGTAGTCCTTCGATAACTTAGTAAGTGAAATATATATAGTTCCCTTTTTGTTCTCTCTGACTATGTACCCTTCCCTTTCAAGTTTTCTAATACGCGTATAGGCATGTTTCCCTACCTTTTTAACTATTTCCGCTTGGGGTGTATATTGTTTTAACGCTAGTAAACTTAAAATTTTCAAATCTGTTTTGGTAAATGGGAAGGGAGAAACATCGATCACGTAAGGCGTGTATTCAGATTTCAATTGCATCACAACAGTGTCATCGATAAACACTATTTCTATAGCGCTTCCTCTTTCATTATATTCTTTCGACAACTCTTCTACAATTTTCACTGCTTTTCTTATAGTTGTTTTCGCCTTCCTAGCTAATGTTGTTATTTTTACAGGCTTACCTGCAGCGTAAAGTAGAGCCTCTATGATAGCTTTCCTATTTAAGCTAATAAACTGGTTTGACAAAGATTTCACCATCTTCTCTTTGATAAATATTTATTTTACCCTCTACCTCAAGATATAAAAGGCATAAAAGAGTTCTAATAATTTCCAATTTATTGTGCCCGGACACTATTTCTTTAAAAGATATCTCCTCTCTCGTGCCCTTTCTATAAAGATTGGTGATTTTGTTATACACTTCGATAAGAAGTCTTTCTATATTCACTCTTTGTTCATCGAAACCAACAGTACTCTTAATATATTCCTCTAAAACCTTTAGTTGTTCAATATACTTTTTTCTATCTTTAGTTTCCATTTCTAGAAAAGCTGAAATGAAATCCACAAGTACAGGTTTTCTTCCAGGGACCCTTATTGCAGGAAACATCTCTTCAACTTTTTCCTTACGTTCAACTTTCTTAACAGTCAGTTTTTCTTCCGATTTTTTTGGAGGTGAAAGAATATAATTCACCTTTTGATGAAGAATACAGCTTAAACTTGAAAAACTCTTTCCAAGTAGCCCAAGAGACAAATCTCCCCTACGATATTTTTCCAAAACTTCTTTTAGAAGGGGTATAATCTTAATTACCCAAGGATTATTTTTGTATGATTTAGGGAAGAAAAGCCATCTGTCTTCCTCTTTACTAATAAATTCACTTTCCTCATTGCTTCTGTCCATATCTTTTAGCCTCTTCTAATGTTAATTCTATAACCTTACTAATCCCATTCCTATTTGTTACTCCAATTAGTTTATCAGCCTCAGACATTGTCACATCACGAAGAGTTACCACGATGAACTGAGACCTATTAGACATCCCCCTTATTAACTTTGCAACCTTTTTAGCATTTGAATCATCAAGAGCAGCATCAATCTCATCAAGAATATAAAAGAATGAAGGCTTAACATGTTGAATAGCAAAAATTAAACTCAAAGCTGTAAGAGTTTTCTCCCCACCACTCATAACCTCAATAGATTTAAGTTTCTTACCTGGAGGTCTTGCAAATATTTTTATACCACCATGAAATGGGTCTTCAGGGTTCTCTAAAACTAGATTCGCTTCACCACCACCAGATAAATTACTAAATATGTCTCTAAAATACCTTGAAACTTTATCAAAGGTGCTCATAAAAACCCTTTTCTTTTCCACTTCAATCTTATGCAAATGTTCTTCTAAAGCATCTTTTTCACGCTTCACCTCATCAAATTTTTCCTTAAGACTATCGTATCTCTTTTTTACTTCTTTAAACTGCTCTATAGCCCTCATATTAACTGGTTCAAGCTGCCTCCTTTTATCCCTTAATTCTTCAACCTCTTTTTCTAGAATGTAAGGGTCCACAACTTCTACGGGTTCAGACAAGTCTTTCTTTTTATCTTCAAGTTCTTTTTCAAGTATATGTCTTTCTTCCCTGATTTTTTCTAATTCGATTATCAACTGTGTAATTTTACCTCTCAATTTCTCTATATCTTCTTTTAGGTGTTCATAGCTTTGTCTTTTTTCCTTCAAAGTCTCTCTTAAGTTTTCTACTTCGATTTTTAAATCCTTTATCTCGTCAAGAACAGTTTTTTCAAGAGCAGACAAACGACCGACTTCATCTTTAAGTGTTGCTATCTCTTTATTTAATTCATTGATTTTACGTTCTAAATTCTTTGTTTCCTCTTCTAACTGATGCATCTCTTCTTTTAACTCTTTCTTTCTCTCCGTTAATTGATTTAAACTAGCCTTTTTACTGGCTAAAGCGTAATTTACATCTTCCAGCTTTTTCCTTACAGATTCCACTCTCTTTTCTTTTTCCCTGATTTTTTCTTGGAATTCCCTTGCTTTTATTCCTTCTAGAAACATAGTAAGATCTGCTTCTATTTTACGCAATTTATTTATTTCTACTTCAGTTTCTTTAATTTGTAACCTTACTTCTGATATATCTTTTTGCTTCTGGTGTAATAAGTCCGTTTTTTCTTTAATTTTACGTTTTCGTTCTTCTATTTTCTTTGTTATGTCCTCTATTTTCATATGTAGCTTTTCCAGTTCCTGATGTTTTTCATTTAGTACGTCGAATACTTTGCTTCTTTCCTTTCTGAGAATCTCCAGTTCTTCGAAGAGTTGACTTCTTAGTGTCTCTTTTTCCTTTCTTCTAGCTTCTAATTCAGCAAGTTCCTCTTCAAGTTTCTTTGCTTTTGCCTCTAGGCTAAAAACTGATACCTTTTCTTTCTTAGAAAATCCACCTCGAATAACTCCTGAGGGTTCTATTACATCTCCTTCAAGTGTAACTATTTTCACTCTATGTCTTCTCGCTACCCTTCTTGCCACATCAAAATCTTCGACTATGATGGCTCGACCTAAAAGAAATTCAAATGCAGGTCTACAGTGAGGAGGAAACTGAACAAGATCAACAGCTACATCTATGATCCCCTTTTCATCAAATTCCTCAATAAATATTCTCCGGGGCTTAAGAAAATTTAAGGGCAGAAAAGAAGCCCTTCCAAGCTTCCTTTCCTTTAAAAACCTTATACATTCAGCAGCTACTCGGTCGTTCTCAACGACTATGTAGTTTATTTGGTTTCCTAAAGCTGCACCAATTGCTAAAAGGAACTTTTCATCAACTTTTAAAAGTTCACCAACTGTGCCAATTATACCAGAAATTACACCACTATCTCTTAATTCAAGTAATTTTCTTGTCGCGATATACTGTGCAGACTCTCTTAGAACCTCAAGTTGTCCCTCTACACGCTTTAACCTACCTCTTAATTCGTTGTACTCCAAAAAAAGATTTTTTATTTCCCCATCAATTTTTTCTATCAACTTCCTTTTTTCTTCAATTTTTCTCTGAATTTCTGTATTATCTTTTTTCATCTTTTTTAATTCGAACCCTAAACGATTTTCATTTACTCTTGTAACTTCTAAGTCTGCCTTGAATTCTTTTTGCATTTCCTTGAGAGAGTCCACTTCCCTTTCTAAACTACTTATTTCTTCCATCAAAAACCTTTCTTCAGTCTTAAGGGATGAGAGTGCCGATTGAAGCTTCGAAAGTTCCTCTTTAATGCTCTTTAGTTTAAATATGGCATCTAAACCAGCCTTAGAAGCTTCTTCCCTGAGATTTCTTAGCTCATCTAACTCTCTCTCCAATAACTCTTCAGTTTTACGTTTTTCCTCCTCAAGACCTCTTATCTCATTATTTAGTGTAATTATCTTCTCTGAATAATCTCTGAGTCTTTTAGATAATGCTTCTCTTTTATTGAGTACTTCGCTTAATCTTGTCTTAAACATCTTAAGAGATGCTTTTCTTCCCCTTAGTTCAGCCCTTAAATTAGACAGTTTTTCCTTAACATCACCAAGCCTTTCAGAAATATATTTCTCAACAGTCCCACGCTTAGTCTCAAATTCTTCCTCTAAATTTTTGATTTCAGTCAGCAGTTCTTCCTCTTTTTCCTTCAATTTTTTCATTTTCTCTTCGACGTCACTTTTAACGTGGACTAAATTTTCTAACTCTTCCGATTTCAAAACATACCTAGTATAAACAAGAAGAGCTTCCTTACGCTTTATCTCCTCACCCAAAGCAATATAATGGAGAGCTACTTCTCTTTCCATTTTTGTTCGCTCAAATTCTCTCCGAACCTCAGCAATGATCAGTCTTATCCTTTCAAATTTCTCTGTAACTTCTTTAAGTTCCTGCTCAGCTTTCAACCTCTCCTCTTCAAAAACAGAAATCTCCGAAATATCTTCTAAAAGTTGTCTTATCTCCAGCGGACTCATAGTAGCAAACCTAGTTACCTCACCCTGAAAAATAAAATTATATCCACCGGGAGAAAACCTTAAACCATCTAAAAGTCCCAAAAGCTCCGTACGCGTAGCTCTTCTACCATTAATCCTATAAACAGTACCACCCTTTCTCCTTACAACCCTTGTAATGGAAATTTCCCTATCCTTTAAGGGAAGCTGGCTATCAGAATTATCCAAAATTAAAGTAACCCTAGCCATGTCAGCAGGTTTCTCCTTCTTAGTACCAGCAAAAACCAGATCACTAAGACTTTTAGCTCTCATTCTCTTAGCAGAAATATCTCCAAAAACAAAAGACAAAGCATCAATCACATTACTCTTACCAGCTCCATTAGGACCTACAATAACATTAAATCTAGGGCTAAAATTAATACTTATATTTCTATTCCCAAAACTTTTGAACCCATACAATTCGATACGTTTAATATAAACCAACGGTAACCCCCGACTTATTACACATCAAAACCATCAAAAAATAAAAATCATTTGGTAACCCCAACATAATACCACAAACTATTCATGTGTATTTTCGCCATCTTAAACTATAAACAAGCCAGTTCTCTGAAATTTTTAAATCGCAAACTCGGCACTAAACCCTTAACAAAATTACACACCCTAAAACGCATTACAAAATTTACTCCATTCTACAAAAATATAAAACCTAAAACCGTTAGCTGGTAGTTATAACCTTGTACCTAATCTTAAGTCAAAAACATAAACAAAATGGGAGATGGTAGCCCGGCCCGGATTCGAACCGGGGTCCCCGGCTTTCCCCTTTGCTTAAGACTACCGACAAAAGTAAAACCAGAGGCCGGGAGGCTTGACCACTACCCCACCGGGCTACGATAATTCGGTGGATCCAGCACTTCACCAAAATCTCTATATACGTATTGGGATTTATAAATTTATCTTATCTAGGAATTAGGGAATTGCTAAATTAAATATGACGCTCTAATAACACGTGTATTTCTATTTAGAGAGTGAAATTACGCATTTGGTTCTTTCCTCGAGAACTTGAAAAACTCGTAAGGGAAGATCTAACTTCATTTTAACCTACAGTATTTCCTGTAGATGGCTTCTATGTCTGTCATTAACTTTACTTTACCTATACGGTCTCTTGCTGGTTTTCTGTAAATTTGAAAGAAGATAATCGTATTAAGTGAAGTTTTAGATGACATCGGTGTGTTTCTGAAGCTATTTTTTAGCTCTAACTATTATCATTTTTCCGGCCTTATATCCGTAATTTAAGGCAATTTTTTCTATTTTTTTGATTATCTTTTTTAGTCTTTCAGCTTTTGGACCTTTTATTTGTTTTATCAAGTTCCTGGTTTCTTTGCCCCATGTTTTCAGGAAATCTTCGCCGCTCAGCCTTTTTTGAACATCAATCACGCTTATTTTTATATTTTTAAACCCGGTTTTTCTCAGGATGTTGATATAATCTTCAGGTTTGTGAAGACCCCATAAATGTATACCTTTTGCTGTTTTTAACGCTTCTTGATAAACATATTCCGTTAGTATGGGCAACTTCTCTGCCAAATTCTCCGTTTCGTAGAGAAACTTGTCAATGACAATTACTTTCCCGTCTTTCTTCAAAATTCTATGCATTTCTACGGTAATGTCATTAATGTTTTTGTCTTTGATAATTACAAGTTCGTGAAAGGTAAGTATTGAAACTATGGAATCGGTTACAGAGCTTTTTAATGGTATGTATGCAAAATTGCAACAAATTAGGGCGATTTCCAAGTTAATGGCATCGAATTTTAACATTTTCTTTGCAGATGCAAGTCTCTTGCAACTTCCATCAAGACCTATAATGAATCCTTTTTTCATAACCTCTAACAGGTGCTTAATGCTTCTACCACTACCTGTACCAAGATCAACGACAATGCGGTTCACAATGGTTGCTAATATCCTTTTAATTTGCATACTGCCTCCTCTCGGTGATTTGTGTACACTTTATGTCTATAATTTTTCGGTGTTGTTGGTGTACCGTTTCATTTAAATTAATGATATCCTTAGCTTTTAAATGAAGACTCAGAAGATTTTACTGTACAGGAAGGAGAATTTATGCTGAATTTAGGGAGTAGGTTTAAGGAAGTTAAAAAATTTTTAGATAATGTTGCTAAGCTTTTGGGTGATTCTGTTGTTGAAATAAGTTTGTTTGGGTCGAAAGTACGTGGAGAAAATAGCAAGAATAGTGATATTGATGTATTGGTAGTGGTTAAGGGGGGTAGAAGGGACGCCTTTAGTGCATTAAAGTTAATATATAGGGATCTTGGAGATATGTGGCTAGATTTAGCCGCTCAAGGCTGTGTTGTGGAGTTTGTAGTGTTCGGAGAGGACGAGTGGAAGGAAATGGCTAAAGAAAGATATAGTTTTTCAATTAATGTTGAAGGTGAAAAAGTTGTCGTTTATAAGGGAAGTTCAGATTCTACTAGTTAAAGCTGAGCGGAAGCTTGAACATGCACAGAGAGCCTACAATGTTGGTGACTATGACTCAGCCCTTGGAGATTCATATAGGTGTGTGGAACTTTGTATTAGGGCGTTGCTTTTAAGTCATGGAATAATTAAGATCCCTAAAAACTCATGGTGGAATATTGCAGTTATTTTCAAAAGAGTTAGTGTTAAAAGGAGGTTTTCCACGAGAACTAGCCAAGGAGATAGGTTTACTTGCATCACAAAGAGCAAAAGCAGATTATTCGCCCCTCTTCGTTGATGAAGAGGAGGCTACTAATGCATTAGAAATTGCCAGTAAAACGCTTGAAACAACGAAGAAAATCATAAGATAAGATTATAACCCACTTAATATCCTAAATACAGATGTATGAATCAAAATCAAATAAGGGGGAATATTCTCAAGTTAGTTGTGGTATGACATTTAAACTATAATGTAGTTTTATCTTAAACTTAAACACTTATCTCACAATTTTACTTTTACGTATTTTTGACAAACTTCTTAACTTCTGGGAACATCTGCATAAGAGTTAGAATGGTTATGTTTATAATTTCACGTTGTTGGTGTACCGTTTCATTTAAATTAATGATCCTTTTAGCTTCTAAAGAGTTAACAGATTACTGGGTGAATTGTCATGCCAGTTATTGTAACTTCTAAGGAAGATATGGCTAGTCTTAATATTAAGGATAGACTTTTAGAACTTTATAACTTTGTGGAGACAGGAGATTCCTTTGAAGGATTTCCTATCTATAAATTTGACGATATTCTTCTCATAACTACTGTTAGGGATGTAATATACGCGGATCATTTAGAGGAGAGATTTAAGACCGATTTGTTTGTTTTTGCTAGTCGTCACAAATCCGTCTCGGGTACACCTGCTCTTCTGGTGCATTCACCTGGTAATTGGGTTAACGAGGCTTTATTTGGAGGAAAGCCGAAAGAACTTTCAGTAGCTCCTCCTAGTGCCATTAAGGAAGCTTTGGTTGAATTGGCAAAACAAAAGAAGAAACTTGGGTTGGAAGCTTATGACGTTACATTAGAGGTTACTCATCACGGACCGACCTCAATGGATACTCCCGTTGTTTTTGTTGAGCTTGGTAGTAGCGAAAAGCAATGGAAAGACCCGGTTGCTGCTGAAGCTGTTGCTCATGCATGTATTAAAGCCGCAAGATCTTTAAACAAAAGTTATAAAATTGGAGTTGGTTTTGGGGGTAGTCACTATGCACCTCAGTTCACAAAAGTTGTTTTGTTTTCAGATTTTGCGGTTGGACATATAGTGCCGAACTATGTTTTTGATAAAATCGATAGGGAGATGATTGTTAAGGCGGTTGAAAGAACACATGGCGAAGTGGAATACGCTCTTCTAGATTGGAAAGGACTGAAAA
>Ga0180300_10000110_pt1 | contig 30231 bp, 29 predicted proteins | sample GuaBasSediGuay15_FD_121798 | JGI IMG/M metagenome (GOLD analysis project Ga0180300, IMG submission 121798) | Subseafloor sediment microbial communities from Guaymas Basin, Gulf of California, Mexico - Guay15, Core 4569-2, 21-24 cm | ecosystem: Environmental > Aquatic > Marine > Hydrothermal...
AACTTATATTTATCAAAAACAGGAGGAAAAAATGGGATACAGGAAGTTGAAATACGATGAAATTCTCTTCAAACCTCCAGACCTTCCATTCAAACACACTGGTGAAATAAAGGGGAAAACGGAGATTGTTGGTCAGACAAAGGCGCTTGATGCACTTATGGTTGCCATAGAGACTGAACAGCCTCATTACAATGTTTTTGTTTCAGGGCCTCCTGGAACAGGGAGGCGCACAGCGGTCAGGCACATATTGAAAAAGGCTAAGAGGAAAAGGAAACCAGAGGATAAATGTTATGTATACAATTTCTCCAACCCTGATTCACCAATTCTACTCAGGTTCAAGGCAGGAAAAGGAAGAAAATTTAAGAAGGAGTTTGAATCACTTGTTTCTGCATTACTTACAATGATTCCAGAGGTTTTACAGGGGGAGGTTGTTCAGAAGATAAGGGAGAGAATCATAGAGAAGTACAAGAAAAAGGAAGACAGACTTTACAAGGATTTTGAGAAAAAGGCATTGCAAAAGGGATTTCAGGTTTCTGTTGTTAAGGTTGGTCCTTTACAGAAGCCTGTTTTGAAACCCATTATTGATGGAGATGCTATTGATTTCCAGTCACTTGAGCAACTTGTTAGTGAGGGAAAGGTGAAGAAGACAGAGTTTGAGAGAATTGAGAGGGTTTACAGGGAACTTTCATTTGAACTCCAGACAGTTCTCAAAACAATATCTGATGAGAATAAGAGGGCGGCAGTTGAACTTGAAGAATCAATAATGGATGTTTTAAGGCCACTGGTTGAAATGAAGATTGCTGAACTCAAGGAGAATTTCAGGGATAAAAAGGTTGGGATGTTTCTTGATGCATTTCTTGAAGATTTAATGGGTGACCTGAATAACATTATTAAATCCGAGGGTTTCCCTTTGAAGTACAGGGTTAACCTTCTTGTGGACAACAGTAATGTGAAGACTGCCCCGGTGGTGTTTGAAAACTCTCCAACCTTTAACAAGTTGTTTGGCACCATAGAGGTGACCACTGATAGTAATGGTGCTATAAGAACAGATTTTACAATGATAAGGGGAGGTTCACTCCTGAAGGCCGATGAAGGTTTTCTCGTCCTGAATGCATATGATGTACTCACCGAGCCAGGTGTCTGGGAGAAATTGAAAAGGACACTGCGTAATGGTGAACTTGAAATCCAGCCAAGAGAGTATCCTGGAATCTTCGCCCTCACAGGATTGAAACCTGAACCAATAAGGATAAATGTGAAGGTGATTATGATAGGCGAACCCTATCTTTATACTTTCCTCTATAACAACGACCCTGAATTTGGTAAGCTCTTCAAGGTGAGGGCTGATTTTGATAATGAGATGGATTTGTGTAAGGAATCTGCAATGCAGTATGCATATGTGATTAAGAAGGTATCCGAGGATGAGAAACTTCTTCCTGTAAAGAAGGATGCGGTTCTGAGGTTGATTGAGTATGGGGTCAGGCTTGCAGAGAACAGAAAGAAGATTTCAACTGAATTCAACAGGATTGCTGATGTTGTGAGGGAGGCAAATTACTGGGCAAGGCAGAAGAAAAAGAAGTTCATTACTGAGAAGGAGATAAGGGAGGCGATTGAGCACAGGTACAGAAGGTCAAACCTTATTGAGGAGAAAATCCTGGATATGATAAGGAGTGGGGACATCTTTGTTGATGTTGATGGGTTTGCAGTGGGACAGATAAATGGGCTGGAGATTTATTCCATTGGTGACCTTGAGTTTGGCAAACCTGTAAGAATCACAGCAACTGTATCCATTGGGAATGAGGGAGTGGTGAACATAGAGAGGGAGGTTCAACTTTCAGGCCCTATCCACTCCAAGGGGGTTTTAATACTTGCAGGTTTTTTGAGAGAAAGGTTTGCACAGAGGTTTCCACTCTCCCTCAATGCCTCAATTTGCTTTGAGCAATCTTACACAGGAATAGATGGTGATAGTGCATCATCTGCTGAACTTTATGCCATTATATCAGCCCTTTCAGGTGTGCCCATTGACCAGAGTCTGGCAGTAACAGGTTCAGTGAATCAGAAGGGCATGATTCAGCCAATAGGTGGTGTGAATGCAAAGATTGAGGGATTCTTTGATGTATGTAAAATAAAGGGTTTGACAGGGAAACAGGGTGTGGTGATACCAGAGACCAATGTTGATGAACTTATCCTCAAAGAGGAGGTAGTGGAGGAAATAAAAAAGAAGAAGTTCCACCTGTATTCTGTTAAGACTGTTGAAGAGGGTATTGAATTGCTCACCCATAGACCTGCCAGTGAGGTTTTCAAACTTGCGGAGGAGAAGTTGTCTGAGTATGCAGAAACCCTGAAGAAATTCAAATAGGAGGATATATGTTATTATTTTTAATATTAGGTGTTTTAAGTGGTCCAGAGGTGACAAAATATGTGCTGGATAATGGATTGAGGGTTGTTTTTGTTGAAGACCATTCAGCCCCTGTTTTTGCCGGGGTTGTGCAGTTTGATGTTGGTTCATATCTGGAACATCCCGGGATAACAGGGGTTTCACATCTTCTGGAACATATGCTTTTCAAGGGTTCAAAAAAACTCGGGACAATAGACTATGGTAGAGAGAAAAAAATCATCCAGAGGATATGGGATATCTATGAGAAACTTCCATATGCAGATTCACTTGAGAGGAGTAAACTTAGAGAAGAGTTGAAAAAATTGAAGGAGGAGGAGAAAAAACTGGTGGTTTCAGAGGAGATATGGAAGATTTATTACAGGGTGGGTGGAGCAAATATGAATGCGTCAACAGGGAATACCTCAACTCAGTATTTTCTTCTTCTTCCCTCAAATAAAAAAGAGGTGTGGGCAAAGACAGAGTCTGACAGGTTCCAGAATCTTGTGTTGAGAGAATTCTATTCAGAGAGGGATGTTGTTAATGAGGAGAGGAGAATGGGTGATGGCAATCCGTCCTCTGTGCTCTGGGATAATCTCATTGCAACTGCCTATATAGCCGCTCCTGTTAGATGGCCTGTTATCGGATGGGAAAGTGACATTATGAATATAACACCACAGGAGGTTATGGATTACTATAAAAAGAACTATGTCCCGGAGAGATGCGTCATTGTTCTGGCGGGGGATGTTTACCCTGAAAAGGATATAAAACTCGTGAAAAAGTACTTTGGTAGATGGAAGAAGAGAAAGCCACCTCTGATAAGAATAACACAGGAGCCAGAGCAGAGAGGCACAAGAAGGGCACACGTAGAATTCAGGGCTACCCCAAGGATGGGGATTGCATTCCATGGCCCTTATTATGGTACAAAGGATTACTTTGCACTTGAACTCCTGAGTATGATTCTTACTGATGGTAATAGTTCTATAATGAGACAAGAACTTGTTGATAAAGGTATAGCCACATCTGTGAATTCATATGTTATGGATTTTGATAAGAAGGTGGTATCCCTTATGACCATATTTGTCAATCCTGCTCCTGGAAAGAATTTCAAGGAGGTTGAGGACTCCGTGTTTTCCATACTGGAGAGTATAAAGAAGGAAGGCATAAGTCAGAGGTCACTTAAAAGGGCAAAGAACAACTATAAAAAAGACATTCTATCATGGCAGAAGAATGTGTTGTGGATGGCAATAGGAGCAGCGTCAAATGAGAGGGTGATGGGCGACCCTGAATATAGTTTTAAGGTTCTCAAGACAATTGAAGAAATAAAGATAGAGGATGTGATGAATGTGCTAAAAAAATACATCAGTCTGGATAGGGCAACAATAGTTACACTCGGAGGTGAGAAATGAGAAAGATTCTGTTAATAGGGCTCTTGTCCCTTTCAATTCTGGCGGGAGAGATGAAATCACCAATGGCAAAAGAGGTGGAGAGGATGAAGTTTCCACCACTGAAGTGGGATGTGCCAGAGGTGGGTAAGGATATCAAGATGTTGAAGGAGAATGGTTCAGTAATCTTTTTGAAGGAGAACCATAATCTACCCCTTGTTGAAATCACAATTTATGTGAGGGGAGGTCGTTTATATACAGACCCCACTGACAGGGCTGTTTGCGAACTCCTTGCCCCAATGCTGGAAAGGGGAGGGACAAAGGATTTGTCCCCTGAAAAGTTCTCTGACATACTGGACTTTAATGCAATAAGCTTTTCAGTTGACCAGGGTGTTGACCATTACACAATCAGATTGAGTTGTATGAAGGAGGTTCTTGATACAGCCTTTTACCTTTTGAAACAGGCTCTCTTTTACCCGTCCTTTAATGAAAGGATAATGAAGGTTGAGATTCAGAACATTAAAGATACATGGAGGAAGAATCTTGAAACCCCTTCAAGGGCACTGTGGATTCTGTCTGATTATGTTGCATATGATGGTCATCCTGCAGGTTCTCTACCTGATTTTACTGTTTTTGAATCCAGGGTGAAGGAAAAACTTCAAAGGATTCACAGGATGTTCTTTGTGCCAGAACACATGGTTATTGGTGTTGTTGGGGATGTCACAGAGGAGGAAATAAGAAGTGCGTTCAAGGATTTTAAGCCAGATTATAAATCTGAAGGTTTCAAGGATGATGTGAAGCCATTTTCCGAAGAGCCACAGAAGAAGGTCTTTTTCTACAACCTACAAATCCCGCAGGGATATATCCTTCTACAGGAAAGGGTCAGGGTAGAACCATCAGATTTATACAGGGTGATGCTGATGAACGAGATACTTGGTGGTGGTGGATTTACATCAAGGATTGTGTTAAAGGTAAGGAACGAGATGGGGCTTGCATACAGTACATATACATACTTTTCCCTCTTTTCAAATCCCTTACCTCCTCACTTCTATGCCTTCAGTGCTACAAGGAGTGATGCTGTACAGGATGCAATAGATGCCATTTTGAATGAGATAAAGAGGATAAGGGATGAGAAGGTTCCTGTTGAAGAGATTAAGGTAGCAAAGGATTCTTACCTGAACAGCACAATAACAAGGTACAGCAATGACTGGAGATTTATCCCCAGGATTGTGAATCTCTACTTCAGGGATATGCCACTTGATTATTACTCAAAACTTGCAGAAAATATAAATAACGTTGGTATTGAGGATGTGCTTGAGGCTGCAAGAAAATATATAAACCCTGACAAACTTTACATTCTGATTGTGGGGGATACCACAAAGATAGACCTTGACAAGTTGAGAAAGTTTGGGGAGGTTGAATTTGTAAATCTGGAGGTTAAAGGGCTTTAATGCTTCTTATAACAGATGTTGAAAAGGGTTCAATAGGAGATAAGGCTGGTTTGAAACCAAGCCAGTATATACTTTCAATCAATGGAGAGAGGGTTGATGATGCCCTTGATTTCAGATTCCATACTGCTGATGAGGTTCTTGAGATAGAGATAAGAGAGGGTGAAGAGATATTCAGGGTTTATGTTGAAAAGGGGATAGACCAGGATCTTGGTGTTCAGGTGAAGGATTTTGTTATAAGGAGGTGCCAGAACAACTGTATCTTTTGCTTCATGGACCAGTTGCCCAGAGATGCCAGAGAGTCCCTATTTGTTAAGGATGATGATTACAGGATGTCTTTTCTCTATGGGAATTTTATAACCCTGACAAACCTTGTTGAGAATGATTTCAAAAAAATTGAAAGACTCAGGTTATCTCCTCTTTACATCTCTGTTCATACAACAAACCCCTCTTTGAGGGAATCCATAATGAGAAACAAGAACGCCAGGAAGGTCAAGGAACAGATGGAGAGGTTGATTTCCTCTGGTATAAAACTGCATACGCAGATTGTTCTTCTGCCTGGAATAAATGATGGAGAGGAGTACCTTTCAACTGTTGAGGACCTTGCTTCAATGTATCCTGGTGTTCTATCCATAGGTGTTGTTCCTGTTGGCTTAACAGGCCATAGAGAGGGACTTCCACTTATTATATCACCGGATGGTGAGTGGGCTAAGGAAGTCCTTGATATTTCAAAACCCTATCAGGAAAAATTCAGGGCACAGTTTGGTATTACCTTCCTTTACCTTGCAGATGAGTTTTACATACTTGCAGATGAAGAGATACCCAAAAGAGAGTATTACGATGATTTTCCCCAGATAGAGAACGGGATTGGAATGGTGAGAAGGTTTCTTGATGGTCTTGAAGATATGGAAGTACCACAGATGAGTGGGAGGACAATTCTTGTAACAGGTGTGCTTGCTGAACCCTTTGTAATAAAACTTGAAGAGAAATTCAAAAACACTGGCCAGAGGGCTGAGACCGTTGTGGTTAAGAACAGATACCTTGGTTCTTCTGTTACTGTTGCTGGACTTCTTCCAGGGTGGGATATACTTGCCATGGTTTCAATGATTGAGGGAGAGAACATTATTCTTCCCCCGGATGTTGTTAATGGTGATGGAAAATTTATAGATGACTTTTCCCTGAACGACCTGAGAAAATTTACTGGTAGAAGGATTTATATTGCTCCTTCAGATATTACTGAACTTGCAGGGGTTATAGGATGAGTGCTGTGGCAATCATAGGAAGGCCAAATGTAGGCAAGTCCACCCTGTTTAACAGACTTACAGGAAGAAGAGAGGCAATTGTTGATGACAGGCCAGGGATTACAAGGGACAGGATATACGGGTTTTGTGAATATCTGGATACCCATTTTATAGTTATTGATACAGGTGGATTGAGTTTTGCAGATGACCCCATAACCACAGAGGTCAGAAAGCAGGTTGATTTTGCCATTGATGAGGCAGATAAAATCCTGTTTGTTGTGGATGGCAGGGAGGGTCTGCATCCCCTTGATAAGGAGATTGCAGAGCACCTGAAGAAGAAGGCACCTGAAAAACCTGTTGCTGTTATTATAGCTAAGATGGATAAGGGAGTGGATCCTTCAGTAGAAGCAGAATTCTCTGCACTTGGTTTTGAACCCATTTTCACCATATCTGCATTTCATAAGATTGGAATAGGGGACATGCTTGATTGGGTTATAGAGGGGCTTGAGGGTATTGAACCTGTCCAGGGGTTTGGAATAGCAGTTGTTGGTAAACCCAATGTGGGGAAGTCCTCATTTGTGAATGCCATACTTGGTTATGAAAGAAGTATAGTTACAGAGATACCTGGAACAACAAGGGATAGTATAGACACGCCAGTAAAGATAGGGAAGCAGTGGATTACACTCATAGATACTGGTGGTTTGAAAAAGAAGTCAAGGATGATGAAAGAGGCAATTGAATATTATACAATGCTGAGAACAGTGAGAAGCATTGAAAGGTCTCATGTTTCACTCGTTTTAATAGACTCCTCCATACCTGTAACAAGGCAGGATAAGAGGATTATATCCCTTGTTGAGGAGGGGCTCAAAGGGCTTGTTATTGTTCTAACAAAGGTTGACCTTATACCAAAGAAGATGAGAAAAAAGGTGCTTGAATACTTCCAGAATGAATTGTCTTTTGTCTCCTATGCCCCTTTTCTTATGGTATCTTCTATGACAGGTGAAGGTGTGAATGAAACATTGAAGGTTGCAATTGATGTGGCAAAGAGAAGAAGGATGAGGAGAAGCAAAAAGGAACTGAACAGAATCTTGAGGGATGCATTGAGAAGGTTTCCACCACCCATGCATGGAAGGAAGGTTGTCAGGATTTACAGGATATATGAGGAAGGCCCTGGCAGGTTCATACTCTATATGAATATTCCTGAAGCCCTTAATAGTTCTTACATAAGGTATCTTGAAAGGTCATTGAGGGAAGGTATGGACTTTTTTGGTATTCCAATAAGAATCATACCGAAAGGAGAGAGACCATGAATTTAGTGCTTGTATATGTGCTTGCTTTTATCAGTTCTTATCTACTTGGAGGTATTCCCTTTGGTTTTATTGTGGCAAAGGCAAAAGGAATAAACATCAGAGAGGTGGGGAGTGGTAATATTGGTGCAACCAATGTGTTCAGAGCGGTAGGTAAGAAGGAAGGGATTTTTGTCTTTTTAATGGACTTCTTAAAGGGGCTCATACCGGTTCTGTTCTGGAAACATTACGGAATGTATCCCGGACTTGTTTCAGCAATTGGTGCTATTCTTGGACATACCCTGACACCATATTTAAAGTTCAAGGGTGGTAAGGGAATAGCCACAGGTTTTGGTTCATTCCTTGGATTACTCCCTGCTGCCATTCTTTCATCGTTTGGTGTATGGGTACTATTCTTACTTATTTCAGGGATTGTGTCTGTTGGCTCAATAATGGCTGCAATAACCTTTCCGCTTTTCTATTCAATATATGCGTTTAAGTCCAGTGGAAATGTTGACCCTGTAATACTTGTTTTCACAGGTATAATAAGCATCTATGTTATATACAAGCACAGGGGGAATATAAAGAGACTGTTCAGGGGTGAAGAGCCCAGAATCCTTTATAAAAAGAAGTCCCCTGAGAAGGAGGAATAAATGAGAAAGGGTAAGAATCTCAAGGAGATGCTTGTAAGGTTGAGGGATTTGACCGACCTTATGGTTGAACTTGGGTATGCAGCCATACTCCAGGATGACAGGGAACTTGCACAGGAGGCACAGAGATTGAGGGATGAGATAAGGGAAGTTGCGTACAATATGAGGGTTCTCACCATCTATGCTGCAAAGGGACTACCCAGAAAGGATGTTGAGCAACTTTCCTCTCTCCTCCAGATTGGTGTGGCAGTGAAGGAGATTTCTGATGGAATTGACGACATGGTTGAGATTGTTTCAAGGGGTGTCCATCCCATTGTTCAGGCTGCATACAGAAGGGATTTTATCATGAAGGTTATGGATGTTGAGGAGGAGTGTCCTGTTGATGGTAAATCCCTTGAGAAGGCAAGAATACCCGAAGAAACAGGGTTCTTTATAAGGGCAATAAGAAGGGGGGATGACTGGATTTTTTATCCAAATTCAAAGACGGTTCTTAAAAAAGGGGACAGGATTTTTCTCAAGGGAAAGGATGTTGCAATAAGGAAGATACAATCCTATGTCAAAAAAACGGAGAAAAAGAAAAAGTAAGGTTATTAAGAAAATTTTAACAGAGTCAACCCCACTCCTCCTGCTCACAGTTCTGGGAAGTGCTTTTGCAGGTGGTATTCTTGGCAGAATGGAAGAGGTGATAATGCTCATCCCAGGGGTTATCATTCTTGTTCCTGCAATACTTGACCTTAGAGGAGATGTTGGTGCATCATTTGGTTCAAGGATAAGTTCCCTTCTGCATCTTGGTTCCCTTGAACCTACGTTCAGGCCTTCTGCACTTCTTTTGAACAATATATCCGGTGCATTTTCCCTGAGTTTTGTATTCTCGGGTTTCTTTGGTATGTTTGCCCATCTTCTCTCTGTGCTTCTAAAACTTTCATCTGCTGGGATGTGGAAACTTTCAATGATTGGGCTTTTCAGCGGTGTTCTGTCCAGTTCCATTATGATACCTTTCACATTAAGCCTTGCCATTCTTTCCTTCCGTAGAGGACTTGACCCTGATGATATCATTTCCCCTGCAATTGCAGTGGTTGGGGATGGCATTGCCATTTCTTCCATCTGGGTTGCAACCATCCTTCTGAGAAGGTTCACCATGCCCGACAATGTATTGCTTCCTGTGGGTTTTATAGCAGTGGGGCTTGCAATCCCCAACAGATACAGATGGTGGAGTATATTCATTGAATCCACACCTGTTCTTATAACATGCGGAGTACTTGGTATCATTGCAGGCCTTTTTCTGCACAATCAGGAAAGTGCCCTCGCAGGCCTTCCCTATCTTTTTGTTCTTATACCCCAGATTATTTCAAAGGTTGGTAGCATGGCATCCATTGCAGGGATGAGGCTTACATCTGCTCTGTATCTTGGATTTTCAAAACCATTTAAGTGGAACAGATATGTGTGGGACAACATCATCGCAGTATTCTGGATGGGGGTAATCCTTGTTGTGCCTGTTGCAGGTATCAGTTTTATCACTGCAAAACTGCTCAGTATAGGGAAACCTGAGATTTATCCACTTTTTATGCTCACGCTCCTTATAATGGTTCCCCTTTCTGTTTTGATGAGTATTTTCTCATTCATTCTTGCCTCATCTGTTAAAAGGATAGGGAGAGACCCGTCAAACTTTGTTGTTCCATTGATAACGAGTTTGTCTGATATTGCAGGGATTGCAGTGTTTGTTCTCCTTCTTCCATTAATCTTTTAATTAGATAAGTCCAGATATTCAGCATACATTGTAATTTCAGCAAAAGGGATTCATCAAACCCCTGGATATATGGTCAACAGCCTGGACGCTCTGCATAAAATTAAAGATTTATCAGCAGGTATAGAATATTTCTTCTTGACTAAACCTTGTGTTTGGCTTAAAATTAACAAAAAGTGAGGTGGCTATGAAAATAGAGTTTATTAGAAAGCTCGTTGAGATTGTTGAACAGAGCAACATAGGCGAGATTGAAATCTCACGCTTTGGAACAAGGATTAGAATCAGCAAGAATGGGTCAAGGGTGGTTCAGTCAACTCCTGTACAGGTGGTGGAAAAGGAGGCACCACCCCCTGTGAAGGAGACAGAATCAAAGGTTGAAGAGAAGAAGGAAGAAAAGAGGCCGTCCAACCTTGTGTCAATAAAGGCTCCGCTTGTTGGTACATTCTACAGGGCACCTGCACCTGATGCTCCACCATTCGTTGAGGTTGGTGATATCGTCAAACCAGGACAAATTGTCTGCATTATAGAAGCAATGAAGGTTATGAATGAGATAAAATCAGAGGTGAGCGGAAGAATTGTGGAAATACTTGTTAAGAATGAGGAACCAGTTGAATACGGTCAGGAACTATTCCTGATTGAACCTGTATAATCGGAGGTGATATGGAGATAAGACCTATTCTGGAGAAGATGATAAAAATGGAGGCTTCAGACCTCCATTTAAAGGTTGGTCTTCCTCCAATTCTCCGAATTCACGGAAGATTGGCTCCCCTGAACATGAACCCCTTAACTGTGGATGACCTGAGGAAGATTGCTGCATCACTCATGACAAAGGAGAATCAGCAGAAGTTTGTTGCAAAAAAAGAGGCAGACTTTGCTGTTGGTATTCCCGGGCTTGCAAGGTTCAGGGTGAATGTCTATATCCAGAGGGGGAGCATTGCCATTGCAATGAGAACAATTCCTCACACTATAAAAAGTATTGATGAACTGAATCTTCCGCCAATACTGAAAGACCTTGCAATGTCTCCCAGAGGTTTGATACTTGCAACAGGGACAACGGGGTCTGGTAAGTCAACAACCCTTGCAGCAATGATAGAACACATCAACCAGAACACGGCAAAGCACATTATCACGGTTGAAGACCCGATTGAGTATCTCTTCAGGGATAAAAAGTCAATCATTTCTCAGAGGGAGGTTGGTACAGATACCCTCTCCTTTGCAAGTTCCCTGAGATATATTTTGAGGCAGGACCCTGATGTTATAATGATAGGTGAGATAAGGGATGTTGAGACCATGGACATAGCACTCAAGGCTGCTGATACAGGCCATCTTGTGCTTTCCACACTTCATACACTGAATGCTGCTGAAACAATCAACAGGATTATAAGTTTTTATCCCCCATATCAGCAACAACATGTAAGGGTTCTTCTTGCGGCCACCCTCGTAGGGGTTATTTCTTTGAGGCTTCTTCCACTCAAGGACGGTAAGGGCAGAATTCCTGCAACAGAGATACTTGTATCTACTGCAACAATAAGGGAATACCTGCTTGATGAGGTGAAGACCCTTAAGATTCCCCAGGCGATTACTGAGGGTGACCAGTATGGCATGCACTCCTTTGACCAGTGTATAATGACCTACTACAAGCAGGGACTCATTGATTACGAAACCGCTATTACCAATGCAACCAATCCAGACGAGTTCAAGATGAGGCTTAAAGGGATTGAATCAACCTCAGACGCAGGGTGGACTGAAATCTGATGATAAAGAAAATCCTTGTTGCAAACAGAGGTGAAATAGCCGTCAGGGTTATCAGGGCTGCAAAGGAATTGGGTATAAAAACCGTGGCTGTTTTTTCAGAGGGAGATGAGGAATCACTCCATGTTTTTCTTGCAGATGAGTCTGTGAGAATTGGTCCTTCACAGGTGAACAAAAGTTATCTGAATATTCCAATGCTCATTGCTGCTGCTGAGATAACAGGTGCTGATGCAATACATCCTGGTTATGGTTTCCTTGCAGAAAACCCAAATTTTGCAGAGACCTGCATTGACAGTGGATTTATTTTTATTGGTCCACCACCAGAGGCAATAAAGGCAATGGGGGACAAGTCCGAGGCAAAGAGGATGATGAAAAACGCTGGTGTTCCAGTTGTTCCTGGAAGTGATGGCCCTCTCCAGTCCCTTGACGAGGCCCTCACCATTGCAAAGGAGATAGGTTATCCTGTGATTGTGAAGGCTGTGAGTGGTGGTGGTGGAAGAGGGATGAGGATTGCAAGGGATGAAAAGGAACTCGCTCTCTCTTACAGGATGGCATCCACAGAGGCAGAGGCGGCATTTGGTGATGGTAGAATTTATCTGGAAAAATACATTGAGAATCCCAGACATATTGAAGTCCAGGTTATTGGGGATATGCACGGTAATGTAATCCATCTGGGAGAGAGGGAATGCTCCATACAGAGGAGGCATCAGAAGTTGATAGAAGAATCACCCTCACCAATAGTTGATAAGAAGATGAGGGAGAAGATGGGTGGGGTTGCTGTGAAGGGCGCAAAGGCGATTGGATATTTCTCAGCAGGAACAATGGAATTTATTGTTGATGGGAACAGGAATTTTTACTTTATGGAGATGAACACAAGAATACAGGTTGAACACCCTGTAACAGAGATGATAACAGGTTTTGACCTTGTGAAGGAACAGATACGTGTTGCAATGGAAGAGAAGTTGAGTTTAAAGCAGAAGGATGTTAAGTTTACAGGCCATGCCATTGAAGTTAGGGTAAATGCTGAAAACCCTGAGAAGGGATTTGTCCCAAGTGCGGGGAAAATAGAGACAGTCCACTTTCCAGGTGGTCCTGGAATAAGGATTGATACGCACATTTATCAGGGATACAGAATACCCCCTTACTATGATTCACTCCTTATGAAATTGATCGCGCATGGCAGGGATAGAATGGAGGCCATTGAGAGGCTGAAGAGGGCACTTGATGAATTGGTGATTGAAGGTGTTGATACAACTGCTTCCTTGCATAAAAAAATCCTTGAAAGTGAAGGTTTTATAAAGGGAGATATACATACTGGATACCTTGCTGGACTGGGATATTAGAATCATAGGGATTACAGATGACAGGTATATGGAAGGCAGGTTCTTTGAAAAGATTGAAAGGGCAATACAGGGAGGTGTGAGGGTCATAGAGATAAGGGAAAAGGGACTGACAGGTGCTGATTTTTTTGAAAAGGCAAAGGAGACACTGAAAATATGCAGGGAAAGAGGTGCAAAACTTATTGTGAATGATAGGGTGGACATTGCTCTTGCCATAGGGGCAGATGGTGTCCATCTCGGGAAAAATGACCTGCCTGTTAAAGAGGTCAGGAGGATTTTTGATGGTGTTATAGGGTGGACAGCAAGGAGTTTAGAGGATGCTTTAGTGGGTGAAGAAGCAGGTGCAGACTATGTAGGCGCAGGGAGTGTTTTCAGGTCGGAAACAAAACAGGCAATGATTATTGGGATTGAAGGTTTAAAGAGAATTAAAGAGGCTGTGAATATACCTGTTGTTGCAGTTGGTGGGATCACCCATGATAATGTTGGTAGAGTTATGAAGGCAGGTGTTGATGGAATTGCTGTTTCACAGGCACTCTTTTCAGGGGATCCTTATGAGAATGCAGTTCATCTTCTCAGGATAATGGAGGGTTATGTCAATAATTAAATTTGCCTCCAAGGAGATAACCTGCAAGATTGTTTATTATGGTCCTGGAAGGGCAGGGAAGACCACAAACCTCCAGTATCTTTTCACAAGGATTCCTGCAGAGAAGAAGAGTGACCTTGTCTCTCTTGCAACAGAGACAGACAGAACCCTTTTCTTTGATTTCCTTCCCATAGAACTTGGAAATTACAGAGGATTCAGAACAAGGTTCCAGCTTTACACTGTTCCCGGGCAGGTTTATTACAATGAGACCAGAAAACTTGTTTTACAGGGTGCTGATGGGGTTGTGTTTGTTGCTGATTCACAGGTGCTGAGATTTGAGGACAATATATTGAGCCTTGAGAATATGTTTGAAAATATGATAGCAAATGGTCTTGATGTTGAGAATACCCCTATTGTACTCCAGTACAACAAGAGGGACCTGAACGAGATTGTGAGTGTTGAGGAACTCCAGAAGGCACTCAACCCTGAGAATAAATACAGATATTTTGAGGCAATAGCAATTCAGGGTATGGGTGTTCCTGAGACATTCAAGGCTGTTGGAACACTCGTCCTCCAGAAGGTTAAGGAAAAACTGGGGATATGATGGATACCTACATTTTTGAATTTAATAAAGAGATATTTGATTTTCTCCAGAAGGTGGTTGAGAGCCCGGGTAAATATAATCCTGTGTACATCTTTGGTAAGCCAGGGAGTGGGAAGAGCACAATAATCAGGAGTATATTCAAGCCAGGTGAAGATGTCCTTTTGTTGAAGCCATCTGAACTGGCAGATTTAACGTTTCCCTTGAAAGAAGAATACAGGTATGTGATTATACTTGATATAGACCTTGTCTCCTTTAATGATGATTGGGTCAAAAAATTCTTTATACAGTTTCAGGATTGGATTGATGCTGGAACCCAGGTGATTGTTACTGGTAGCCAGCCACCTGATAAACTTGATATTCCAGAAAGGGTGCTGAGTGGAATCAGGGGTGGTGTGAGTATGGGTATAAGAAAACTCATGAGAAAGGACAGGGAAGAGATAGTTAGTAAGATGTTTCCTGATTTATCAGAGGATATCAGGGATTCTGCAATCCAATCCAGAAGTGAAACAATAAGGGAACTGATAGGCTATATTAAGAGTATGGAGATTGGTGGTGGAGCAGAGGAGAAGACAGAGGCACATCTTGAGGGTGAGCAGTTCAGAGACCTGGTGAAGTCACTTGAGGAGGATATGCCCTCAATCACACAGGAGAGGTCAATTGAGGAGGAGTTGAGGGAGGAGTACAGGGCAAAACTCTATGTTTGGGAGATGAAGGGGTTTAACTGCGAAAGGCTAAAGAAAGTAATAGATGGACCAATTGAGGATATTACAAGGGAGTTCGTATCCTTCACAACAGATGTGCAGAGGCTTGTTGAACTCCAGAGAAGATATGGACTGATTGACCCTGCACTCCTTACAGATGAGGAACGGAAGGAGATAGAAACAGACCTGTTCAATCCCGATAAAATACTTGAACTTGACAGGAGGATAGGTGAACTTGAGAAGAGGTCGGAACTTAAAACAAATTTTTCCAGGTATCTTGATTGGGAGAAGGGACTTGATTCCCTTGTTTCTGGTAAGGGGAATCAGGATGTGCTTTCATTCATAAAGGATTTTGTTGAGAAAAAGATTGAATGGGCAGGTGTTTATGGAATAGTTGGAAAGAGAGGATATGGTAAGACCCACCATTTGAATGCCATTGCTGTTGAACTCTTCAGGAATCATCCCCAGGTGATTGTTGGTTATGCAGGGCTCCCCAGTTTAATCCAGAACCCTGAAGGAATGCTTGCCACACTTTCAGAATGTGACATCATTCTCCTTGATGATGTTGACAGGATTTCAACTAAGGGTGGTGTTGATTTGAAGCCATTTTTTAAGAAGAATTCAAATAAGTGCATCATTTTCACTTCCACCCGGTCACCAGAGGGGATAACAGGACTGGATATCCCTGATAACAGGCTTTTTGTACTTGATGAGCCTGATATAGAAGTGAAAAAGGCAATGTTGAAAGTGATTATTGAAATGGGAGATTACAGTAAGGATGTTGATTATGAGGAGGGGCTTGAGAAGGTAAAAGGTGGATTTTATGAGGTAGAGTTTTATGCGAATACAAAGAGCAGAAGGGTGGTGGTTGAAGAAGCTGAGGAGGAGATTCCTTCCGAAGAAAAGGTTGAGGAGATAGAGGAAGAGGTTGTAGAAGAGGTTAAAGAGGTTGAAGAGGTTGGGGAGGTGGAGCAGGTTGTAGAGGAACAGTTGTCACTGGAGGAGCCTGTTGAAAAGATAGAAGAAGAGGCTGAAGAGAAGGCAGTAGAAGAAGAAAAGGTTGAAGAACCTGAGAAGACCAAAGTATCTGAGCCACCTGAAGAGATAAAGGGTGAGGTTTCAAAGATTGAGGGATACGACATAAACATTGAGAATGTAAACCTCAGAATAACCAAGGAATTGTAGAATGGCTATAAAGGGTTCTTTAAAAGAGGCCTCAATACCAGATGTGATGCAGATGCTCTCTATGGGAAGGAAAACAGGTGTTCTGAGCATCACCAATGGAGAGGAAATAGTATATATTTACTTTGAGGATGGAGAAATAACAGGTGCAGGTTCAGTTTCAAAGGCGGATAAAATAGGGGACATCCTTATTGCAAGGGAGAAGATTACAGAAGACCAGTTGAATGAGGCCCTTGAAATACAGAAGAGCAAGCCAGACTTATTACTTGGAGAAATCCTCTATGAAAGGGGGTATGTTGATGAGGAGACCCTGAGGGAGGCCCTTGCGGAGCAGATAAAGCAGGTTTTATTCTATGTTTTTAAATGGGAAGAGGGGATATTCAATTTTGAACCCGGTGTGAATAAGGTTAAAAGGCTTGCCTCAATCAAGATAAAACCAGAAGACCTTCTCCTTGATGCTGCACGTATTATTGATGAACTCGGGGTTGTCCAGTTTCCAGATATGAAAGACATTTTGACAAGGACACATGTGAAGCCTGAATCACTGAAGGACGAAGAAAGAAGGGTTTATGAAATCATAGATGGTAACAGGACAGTTGAAGAAACACTTGAACTGACAAGGATGGATGAGTTTGTAGCAATGAAGGCACTTGCCTCATTGATTGAGAAGGGTTATGTGAAGGCAGCACAACCTCCGCCAATCTCAAAGGAGAGGGCTTTTACAAGAATATCAGAACATGAGAATCTGGGTATCGCATTCCTCCACATGGACATGCTTGATGAGGCAGAGAGAGAGTTCAGGAGGATACTTGAAATTGACCCTGCAAATTCAAGAAGCAGATTTTTCCTTGCAATAATTAAATTCCTGAAGGGTGAAGGAGAAAGGGCTGTTGAGTTGCTTGAAGAGGCAATAAACAGTGGATTCCAGCACCCGAGCCTTTATTCAAACCTGAGCGTATTCCTTGAAAGGATGGGGAAACTTGACAGGGCGGAGGAGGTTCTCAATGAGGCAATTGAGCACTGGAAGGATGTGGGTATCCTCTATCTGAACAGGGGTATTGTGAGATTCTATCTTGGTAATCTGAAGGAGGCCAGAGAAGACCTTGAAAAATTCCTGGAACTTGAGGTTGAGAATCCCATAGCCAGATACTATCTTGCACTGATTGAAAGGATTGAGGGGAATATACCCGATGCCCTTAATCACATGCTTGAGGGTCTGACCGCTTCCCCTGATTTTCCAGAATATTACAACAATCTGGGAAGACTTTATGAAGAAACAGACGAATATGAGCAGGCAGAAAGTATGTTCAAAAAGGCACTTGAACTCAATCCAGAATACATACCTGCAAGAATGAACCTTGCTAATTTTTATTACAGGAATGGGTATTACAAGATTGCAATGGATGAGTATAAGAAACTTTCCTCACTTGGGGTTGAAAACTGGGAGATTTATTTCAAGATGGGAAACATTGTGCTGAAAAGAGGTGATGTGAAAGAGGCTCTTAGATACTATACAATGTCCCTTGACCTTGACCCTGACAACGAGGTGGTGAAAAGAAATATAGAGATACTCCAGAAGGATTATGGAATGGGAATTTAATCTTCTTAAAAAGACCATAAGGGAACTTCTCAATTTTGACCCTGACAATTACAAGGAAAGGCCATTTAAGAGGAGGTTAAACTCAAGAATGCGTTCTTTGAAGGTTACAAGTTATGCTGAATATGCAAGGATAATAAGGACTGATAAGGAGGAACTTGAAAGACTTAAGAACGCACTCACCATAAATGTTACAAAATTTTTCAGAAACAGGGAGGTCTTTAAGATTATCCAGAGAGAAATTTTACCAGAACTGGATGAACCAGTGGATATATGGAGTGCAGGTTGTGCAACAGGTGAGGAGCCATACACCCTTGCAATAATACTCCTTGAAACAAGGAAAAGAGGTAGAATTCTGGCTACTGATGTGGACGAACAGGCAATTGAGAAGGCTAAAGAGGGTGTTTACAATGAATTCTCCTTTGAGGAGACCCCTTATTTTGTTAAGACAAAATACTTTGATAGGGCTGGAGACAATTACATCATAAATGAAAGGGTCAAGGAGATGGTTGAATTCCAGGTTCAGGATTTGAAAGAACTTTCCTCCTTCCACAGATTGTTTGACATCATACTCTGCAGGAATGTTCTCATATACTTTTCCAAGGATTTTCAGGAAGAGTTAATGAAAGAATTCTACAGGAGGCTTAAAAGTGGCGGCTATCTCATTCTGGGAAAGGTGGAGGGGATGTTTGGTCAAAATGTAAAGTTGTTCAGGCCATACAACCTGAGAGAAAGGATATATAGAAAGGCATGAAAAAGATATTTGTGAAAATAGGTGAAATGAAGTATGGAGAAACGCCAGACATTCTTGTAACAATGGGTCTGGGGTCATGTGTTGGTGTTGCCATATATGATGTGAGGAAGAAACGGGGTGCCCTTCTTCACTTCCTTCTTCCTGAAAATACCCGTGATGATGATAATCCTTTTAAGTATGGGAATCCAGGCATCAGGGAAACATTGAAATTTCTGGTAAACAGGGGGTCTATCAAAAGTGACCTTGAGGCCAAGATTGTTGGAGGTTCAGTTATGTTTGCCCAACTCCTGAAAAATCCTGATAGTGCCATTGGTAAGAGGAATATTGAGATTGCAAGAAAGATTCTTGAGCAGGAGGGGGTGAGCATAACTGGAGAGGATGTGGGTGGAGATTATGGAAGGAGCATGGAGTTTAATCTTGAATCTGGAGAGGTGAGGGTAACATCGTACAAAGCAGGAGAGAAGGTGATATGAGGAAGATAAAGGTTCTGGTGGTGGATGACTCTGCATTCATGAGGAAGATGCTCAGGGAGATTCTTTCATCGGACCCTGATATAGAGGTGATAGATGTTGCCAGGAACGGTAAGGAGGCTGTTGAGAAGGTTAATTTATTGAGCCCTGATGTTGTTACCATGGATGTGGAGATGCCCGTTATGACAGGCATTCAGGCAGTTGAGAGGATAATGAAGCAGAAGCCCACCCCAATCATAATGGTGAGTGCCTACACAGTGGAGAATGCAAGCATAACCTTTGAGGCACTTGATAGGGGCGCACTTGATTTTATCACAAAACCTGGTGGGCCTATATCCATACGATTGAAGGATGTGAAAGAGAAAATTATAGAAAAGGTGAAGGCTGTTTCCCATGTGAATGTGAGGGCATTGAAAACCCCATTGAAGAGGGGTGAGACACTTAAAGCCCTTCCAGGTGATATGGAGAAAATCGTTGTTATTGCGAGTTCCACTGGTGGACCAAAGGCGCTTTCCTATATAATCCCGAGACTTCCAGGTGATTTAAGGGCAGGTATCCTTGTTGTTCAGCATATGCCAAAGGGATTTACAAAGCCATTTGCGGAAAGGCTTGATAAACTTTCAAAACTAACAGTGAAAGAGGCAGAGGAAGGGGAGAAAATATCAAGTTCTACGGTGTACATTGCACCTTCAGGTTATCATATGAAGATAGGTGAGGAGTGGATAATACATCTTACCAATGATGCCCCCATGCACGGGGTGAGACCTGCAGCAGACATCACCATGTTATCTGCAGCCTCTGTATCTGGTAAAAGGACAATTGGTGTGGTTCTCACAGGCATGGGCAAGGATGGTTCAATGGGGGTTAGGGAGATTAAGACCAGAGGAGGAAAGGTTATTGCCCAGGATAGGAAGACATCAGTAATCTTTGGAATGCCAAAGGCAGCAATAGATACTGGATGTGTTGATGAGGTCCTCCCCCTTGAGGATATTCCAGAGGGTATAGTAAACATGGTTGCTGTAAAATGATAGAGAGAATAGAGAAACTCCTGAAGAAAATAAAGTCCTCTGGTGATGCACTTGAGAGACAGAAGTTAATATCAGAGATAAAAATGGAGATAAAGCAGTTTCAGAGTTATCTGGATAATGTTCTTTTAGAGTTAGAGAAGATTGAGAAGGACCATTCAATGCCTGAACATGTGGTGAAAAGGCTACTTGTTTCTTCTGTTGACATACAGACCCTGGTAGATGAAGGATGGAGGCACATAACCCAGGGCAGGTATCAGGATGCAATGCAGGTTTTGAGAAAGGCGAAGAAACTTGCACCTGACAACATCAGGATTTACATACTTCTTGGCTGGGCGTATATCCACCTTGAGAGGTATGATGAAGCAATGGCCGTGTATCAGCAGGCATTGAAGATTGACCCGGAGAATCAACTGGTGAGGGCAAATCTTGGATACATCAATTATAAACTTGGAATCTACGGTGAGGCAATAGAGAAGTTATCCAGGATAATAAGGGATGGCAGAGATAGGGAGGCATTGCTCTATGCCCATATGTATCTTGGACTTGTCTATTACGATAGGGAGATGTATGATGATGCTATTGAGTTTCTTGAGAAAGCAATAGAGATGGGGCCAAATCTTTTTGAGGCGTACTTTTTCCTGGGTCTTTCCTATATCAATAAAGGTGAAACGAAAAAGGGAAAAAGAATTCTCATGGAACTTTCAGAACGTAGACCTGAAAATATTTGGACAAGACGAGCAAGGGAGGTGTTGAATGGTTGAAGAGTATTGGGGATTGAAGGAGAAGCCTTTTCTAAATACAGCAGACCCCAGGTTCACATACAGGAGTGACGATTTCAATGAGGCATACGCAAGGATTATATACAACATAAGTGAAATTGGGGGCGGACTTACATTGATTACAGGTGAGATTGGCTGTGGTAAGACCTTCCTTGCAAATGCCATAAAAAATGACCTGGAGCAGGCAGGCCACAGGGTTATTCTGATAACAAATCCTATTTTTACACAGGCTGGATTCCTGAGATGGATACTTGAGGGATTTCTTGAGGGTTCAGGCATAAAGGTTCCAAGATACAGGGTGAAGATGCTCTCACTCCTTGAATCCTTTCTGAGGGAAAGTGTTGAAAGTGGTGTTAAATGTGTTACAATGATAGATGAGGCACAGGTTTTGAAACCAAAGGTGCTTGAGGAGATAAGGTTACTTCTCAACCTTGAAACGGAAAAGGAAAAACTATTACAGATTGTTTTACTTGGTCAACCTGAAATGGAGAAGAAGATAGAAAAGATGCCACAGGTTAGACAGAGGATAAATGTTAGGTACTTTCTTGGTGCATTGGACAGGGAAGAGACAATAGAATATATCAATCACAGGTTGAAGGTTGCTGGTGCAGAAAAGAAGATATTCACAGATAGTGCAGTTGATAAGATATACAAATACAGCAGGGGAATACCCAGGAATATAAACAACCTCTGCCAGAATGCCCTGTTTGCTGGATATAGCATGGAATTGGAAAAGATAGATAAAGACATCATAGATGCAGTTGCAGAGGATTTAAGGATGGTGTGAAATGGCAGATAAAAAACGTAAGTTAAGTTTTAAGAAGATTCTCCAGAAGGATGTAAAGAAGGTAAAGAAAACCACCGGGAAAAAAGAGGGGAAGAAACAGACAAAAGGTGTTGAGAAAAAGGCACAGGAAGTGAGGGAGAGGATTGATAAGAAGAAGGTTGAAAAGGAGAAGATAAAACAACTTATAAGGTCAAAGGATGTTTCAAATATAATTCCTGAGGATAGGAGCGGGATTGAAGATATAAGAAAAATAGAAGAGGTAATGGGGTTTGAGGTTAATGGTGAATTTTACTGCGTCCCACTTCACTATGTGAGTGAGATTGTAGCGCTTGAGCCTATCTCTGCTCCTGACCTTCCTCCCTTTATTATAGGAATAAGCGAGTACAGGGGGGATGTTCTTCCTGTTATTGACCCGGGACTTATGTTCGGGATTGGCCAGGTGGAGGCAGAGGGCTCCAGTTGTATGATTTTGAACCTTGACGGAACATCAGTTGCCATGAGGGTTACAAGGATACATGGAATAATAAAACTTAAAGGCAAGATTATATACAATCTTCCAGATGAATTGCAGGTTGATTATCTCAAAGGCGCTATAGAGTACAGTGGGAAAGTTATGGCGATTCTTGACCCTGTGAAACTTTTGCAGAGTGAAAATATAACAGGAACAAAGGAGTGAATGATGAAGTGGATAAATAGACTTTTGTGGACCTCTAATTTACTCAGCGTCCTGGTTGCTGTTCCGCTCCTTTTTTATGGATACCATTTTTTTGTTGGGTTACCGGATGAAACCATTGGTAAATTCTACATATCTGCCTCAGTCATTGCACTACTTCTTGTTATTGCCTATGATATTTTCCACAGGGTTCGCCTGAAAAGGGTTGTTGGAAAAGGGGTTATAAGGTCGGTGTACTGGACACCCCAGTATCTGGGTCTTCATAAGTTTCTTGACTATGTCCTTTTTTCACCTGTTCTTTTTCTCCTTGTCCAGACAAAGATTAAGCTGCTTCCCATAAACCTGTTTTTCAAGGGAATGGTTCTGAATGTAGTAATTGGGCTTGTTGTTGGTTTGATTACATACTTCATTGCCTTCAGTATCCTTGTTCCAGTGTTTTCCGGGTACAAAGAATCATTCAAGGGTATTCCACTTAGATACAAATTGTTTGTTCCGTTGATTGTGCTTGTCTTATTCTCTTTCCTCGTTGGAATATTTTTCAAGGACAATCCTGGAAGTGCCTTGTGGCTTTTACTTTCAATTGCCTTCATATATTTTTATTCCTCCTTTGTGCTTAAACCCATCCTCCAGATAAATTCTGCCTTTTCCAGGTTCTTGTCCGAAAATCCTGACCTCAACAGAAAACTCATTATAAGAACAGGTGATGAGATTGAAACAATCGCAGAAAACTTCAATCAATTCCTTGATGTGGTAAAGGGGATATCTTCAAAGGTGTATGAAATTTCTAAAAAGGTTTCTGACTTTGCAGAAACCATATCTTCCACCACAGAGGAGTTGACTGCCTCTGTTCAGGAAATATCAGCAAGTATAGAATCCATAAATACAGAAATCAACAATTCAAGTAATGAGATGGAAAAAATAAAGGTTGATGCAGAGACCCTCACTTCAATGGCAGAAAACATTGAGTCGCAGGTTAAGATGCTCCAGAAGATAGCACAGGATTCAGAGAACATAGCAAATGAGAGTGCGAGGAATACCCTTGAGGTACTCTCCACAGTTGAGGAAAACATGCGGTCTGTGGAGGTTCTCAACAATAAAATGGAGATGTTGATAAAGGCAAGCGAAGAGATTATGGGGTTTGCTGATATGGTTTCAGAGGTCGCAGAGGATACTGACCTTCTTGCATTGAATGCATCGGTTGAGGCTGCACGGGTTGGAGAACACGGTAAGGGTTTTGGTGTGATTGCTGAGGAGATAAGAAATCTGTCCAATCAGTCAAGGAATTACCTGAAGCAGGTTCTTGAGAGTCTGGACAGGGTTAAGAGTGCTGTGGATGAGTTTAAGAATGTAACCCAGACAAGCTGGGGTAAACTTTCTGGTACAATAGAATACCTTGATACAATAAACAAGTCCCTCCAGAAGATTTCAGAGGATGTGACACTCACAACAACAATGACCAATCAGGTTTCAGACACCATAAGGGAAGAGGTAAAGAATATATCAGTATTGTTTGAGGGGATTGATAAAATAAACAAGAGTTTTTCAAGCACTGCCTCTGCAATGGAGGAGATAGGAGCCTCCACAGAGGAGCAGATGGCAGCAATGCAGGAGTTTAGAAGCCTTACAGAGGAAATGCTTAATACTGCAAAACTTCTAAAAAGGATGATTGAAAGATACCTTGTATGAATATCCTTTTATTTTATGTTGATAATAGCCTGATGGGTGTACCCATTGATGATATTAAAGAGGTGGGTAAGAAGCAGAGGATAAGAAAGATTCCCCGTGCTCCTTTTTACATAAGGGGTTATACAAAACACAGGGGGAACGTGTATCTGGTTGTTGGATTGCCAGAGATGTTAAAACTTAATGAAGAGGGACATCATCTAATTTTTCCTTCTTCAATCCCTGATGTTTGTTTTGTCGTTGGGAACATTGTGGGTATCAATAATCTAAATTTCTATCCCAAACCTGATGTGCTTCCCATGAAGTATGTAAAGGGTTTTGGAGAATTTAATCATGAGATTGCGGTTATTATTGACCTTGAAGGCCTGATAAAGGGTAAAAGGATTTCAAAGATAAGGAGTATGGTGAAGCCATGAAGGCAGGGATAATTGCAATAGGGGATGAGGTTGTTTCTGGTGATGTGGTTGATACAAACACCCTTTATATATCAAGGAAACTTACCGCATCGGGTTATACTGTTAAATTGAGGATACAGGTTCCTGACCAGCGAGAAGGTATTATCAGGGCACTTGATTATTCCCTGCCACGGGTTGACCTGCTGATAATAACAGGTGGGCTGGGACCAACAGGTGATGACATAACAACCTGTGTAATTGCAGAATACTTTGGTTTTGAATGTATGCAGAGTGAAAAAGGATATATGTTATTAAAGGGAGCAGAGGAGATTGAGAATGATGTTGGCATGATACCAGGCATGCTTATAAAGATTGATAATAGAGAATTGTTGCTTATGCCTGGTGTTCCTGAGGAGATGAAGAATATATTTGATAGGTTTATAAGCAGAATTTTCACCTCAAGGACACCACATCTAACATTCAGGACATGTGGCATAACGGAGAGGATGCTTCACGAGATACTCTCAAGCGTTTTTCAGGATATGAAAGGTTTCCACTTCTATCCCTCGTGGAGGGGTGTTGACTTGAAGATAATGCCAGATAACCCGGAGGAGATTCAAAATATCAGAGAAAGAGTGATAGGGGCGATAGAAGACTATGTGTATGCAGAGGAAGACATAGAGATTGAAGAGGTTGTGGGAAAAATGCTTAGAAAAGGTGGGTACACAATCTCCGTTGCAGAATCATGTACAGGTGGACTTGTTGCAAGTTTGATAACAGATGTTCCCGGAAGTTCAAATTATTTCATGGGTGGCATCACTGCCTACTCAAATGACGCAAAAATAAAACTTCTGAATGTTTCGCCTGAAAACATAAAAAAGTATGGGGCTGTCAGTGAACAGGTTGCTGAAGAAATGGCAGAGGGGGTTGCAAAGGTCTTCAAAACAGATATAGGTATCTCAACAACAGGGATTGCAGGCCCAACTGGAGGAACGCCTGAAAAACCAGTGGGTCTTGTTTACATGGGTGTTCACATAAATGGAGAGACCATTGTTGAAAGAAGGATATTCAGACCGCCAAGGGGAAGGGTGAAGATTGAGTCATCAACATACCTTCTCTTTATGCTTTACAGGAGGCTTAAAAAGAAATGAGACTGTTTGTTGGTGTTGAAATTCCAGAAAGTGAAAAGAGAAAGATTGTTCAGTTGAAAAAAGGGATAAGTGTGAAGGGTCGGGTTAAGTGGGTGGAGAAGGAAAACCTTCATATAACAATCCTTTTTATTGGTGAGAGTGAACCTGAAGAAATAATAAGGCTTCTGGATGGAATAGAACATGAGTTCAAGCCATTTGAGGCAAGGCTTTCAGGTGTTTCTGCCTTCCCCTCACTTTCCAGACCAAGGGTTTTGTGGGTGGGTCTTGAGAAGGGTGAAGAGGAATTAAAGGAACTACATAAAAAGGTATATAACAGGCTGAAGCACATTGTAAAGCCAGAAAATACATTCGTTCCCCATGTTACCTTTGGAAGGGTGAAGTATGGAAGGGTGGGTTTTACTTCGCTTCATCTAAGGAATCCAGAGGATTTCACAATAGATGGGCTGAATCTGTTCCAGAGCAGGCTTACGCCTGAAGGTCCTGTTTACTCTGTTATTAAACGATATATTTCTGGAGGTGAATAGTGGTTATACTGGGATTGAAATTCTTCATGTTGAATCTTATCTTCCTTTTGTTTGCAGCCACACTTGACAGGTCTGGTCTGATTAAACGGATCATGGATCTTGGTGTTAAGAAGGGTGGCAGGGTTGGATTTCACATACTGCTCTCAACGATATTCATTCTCTCCCCATTGTACCTGTTCCCTGTTTTTCTCTACCGTCTGCCCAATGTTTCAAAGAGAATCAATAAGGAGAAGACAGGGCTCACCCTTCTTATGGCTGCTGTGATGCTTGGTTCAATTCTTCTCCCCTTTGGTAACCAGAGAAACCTGTTTTTTTCTACCTATTTTATTACCATGAGAGAAGGTTTTTCCCCTCTCAGGGAACTGGTTCCACACATATGGCCATACTGGGTTTTACTCCTTGCTTTTCTAAATCTTGTTGCGTACCTTTTAAGGGTTGAGGTTCAGGATAACCTTGTAAAATTGGAAAAGGTGAGATATCAGGAACTTATTCTCTCTGGAATTGCCCTTTTCTTCATATTCCCCTTTGCCATGGGTAAGTTGAACTTCCTTGGCTTCATTTTCCTCACGGGTTTCCTCTTCTTTGCCTTTATCAGTAAAGAAACTATAAAGAGGGTGAGGTGGTGGTTTCTTTTGCCACCAGCAATTGCAATCCCTCTATCCATGATGCCCTTAAAGATACCCGTTCCACTGAAGGGATTACCCATGCTCTTTGTTCCTTTTATATCTTCAGGTTTCATCACATCCGATCTGTCAGCCATTGTTTTTTCAAGCATCAGGATAAATATGCCCACAATTATCATGGGGGTTGCTGGAGGCAGTCTTCTGGGTTTATGGGGTGGCTTTGAACTCATATATATATATTTTATAAGAAAGGAGAGATTCAAGCCTGTTTTACTCTCACTAATAGGTGTCTTTGTGTTTTTGCTTGGATTATTAACATTGAAACTTTAAGGAGGTAATATGGAGGAGAAAAAGAAAAAGGCAATAGAGGAGGCATTAAAGCAGATAGAGAAGCAGTTTGGTAAAGGTGCTGTAATGAGGCTTGGTGGGCAGGAAGTGGTTCAGGTGGATGTTATTCCAACTGGTTCAATGAGCCTTGATTATGCACTGGGTATTGGTGGAGTTCCAAGGGGAAGGATAGTTGAAATCTTTGGTCAGGAGTCTTCCGGGAAAACAACACTTGCATTACACATTATTGCAGAGGCACAGAAAAAGGGTGGTATAGCAGCCTTTATAGATGCAGAGCATGCACTTGACCCTATATATGCAGAGGCACTTGGTGTTGATATTGATGAATTGCTCATATCCCAGCCAGACACAGGGGAACAGGCACTTGAGATAGCAGAAACACTTGTGAGGAGTGGTGCAGTTGACCTTATTGTAGTTGATTCTGTTGCAGCACTTGTGCCAAAGGCAGAGATTGATGGAGAGATGGGTGATGCTCATGTTGGTCTCCAGGCAAGGCTTATGTCGCAGGCATTGAGAAAACTCACAGGTGTTTTGAGTAAATCAAAGACATGTGCAATCTTTATAAATCAGGTGAGATACAAAATTGGAGTTATGTTTGGGAATCCCCTTACAACACCTGGTGGTCTTGCCCTCAAGTTCCACACATCTGTAAGAATGGAGATAAGGAATCTGGGTGCAATCAAGGAAGGTGATACAAGTGTTGGTATGAGGGTTCAGGTGAAGGTTGTCAAAAACAAACTTGCCCCACCTTTCAGGACAGCCCAGTTTGACATCATTTATGGTAAAGGAATATCTAAGGAGGGTGAACTTATAGATATGGGAATTCAGTATGGCGTGATAACAAAAACTGGCTCATGGTATTCCTATGGTGAAGAGAGGCTTGGTCAGGGCAAGGAGAGGGTGAGGAGATTCCTTGAAGAAAATCCAGATATTGCCCGGAAGATTGAAATGGACATAAGGAGGCAGATGGGGTTTGGAGAAGAAAACAATAAGACTGAAGAGACTGGGGAAGAATAAATTCTTGCTATTGATTGGTGAGACAGAAGAAGGGGCCTATACCTATGGAACCATTAAAAGGTATGGGCTTAAAGATGGTGCTGAGGTTTCAGAAAAGGATATTGATTCTTTATACGAAAAATTTATCATTCCTTTTGCAAAGGAGAGGGTGTTGAGGCTTCTCTCAAGAAGGGAGAGGAGTGAAAAGGAAATTGAGGAATACCTCAGGCATAAACACTACTCAAAGGAGACCATAAACAGGGTGATAGGAGACTTCACATCAAGTAAACTTGTAGACAACAGGAGGTTTGCCGAAATCTTTGTCCGTTCCAGATTTGAAACAAGTCCCAGAGGAGTGAATGTTCTTTCCCGTGAATTAAGGGAGAAGGGAATACCAGAGCATGTAATTCAGGATGTGTTACAGGATTACGATGAGGAGGAGGCGCTGGAGAGGGTTATAAACAGGGTGAAAAAAAGGTATAAAAACAGGAGAGATAAACTTATAAAGTATCTTCTCCAGAAGGGCTTTGACTACTATCTTATCCTTCAGAAGGTAAATGAGACATAGTCAGGAGACTGTAAAAGCAGGGATTTTTGGTATAGCAGGGAATGTGATTTTATTCCTGATAAAGATTATTTTATTTTTCTTTTCAGGTAGTATAGCGATCCTTGCAGATAGTTTCCACACCCTGTCAGATTCAATAAGTTCAATGCTTATGCTTGCTGGTATATACAAGTCAAGGACACCGCCTGATAGAGAACATCCCTATGGACACGGGAAAACAGAGTACTTTGTGATGGTTTTCATGGCAATAATACTTGTTTTTGCAGGTTTTATGTTCTCAAAGGAAGCCACACTCAGGATAATGAAGCCCATTGAGTTAAAGATAGATGTGTGGATTCTTTCAGGATTACTATTCACCATTCTGATAAAGGAGGCCATGTCCCTGTATGCATTCAGGGTTGTGAGGAGAACAGGCTCAAAAATTGTTCAGGTTGATGCCTGGCATCACAGGTTTGATACAATCACAAGTGTGTTTGTTCTGTTTTCCCTCATTGTTCAAAGATTTGGTATAGTGAGGATGGATGGGATTGCAGGTTTTGTCGTGGGAATTATTATTGCTGCACTTGGGCTCAAATTCCTGAAGGATGCATATGACAGGATAATGGGTGTTCCGCCTTCAATTGATATGGTGAGAGGTATAAAGGAGATTGCAATGGGTGTTGATGGAGTGAGGGCTGTCCATGATTTTATCATATCAAATGTTGAATCCTTCCCGATAATCACCTTCCATATAGAGGTTGATAGAAATCTTTCGGTTGAGAAGGCACATTCTGTTGCCGATGAAGTTGAAAAGATGGTGCAGAAAGAATATGGTGGTGTGTGTGTTGTACATGTTGACCCTGCCTGTGAAGACCAATCTGTCAGGGAAATGTTGAAATGTCTTAAGGAGAGGATTAAGGATGTTGAGGTTGTTCAGGATGTTTACACTGTGAGTAAAACAGAAAAGGGTTTTGTTGTGGAGATAGTCTTTAAGAGGAACACAGAAGCAGGGAAAAAAGAGGAAGTTATAGATTTGATAAGGAAGGAACTTGTGAAGAGATTTGGTGTTGAAAATATAGAATTTCAGGAGAGACCGGGATTTTTGCCAGAGAAATGAAGATTGTGCTTGCATCAAGTTCTCCAAGAAGAATATCACTCCTCTCCGGGATGAATGTTGAGTTTGAAATAAGAAATCCGAATGTTAAGGAGGAATTCTTTGAAGACCCTGTTAAGACCGTTGAATTCAACGCCCTGAAAAAGGCAAGGGCTGTTAGAAAAGGCAGAGAGATAGTGCTTGGGTTTGACACAATAGTATTCCTTGATGGTGAAATTCTTGGGAAACCACAGAATGAGAATCACGCATATAGATTGCTGAAAAAGTTGTCCGGTAAGGTTCACAGGGTATATACAGGGATTGCAGTGGTAACCCCTGAAAGGGAGATTGTTGACCATGAAGTATCCGAGGTGAAATTTAGACCACTAACAGACAGAGAGATATGGGAGTATATCAGAACTGGAGAACCACTTGATAAGGCAGGTGCGTATGGGTATCAGGAAAAGGGAAGGGCACTTGTTGAGTATGTGAATGGGAG
>Ga0180300_10000112_pt1 | contig 30086 bp, 33 predicted proteins | sample GuaBasSediGuay15_FD_121798 | JGI IMG/M metagenome (GOLD analysis project Ga0180300, IMG submission 121798) | Subseafloor sediment microbial communities from Guaymas Basin, Gulf of California, Mexico - Guay15, Core 4569-2, 21-24 cm | ecosystem: Environmental > Aquatic > Marine > Hydrothermal...
GGATTAAATCCTGAAGAGCTAATTGATGAGGCTGAGGAAGACAGAAAGAAGCCAAGAAGAGAACAAGGCAAGCCTGAGTGGAGATTGGCTGAGTTTTATAGATGGTTGTTAAATGAATATGAGATAAAAGCAAGAGGGAAGGGACGGCGTAGAAACACAGGAAAGAAGGGAGCCTCAAAGAAAATGGCTGCATTGTATATTACTGCTATTCGGAGCTTCTACCGAAGAAACGGTTTTCCAATTGTAACAAAATCACTGAAAGCTACACCTAAAAAAGAGAATAAGAAATTACAGCTATCAAGCAAGGATGTTAAGAAGCTGGTCGATCATGCACCAACCTTGAGAGATAGAGCCATTATTTTAATGATGTTTCAAGGGGGGTTTGATGTTTCTACAATTTGTAGTTTGGATTATGGAGATGTAAAAAGAGGTTTAGAGCAAGGAGATGAACCATTGATGATTGAAGTTGTGAGAGAGAAAGAAGAAGTCGAATACATCACATTTGTCGGACATGATGCCATTGAAGCTTTGAAAGCTTACTTAAACGATAGAATAGCAAAAAAAGAAGAACTAAAACTTGATTCTCCTTTGTTTGCTAAGGAAGGCGCTAAGAAAAAGAAAGCCGAAAGAATAACAACCAATTTAATTCAAAACATGCTTAGAGAAACGGCTTTAAAAGCTGGATTGGTTACAGAAGAGGATTTAGAGCATGCAGATTTGAACCCATGCCGACCACACGCCTTAAGGTCAGCCTTTAGTATGATATTGAGACTGAATGGGTTTGACCCGCTAGTTGTAGAATACATGATGGGGCATAGAATACCTTACAATGGGGTTTATCTTATTCCAACACCTGAAAGACTCAGACAGATGTATGCTGAGGTTGAGCCCCAACTATCGATTTCAGGAGTTTCACCAGTTGAAAAGAGGATTGAGGAGAGACTAAAAGCTTATCGTGAGGATAATGCCGAGTTACAGAAGGAGAATAAAGAGTTAAAACAAAGGTTGAACAGAATTGAAAAAGCATTCACAGCATTTGCAAAAATAGCAATGGAAGATCCCGATAGTCTGCCAATGCTAAAGGAGTTTTTAGAGAAAAGAAAAGAGTAATCACGGATACTTCCTATCCCTATGAACTATCTTACCATCTCTATAACTGATATGCAAATGCCATACCTCTCTTATCTCATTCGTTTTTGCATCCCTTATTTCCACAATAACACTCATCCTGTCAGCACTTATCCAGATGGGGATGGGTTGAAACTTTAAATGAATGACTATAAGTTTATCTTTCTCACTCCATGATGTTTTGAAGCTCATATCATCACTACTAACCACGTCAGTATTGTCATATTTAATGCTTTGGTTAGTAAATATTAAATAACATTACTAACAATATCAGTATATGTTTGTGATGGTTAAATTTCCAAAAGAGAGATGGAGAAAAGTAAATGTTAGTAAGTTTTTAAGGAGATTCAAGAGTATCAAGGCGAGTAAGATTATTGAAGTTCCTGATGATGAAATAGATAGAGTTATTGATGTGCTGAAGAGGAATAACTGCTCGGTTGAACTTATCGAGTTTGTTAAAGATGATGTCGAGATAAAGCTGCTCAAAGAACTTTTGAAGAGGGTTGAAGCTATAAGGCTTGGTGTCGCTGAACCTAAAGAACTTGAGAAGTTAGCAGTTGATGCTATTGCCAAGTTTAGTTTGTCTAACTTGAGTGATGAAGTCTCCGAATTATTACATGACTGCATCGATTTCGCTGAACAGCCATTTATCGGAGATTTGAATGAGATTGATAAGAGAGCTAAGGAAATTTTGAAAGTTAAATTGGGTTTAAGTGAGTAAGTATGACTAAAAAATTAATTACATCTTTTTCTAAGCTTTAACGCCATATCCAAAAGATTAACGATCCCTCCAAACTTTGCTATACTTCTTTCCTACTTCCTCAGGTGTACGATCGTTGAAGGCTTCTTTCATCCCTTCAAACCACTGTTCCCCATGAAGTGCTGCATGACACCATGCACACAAATTAACTTTTCCTGGAATAAGTTTGTCAGCTTTTTCTTTTATCATCTTTGCTTTCCATTGCTTAGCCCCTCTGAACTTTTCTGGTACAATATTTTTATGTTCCCCATAATGACCTACATACTTTGGATTTGCCTCATCTCCGCATAAATCACAAAGCACCATAATTTTCCTTCCTCAAAGATTATTTTAAACTTTTCTTCAAATTCTTCTCCATTTTATTTTTATTATTTATACTTTCCTCCGTAGAATTATTTCGATTGAAAATAATTTCTATCCTTGCTCTTCTGAATTTTATAAGCTTTATGAAAGAAATTAATAGTTATTTTTAATCAAATAGTTAAATGTAGAGTTAATGAAGTCACCTTAAAACTGCATTAAACCAGACACTTGAATCATTCTTTAATTCAACATCACCAGCAATAACAGCGTTCGGTGCAATAAACACATTTTCACCAATCTTAGGCTCCATAACCTAAGTTTTGATTGCAGATTTTAGAGTTTATGTTTTTTGATTGGTAAAACTAAGAATAAAGAATAATAGACACTTATATCCATTTTTTAAGAAGTATAATATACTATTAACAATGAAAAATTTTATATGGGATTTTTTGAGGAATGAAGGAAATAATGATGAATTTAGACTTATTAATCGTGGAAAATTATTTAAGTTAAAATTTCAAATTAGAAGTATGTTAGGTGTCGAAGGGGAGAACATAGTTGAAGTTGATGGAGATGAGATTAACAAAATATGGATAAAACATTACGATAAAGGCGTACGAGAGCCCATTGATTATCCTGAAGAGCCACTATTCATTCTACTAGAAAATTCGGCTAAAAAGTATCCCGACAAGATGTCAATAGACTTTCTTGGGAAAAAAATAAGCTATAGGGAATTAGATGAAATGAGTGATAAGGTTTCCAACTTCTTAATATCTGAAGGTCTAAAGAAGGGTGATAAGGTTATTCTAGATCTACCAAATACTCCCCATTATATAGCTTCATATTACGGAATTCTCAAAGCTGGGTGTGTTGTTGTTCAAGGAAATCCGATGTATACTGAGAGAGAGTTGAGATATCTTGCTGAGAACAGCGAAGCATATACTGCTTTTGTAGTAGAATTTGTTTATCCAAACATAAAACCGCTTGTTGACGAGGGATTGATTAAAAAAGTTGTTATTTGTAAAATTGAAGATTTTCTTCCTTTCCCACTGAACTTGTTATATCCCCTCAAAAAACCAAAGGTAAAGGTTGAGAGTAGAAAGGAGGTAGTTTATTGGAAAGATGTAATGAGGTATGATGTTAGAAGAGAAAAAGTAAACATAAATCCAAAGGAGGATGTTGCAGTCTTTCAATATACGGGTGGTACAACAGGATTACCAAAGGTTGTTATGCTAACACACTACAATTTAGTTGCCAATGCCTATCAAACAATTGAGTGGGTTGTTGATGCAACTTCAGATGATGTATTTTTAGGAGTTTTGCCGTACTTCCACGTTTACGGAATGACAACAAGCATGAATGCTCCAATTCTTTTGGGCTCCAAAATAGTTTTACTTCCCGATCCAAGAGATATTCCAAGAATACTCAAATCCATTCACAAACACAAAGTTACGATATTCTGCGGTGTTCCAACGTTGTTTAATGCGATAAACAACTATCTTGGTGTTGAAAAGTACGATTTAAGCTCTGTAAAAGCTTGCATAAGTGGTTCAGCACCACTACCCATTGAGGTTAAGAGGGAATTTGAAAGGATTACAGGTGGAAAACTAGTTGAAGGCTATGGATTGTCTGAAACTTCTCCTGTCACCCATGGAAATCCGCTCTATGGGGTTAACAAAGAGGGAAGTATAGGAATTCCATTTCCCGATACGCTAAGTGTAGTAGTTAATGATGAAGGTATTATTCTGCCTATAGGTGAGGTAGGAGAATTGGCAATTAAAGGTCCTCAGGTAATGAAAGGATACTACAAGATGGAAGATGAAACAAAGAAGGTTTTGATTAACGGATGGGTTTTAACTGGCGATATGGCAAGATTTGATGAGAATTGCTACTTCTACATAGTGGATAGAAAGAAAGATGTCATAATTTCAAGTGGTTATAATGTGTATCCAAGGGAGATTGAAGAGGTGTTGTATGAGCATGAGGCAATCCTTGAGGCTGCTGTCATTGGTGTACCTGATGAGTATAGGGGCGAGACTGTTAAAGCTTTCATTGTCCTAAAGGATAAACTTAAAGGTAAGATAGCAGAAAAGGACATAATAGAATTTTGCAGAGAAAAGCTTGCAGTCTACAAGGTTCCGAGAATTATCGAGTTTAGAGATGAACTTCCAAAGTCAGCCGTTGGAAAGGTTTTGAGGAGAGTGTTAAGGGAGGAGGAAATGAAGAAAGCTTAGCCAGCCTCAAGCAACTCTATGCCATCTTCAGTCAACACGAGCTTCCCATCTTTTTCAACCACAAATCCTTCCCTCATCAACCAATCCAAATTGAACTTGAATTGGAAGTCAGATAACTTCAACTCCTCTTTAAGTTCTTCTCTCGTTTTACCGTAAATTCCAATTGTGGCAATCATCTTTCGCCTTACGGGACTCATCGAGGCTTTGAAGAGTTTTTCGTGATGTGTTCTATCTCTAACCTTTTCCGCCATACGAATGATGTAAAATTGATGTTTTATAATTTTTTCTCGCCTTTCTAAACAACATTCAAAATCATTTTTATTTTAATTGCCCCTCAATAATCTCATCCAAAAATTCCAAAAATTTCTCCTCACTTCCTTCAGGAATCGTTGCTCCTGCAGCAATGCTGTGTCCTCCACCTTTACCCCCAACTTTTTCCGCTGCAGCCATTAAAGCTTTACCTAAATGCACACCTTTATCAACCAACCATTGGGTTGCTCTAGCTGAAACTTTAATACCCTCCTCATTGTTTGCAAAAGCTATTATAGGTTTCCTTAAATTTGCTTTGTAAAAACACATTCCAGCAACAATACCGACAATCGTGTCTAATATTTCATCCCCTGCATGGAAGTACTGTATGTTTTTCAATTCAACGATCCCAATCTCGTCAACGTATCTTATCCCATCAGATAAATTCTTCCTGTGGTTTTGTAGCAAACTTCTTGCTTTTTTGTAAGCTTCTCTATCACCTTGGCAAACCCTAAGACCAACATCGTGATAACCGTAGCGGGCTGTTGCATTTAGCAACGTTGAGTACTCCATCGCATCTCTCAACTCAGTACCTTCCTCTTCATAACTGATGATATAAGATTCCCCAACTAATCTTTTAATTAAATTTAATGGCATTCTCGCCTCAATGCAAACCTTTACAATCTCAGAAATTATCGTTCTTTTTTCCTCCTTACTTAAATCAATCCATTTCCTCCATTCACCATTTTTCAATGAAATTCCTAAACTTTCCAAAAACTCTATAGCTCCCCTCTCATTCCCACTTATTCCTGGTAGATATGGATTAAATGTGTATTCAAGCATTTTGTAAACAGGTCTTGTTTGCTTTCCAAAAAATCTTAGGTCTTTCACAACTTCAACAAACCCGTTTTTTATCGCTTCATTTAACACTTCTCTGTTTAATCCTACTAGCTTTCCTTCCATAGAATCTTGTAAATCACCAACAGCCCCAACAATGGAAATTGCTGACAAATCATAGTTGAGACCAAGGTTTTTTGCTACTAGATACGTTGTTGTTGAACCACTCAAACTAATACTACCATCATACCCAAAATCGTGAGGGTTTAGCTGATTTTTAAACCGTTTTCGTGGGATGTGATGGTCTGTTATTACACAATTAACGTTATGTTCTTCAATCAAATCTATATAACCACTACCCAAATCTGTAAACCAGACAAATCTATCTAAAATCTGTTCTAAAGCCTCACTATCAATCTGTTTCAAAAAAACTATGTCTGAGTTTATGTTAGACCTTTTCAATGATTCCAACGCGATGCAACCAGAGGTTATACCATCTGCATCAATGTGGGTTACAACTACAACATCTTCCTGTTTTTTAATTATGTTTGCCAGATGTACAGCTTTTTTAACTAAATTTTCCATTTGTTGTTTTGTTATTACTTTCAAACATAAATTTTGCGATTTGAAAATCAAGAAAGTTTATAAGGTGGTAGAATTTTAGAGAAGACATGGAAGAAATCGAATTTGATTGCCCAGTGTGTAATGATAACAAAAAGCACAAAGCAAAAGTTATTAGAAAATTTGAAGACAAGTATAGAGCCTTTATGGAAGTCCAATGTCTAGATTGTGGCAGGAAAGGTACTATCAAGAGGATTAAAACAATCAATATGGAGCTTTATGAATTTTAAATTTCAATTTTACTAGATTTAGTTTGTTAAAGATGCAGCTAAAGTTCCGAATATTGCTAGCAATAAGCAAAAATTGAAGAAAGCTCACTCTAAAACAGCATGCTTTTCCTCTAAATCCTTCTCAGTCAAATGCTTAATTGCCATAAGTTCAGCAATAATTGCATCTAGAAATATCATTGCAGTTAGTTCAAACATCGTACCCAATGGTGCGATTTTAGCAATCTCTTCATTCCTTTCAGTCTTAATCTTTCCCTTTAACATAACAACCACATCACTAAGCTTCGCAAGAGTAGAATTTTTGTTGTTCGTTACCGCTATTATTTTTGAGTTCACAATTTCCTTTGCTTTTCTACTTATATTAACAACGGATGTCGTCTCCCCCGAGCCAGAGATGGCTATTAAAACATCGTTTTTACCAATTCTTGGAGTTACAGTCTCTCCAACTACATAAACATTGTAGCCTAAATGCATTAAACGCATTGCAAAAGCTTTTGCAATAAATCCACTCCTACCAGCACCCATAACGAAGATAGAATTCGAATTTTCGATTACATCAATCATTTCCTTTACTTGGTCTAGATCAATCTCTCTTTTAAGTATCTGAATGTGTTCCTCAATTTTTTGGAGAAATTTTATAAAGCCTTCGCCTACTTGCATTCTCAACCTTTGATACTTTTAAAGAATTTAAACCTTGCTTTTATTGTCATCATGTTTCGTAAAACGCTATCTTTCAATTAAATCGAATGCAGTCTTCCTTGCATCCTCCATTACCTTTTCTTCTCCCTCAACTTTCCCATTTTCCATCACAATTTCCCCATCAATGATTACTGTATCAACACAATCCCCTTTAATAGAATAAACTACGTCGCTAATCAAATCATATCCAGGCATGAGATATGGCTTTTTCAAGTCAATAACTACTAAATCAGCTAAATAATCTGGCTCAATTAAACCAGCTTTAATTCCTAAAGCTTTTGCCCCATTAATCGTTGCCATCTCGAAAACTTCTCTGGCATTTAAAATTGTTGGTTCATTGTGGTGATACTTTTGTAACAAAGCTGCAAACTTCATCTCCTCAAACATGTCAAGGTTATTGTTGCTTGCAGCACTATCGGTGCCTAAACAAACATTTAAACCATGTTTTTTCATTGCTGAATAATTTAATGCATTTCCCACACACAGCTTCATATTGCTTGTTGGACAATGACTAACGTTCACACCTCTCTCAGCCATCAACCGTATTTCCTCCTCGCTTAACCATACAGAGTGTGCTGCTGTCAATTTTGTGTTTAAGAATCCAATTTCATCCAAAACTTCAACAACGCCTTTGTTATGTTTAGCTCTAAATTCTTTAATTTCACTCTCTGTTTCAGCTAAGTGGAAGTGTATTAATGCATTATATTTTCCAGCCAACTCAATTGAAGCTTTTAATCCATCTAAACTTACTGTGTACGGAGCATGGGGGCCAATAGCTGGGATAACATTTTTAAAATTCCTTAGTTTCTTCAAATCACTCCTTACCCTCTTTAATCTTTCCTCTAACCTGTTTTTATCAAAAAAGTCAAGGAAAGCTGATGAGACGCAGGCTCTAATTCCAATCTCCTCAACAGCCTTAGCAATAGCCTCAACCTCAAAGTACATGTCGTTGAAAGTTGTTGTTCCTGACTTAATCATCTCAAGGCAGGCAAGCTTAGTACCATGATAGATGTCTTTAGCGTTTAATTTTGCTTCAAGGGGCCATATCTTGTTGTTTAACCATTCCATTAAGGGCATGTCATCCGCATAGCTCCTAAATAAAACCATAGCAGCGTGTGTATGCATGTTTATTAATCCCGGAATTGCAGCTTTGTTTTTCCCATCAATAACGATATCGTGCTTTGAATTTTTTATCTCTCCAATTTCCACAATCTTGTTTTCTTCAATGTAGATGTCTCCCCGAATACTTTTGTTAACATCTACTATTTTAATATTTTTTATTAATATACTCATCCCATATCACCTTAACAGCTTTTCCAACAATCTCCAAACACATTCCAGCATTCTTTCTTGCTCTTCTCCTTATCTCTTCATAATCTATTACCTCGCCTTTAATACCATGAGCGTAGTTATCCATTGTGCAAATCACTCCATACTCCAAACCTAACTCTTTTGCAATTGTTGCTTCTGAAGCCGCTGTCATTCCAACACAGTCCGCCCAATTCTTTATCACCCTAATTTCAGCCTTCGTTTCTAATCTCGGACCTCTAGTTTGAAAGTAAACTCCCTTTTCAATCAGATTTCTATCTTTACCAACACTTATCAAAGCCTTTCTAACATCTTCACTAAACCCAGGAGTTATGTGGATAAGTTTGTCATTGAAAATTGTTATACCACTATAGAAATCAATGTAGTCGTCGGGAACTATCAATGCTGGAAGTTCTATTTCTTCTTTTAAACAACCAACCGACCCCATACCAATCACATATTTTGCATCCAATTTTTTGAATGCATAAAAGTTTGCTGCATGATTGATCACATGTGGTGGTTTATTTTGTTTCTTTCCATGTCTTTGAATTAATACTACCTCTATTCCATCAATAAATCCCAAATCGACTTCAGCAACCCCATATGGTGTTTCTACGATTCTTTCTTTAACGTCATACAAAACTTCTATCTCCAAAATGTTTGTTCCACCAATTATGCCAATCAAACTCTTAACCTCCAGAAGGTTTTACCATTCTTAACAACTTTCTCAAAAATACCTCTCCTATGCATTATCTCCAAAACTTCCTCAAACCTTCTGGGTTGAGATATTTCCAGATAGATGGGATTAATTTCAAATTGTTTATAAATTTCCCATTTAATATCCCACTCACTCCAAAGTTCGTTGGCTTTCATGACTTTTGATGTAATGTCTACCATCTCCTCTATAAAATTCCAAGGAAAGATTACCCAAGCAAACTCTTCCATGTATTCACCAAAGTAGTCTGGTATGAATTGTGATGTTGACAACAATTGTAAAGTTGCTGTTTTGATTGTTTTAGGATTGAATTCTTTTACATATTCTTTTGCTGTGTTTAGACTTAATCCTGTATTAACTAAGTCATCGACAATTAATACATTCTTGCTATCAACCGCCTCTTTTGGTATTGAATATTTGATTTCAATACTCTTCTCATCAACTCCAGTGTAATGCTCTACATTCAGGCTGATCAAATCCCTAACATTTAGTAAATCACACAGTACTCTACCTGCAAACCATCCCCCCTTAGCTAACGCAACAATAACATCAGCTTTAAACCCATCCTCAATGATTTGTTCAGCAACTTTCCTACACAAACTCTCCATGTACTCCCATGTTGTAACGACGCATTTCAACTTATCACCTTTGTAAAATTTGATTGAGCTAGGTTTTAAGTTTAATGTTTTCGGTATTGCTTTTTTATATTGATCCATGACCACTCTCTTAGTAAAGATTTACCTCTAAAACACATATGAAGATATTTACAAGTTTCTGAGCTTCAATCAATCGATCAGAATAGTAGGAGTTACATAGTTGTCTTATACAAACTTTTTCAAAAGTGAGTTGAGGTTTGATTTCTGAGTTTTTGAGGTTGACATAAATGATAACAAACTGCTCATTAGGAGCTCATCAAATGCTAACGTTGCAGATACAGGTGTAAAAAACAGTAACCTAATAAGTGTGCAACTTATGATACCTTGTAACACTGCAAGACATCTAGTCTATTCTCCAACACCAAATTCAACACAAGTCTCAGAATTTTCAGAGATTAAAAGATAATGAGCTGTGGGGCGATAGCTCTTATTGTGAGCTATAAGAGGAAAATGGATGAAAATTTTAAAAATTAAATTTTTTTATTTAATTTTATTTTATCTTAAACGATAGAAGGAAGATAAAATTCTAATTCAGAAAGCTCACAAAGTTATCTGTTTTATGTAGTCCTAGTGAGTAAAAGTAACAACATTCAAACTCATTAAATTCATTAAATAATTGTAGTAAGTTTTATTAATACAAAATTGTAATAAGATTATGGAGTACGTAACGATCTCAGCAAGGATCAGGAAGGAGTTGAAAGAGGAAATGGACAAGCTAGGAATCAAACCTTCAGAGGTTATAAAAAAAGCAGTTGAGGAAAGTGTAAAGAAAAGAAAGATGGAAATCCTCAAAGCTAAGTTGAAAGATGTTGGAGAAATACTGGGTAAGGTTAGCGAAGAGGAGTGGGTTTTTGCTGTTAGAGAAAGCAGAGAGGAGAGATGAGAGATTATGATCTTCGATGCTTCAGCCATAATAAACATCTGCAGCAGAGGGGAGATAGAAAAGCTCGAAGGCCACACTTCAAGCCTTGCAATTTACGAAATTGGAAATGCAATCTGGAAACAGGTTTACCAGAGGAGGAAACTCAGCATAGATGAGGGTAAAAAAGCTTTAAGCGTACTGCACGAAGTATTGAAGAACCTTGAAAAACTTGAAATAGCTCACCCAGAAGAAGTTTTGAGGATAGCAGTTAACGAGGGTTTAACGTTCTACGATGCCTCTTACTTATATCTCGCTGTTAAAAACAATCTAGCTCTCGTTACGGATGATAAGGGGCTTTACAAGATTGCAGAAAAGCATGTTAGAGTTTTGAAGAGTAGAGATCTATGAATGTTGCGGTGATTAAGAGATGAGAATCGATAAAAGTATTTCTGAGAAAAACTTAATAAAATCCGTAGATTAAATTTTATCCGCTCTAAACATCTTGAAAATAACTACAAACGTAGCCGTTTTGGAAAATGCAAAGAGCGTATCACAAAAAAGAAATAGATAACAAGGTTGCTCAAGGATGCCAATTTATCAAATGACTACCCTACTCAATCACAAACTTCCATTCCCTCCTTATTACAGGTGGAGTTGCCTTTATACTCTTCCTTTTCAAAAACATCAAATCTTCAAATTCGTATTTCTGCATTAATTCCCTAAAATTTAAAAGAATGCATCCAGGTATCTTCACATCCATATCCACGTTATCTTGGATTTTCATTGCAATCTTAAAAAACTCAAAAAGGCTTTCCGCTTTTTCCACATCCAGTCCAGCTTTTAACAATTTTTCTTTGTTTTCCTCATAAATCGATAGGGGTTGAAGCATCATTTCGTTAATACCAATCTCATCGCAAATCCTTGCAATTTTTATCAAATCATTATCGTTTATTCCCGGTAAATATATCGATCTAATAACTCCAACACAATCAGCCTTTGCCACATCACTTAATGTTCCAACCACATTATCAAAAGCATCTACACCCGTTAATTTCACATAATTTTTGTTAAAACCATCCAGGCTTATCATAACAATGTCTATCAATCCCTCAAGTTTTTCCATGTCTAAAAAAATCCCATTTGTCTGTAGATCGATTCTCGCATCAAATCTTTGTTTCAATTTCTTGATTATGTAAGCGACTTTCTCACATCCAACCAACAAAGGCTCACCGTATTGAGAAATTGTGATAGCCTTAGGATTTAAATTGCCGTAATAACCAGGTTTGGGAGCTGTATTATTCTTTGAAGCAACATTTGAGTAGCAAAAGAGGCAGTTTAGATTGCAAGCAGTTGTAATCTCGTAACTTGGGTGGTGTTGTGGGTTTTCTATGGTTAAATCTACTCCTTCACAAAAAACGCAGTGTTTTGGTATCTCCATTTTTTCAATAAACCTTTTGAGTTTGTTATAATAGAAATTAAAATAAACATCTGTCATAATCAGTTGTTGGATTGATTTCTCCAACCAAATTTACTTTCACGAGTTTTTTAGCTTCTTCAAGCTCGTAATTGCCTAAAAGCCACATCACTTTAATTAAAGCAACCTCTGGTAGCATGTCTTCTCCTTCAATAACTCCAGCTTCAAGCAAATACCTTCCAGTATCATAAACCCTGTCACAAACCCTTCCCCACAGACATTGAGAAGTCATAACAATCAAGCTTTCATCTGAGATTCTTTTTATCGTCTCTAACCAGTCGGTTGAAACGTGTCCTAAACCTGTACCTTCCAACACAAATCCCCTGTAACCCTTATCAAAGTAATAATCCAAAATTTCAGGTTTTAAGCCTGGGAAAAATTTTATCAATGTTACCTTCTCCTCTAACTTGTCCATCAGCTTTAACCTCCTTTCATTTCTCCTTATCCTTTCAGAAATCCATTCTATATTACCAAAATAATCCACTTTCCCAATTGGTTTGCAGTTTATGGATTGAAAAGCATCTCTCCTTGATGTGTGGTTTTTTCTAACCTTAACAGCCCTATGAATGTAACAGTAGTCGTCACTCGTTGAACCGTGCATCACAACAACAACCTCCCCCAAATCTGAGGTTACTGTTTTAGCTGCACAAACGAGATTCATCGCCGCATCACTCGATGGCCTATCGCTACTTCTTTGCGCTCCAACAAAAGCTATAGGTATTGGTGAGGAAAGAATGAATGAGAGAGCTGAGGAGGTGTAAGCCATTGTGTCCGTTCCATGAGTAATGATTACACCTTCGTAACCATCTTTAATTGATTTGTAGATTTCATTTGCAAGCTCAATCCACTGTTTTGGCTTCATGTTTTCGCTGAGAATGTTGTCAAAAGCATAGCATCAACATTGCAAATCTCCATTAATTCTGGAACTTCAGCAGCAATTTCCTCAGCTGTAAATTGGCTTGTAACTGCTCCTGTTCTGTAATCAACCTTGCTTGCTATTGTTCCGCCTGTCGAAATTATTTTAACATTCGGTAATCCCTTTTTGTGCATTAAAGGTGGTAATGGAGGTGGAGTTGTTTCTTCCTCAATAACTTCTATAAGTTTGTAATCTTTTAAACCGACATTGTAACCATTATCAAGCTTCAAAACAAAAGTTCCAGTAGGTGATGGCATGACTATTCCCTCAAATTGCCTGCCTTTTGCCTCTATTCTCACCCTTTTCCCAACAAGTTCCATAGCAGAATATTTCTGAGGCTATTTTTAAGGTTTTAGTTTGTTTGTTTCTTGTTGTTTCAACGCCTAACAAATTCGATTGAATGGTTAGCACTTGAAACTCCTACCTTCTCTTTTATTACTGGTATTAACCCCTCGTCAATTTCGTAACCTATCGAGTTTCTATTAAGGCTTATCGCAACTTTTGTTGTTGTTCCTGTCCCTAAAAATGGATCTAAAACTGTGTCACCAATTACTGAAAACATCCTTATCAACCTATAAGGTATCACTTCGGGAAAAGCAGCAACCCGCCTTTCAACTTCAGGAATTGTTTGTTTAATGCCTACAACATCCCATATTTGAGTAAACCAGCTATCTCTCTCTTCCTTACTATATATGCTTGCATATCTCAGCTCATCGTGGGGCTTGAACTTCCTCAACTCTCCTTTTCTGAAGACTAAAATGAATTCACAATCAAGAGTTACATAAGCATTTGGTGGTAAAAAACCTGAGCCTAAAAAAGCCCCCTTTCCTTTATACTTTGGTTTTGTTGTAGGTTTTTTCCAGAGAATGTATGGGAGTGTTACAAAACCTATTTTTTCGCAATGCTCTATTATTTTAGAGTGGTTTGGAAAGAGTCTGAATTGTCCATTTAAGCTTCTTGTAGCATCCCCTATGTTTATGCAGGCTATTCCACCTTCAATCAACACTCGATAAGCTTCACTCCAAACCTTAGCTAAGTTTTCGTGCATCAACTCATAAATTTGTTTAACGTATTTCTCCTTCTTTCTTTTGTCCGTTTCAACTTCTAATTTGCTCCATGTTCCACCTATTCTTTCGTCGAGTTGTTTGAACGTTTCATCCCACATCTCAATCATTGGATAGGGTGGAGATGTGACCATTAAATGGACTGACTTGTCTTCTATCTCTTCCATTCTTCTAGAGTCTCCAATTATTATCTTGTGGCTTGTTTTTATTTTGGTTTTCTCATTAGTTTTGTCCATTGTGTCATTCATCATCCCACGCCCGCTGGAGACCCCACCCGTAGGGTTGGGGGAAGCGGGTCTCTCACCTCCATTAAGTTTTTAATTGTATAAAACCACTAAGATGTAGGTTGCAAAAAGCGTTACGGTGAAAGTTTCACCTAAGATAAATATAAATTAGGATGAATGTTCTTAGAGTGTGTAGCATCTTTGAACACGATGAAGGGTTTTCTTTTTCTTCAAGGTTAAGGTTAATGGAGATAGAAACAACCGCATAACCATACCAGTTGAGTGTGGAAAATACCAACGTAAGTTGCTCAAGGATGCTTTGGATAGTAGATACAAGTTAAAAAACAAGAGTGCTTGAAGACCAAGCGAAGTCAAAAGACGTTGGCAAAATTAAAGCTTTTGGGATTTGTGCTCATGGCTACATACTTCATAGCAAATCGTCGTCGAAATGTATGCTACATCGTAATTAGGTTACCATTATAGCTGACTTCGCTTTTTTCACGATTCTTAAGTGTTCCTCGCCTCTTAGAAACAGCAAAAATTATTAAGAAGCCTGTAAGAATTAAGGGTATTTCACTAATAAAGACGTGTCTAAAGCTCCTCATGAACGCTTCAACAATTACAACAAGTGGAGTGCCAACTCCTTTAGCAGCCATGATTCCAAGAATTTTAATTTGCACCGGACTTGGAAGCTGATTGCCATAGTTTGGGATTAGATCGTTCATTTTCCCAGTAAACAGAACTCCTCCAAAGGTCACACCCATAGCTTGACCAAGTGAGTTGAATGTCTGAATGGTCCCACTGGCCATTCCAGCCTTTCTTTGTGGAGCAGCGGTCATCATGACGTTCATGGCAACGGGCATCACCAAAGCCATGCCCATACCCAGCACGGAAAGAATTGGTGCAAGCTCCCAAAACTTTACATCCACATCTAAGTCGTTCAAAAGGTGCAACCCTATTGAGAAAAAAATCGGACCCGTACACATCATTATTTTCGGATTTAACCTATCGCTTAACCTTCCAGCAATTGGAGCCAAAATGGTGATTGCGATTGGAATGGCCAAAAGCCAGTAACCAGATTCTTCAGCTGATAAACCTTTAATACCTTGTAGGAAGAATGGCAGTAGAAAGAGTGTTGCAGCCAGTCCCATCATCATGATGAAGAGAGCAAGGATCCCTGCAGAGAAGTTTCTAATTCTAAACAGACTGAAGTCAGTAGAGGATGGTCGTAAGTCATCTCTCTCACGACAAATGCTATGAGATGGGGAATGGCGATTAAAAACGAAGTTATGGTTTTCTCAGAATCCCAACCCCAATCCTGCCCCTTTATTATTCCAAGCGTAAAGAGGCCCAGTCCAATGGCTAAAAGTCCCAAACCTATTACATCTATCGGTTCCCTAACCTTCTCACCAAGTGGCGGTAGCAGTAAAAATGCAAGCGTTATACCTATGATTCCAACAGGTATGTTTATGTAAAAAAACCCAGTGCCAGCTGAGGTGCGTGGTGAGCCATCCACCCAGAATCGGGCCGAGGCTAAAGGCTGAAGCTACCAATATAGCCTGAACGCCCATAGCCGCTCCTCTCCTTCCTGGGGGGAATAGTTCTGTTATCAAAGCCATGCTGTTTCCCATCACTATTGCCCCGCCTATGGCCTGAATAACCCTGAAGATTATGAAAACGGTTATGTTCCACGACTCCGCACAGAGGTAACTCCCGAGAGCAAAAATAGCCATTCCTGTAGAGTAGAGCAGATCCCTCCTCACCATGTCTCCAATTCTGCCAAAAGCGATTAACAGGACAACTAATGTTATCATGTAAGCAGTTAACAGCCACTGAACATCAGTAGCCTTTGCGTTGAAATCCTGCGTTATGCTCGGGAGGGCAATGTTAAGTATGCTTGCATCAAGCACAGCCATGAACACTCCGATTGCTACAGGAATTAAAGAAAGCCAAGGATTACCCTTTCCCACGCTTAACCCTCCTCCTAGCGAACCTACCAGCTATAGCCAAGCCTATAACTGCTAGGGCGATTGCGGTAGCCATTAACGGTGTTATTAACGGCTTTTCCTTGACTTCGACAGATGCAGTTATCGGGCTTGATGTATGCATGTAACCTTCGTTGTCGTAGTACTCAGCGACGATGTTGATGGGGTAAAAACCAGCTCCCGCATCTTTATCAACATCGACCTTGAACTTAGCTACAGCCGTCTGGTTAGGCTTTAGAGTGCCAATGAAGTATAGACCGGGTTGGGCTTGACCGATGAGGCTGCTTAACGAGCTTCCGCCAGCTATGGTTAGAGGTGGATTCAGTTCGAGCTTGACGACAGTGTTGTGAAGGGTTAGGCTTCCAGCGTTCTTGATCTTCACGATCACATCGCCCGTTTCATCTGGGTGGAGGTTGCTCTGAATGGACAAGATTTCGAAATAAGCCATCTTGGACTCCACGAATGTTGTTAGCTCGGTTACACTTACCAAGTCATCCGCATCTCCTAAATCATATCTTTCTACGAGATAAAGCCTATGAAGTCCACTAACCGCATCACCCGAAACTGAAAGTCTGAACTTTGCTTGTCCAAATTCTCCTGGTTCTAATTCACCAACGAAGTATGAGGAACTTACCGGAGTTATTGCAGAATCAGACGAGATAACGAAGAATGTAATGTCTCTGACAGAATAATTTATCTCATTTTTAACGTCAACTAGAATATCACCTTTTAGTCCGACTCCGACGTTTTTCGTCTCTACTTTTACGATCCTCAGCGGTTCCAACGAGTTAATTAAAACCTCGAAGTAGTGCTTTTCGCTCACAACTTCATCACCAAGTGTGTTTTTGTATTTCAATATCAAGCAAGCCCTATATGCTCCGGCTGGCGCAGTTGCCTTAACATAGAAGAGAGCTTGTTTAATTTCTCCTCTTTCAAAATGACCTAAGTAAGGTGCATTTTCAGTCTGAATGAGAAGATTATCAAACGAGAGCATGGCTATTACATCGTTCATATTTTCGTTCGCCTTAATCGTAACTTTAACGAAACCTTTTGACGGAATTGTAATCGGTTGAATGCTACTGCTGCGAGTTGAGCTTTGTTTCTGCGTTAGCATGAAAGGCTATAAAGACGTGGGAATTGTTTGCATAGCAGATTGTTGTTGCTTTGGAACAGTCTTCGGTGCAGTTATAAAGCTCTCAACTGCTGAAACTTCGAACACATCCTCTTTTGTGACTTTCAATCCAATCGGTTGTGTCAGGACCATCGGTCTTTTGCCCGTAGTTTTGAATCTTAGAGTAAGCATAGTGGGGTAAGTCTGGTTTAACGCTCCCTCAGCGACGTAAACCTTGAACTCAACTTTAGCAGCTTCTCCACTATCTAAATCACCCAAATAAGCGGACATAGCTTTTGGGTCGGTCATCAAAGGAGGAGTTGTGTTAAGTATTAGCACAGCATCGCAAATCTTGTTGAGTCCAGTATTTTGGATTACGAGGTTTACGATACCTCTGCGGTTCGTTTTAAGATTCGAATCAATTGATTTAACACCGAAATCATAATCTCTCTTTGTTATGTTGATTTCCACATATTCAATATCAACTTCATTCTCTGAGTATGTAACAATTACACCAGCACTAGCGCTCGAGTATGTGACTTTTGTGTACTTCAGCTTTACTGGAACTCTGTATTCATCCAATTTTGCGTTTTCATCAACTTTAACCTTGAAAACAGCCTTTACAACCCTTCCAGCTGGTAGATCGCCTATCAACACGGGATTCGTTGATTCAACATCAATCGGAATCCACTCATCCTCGATTTGAACTCTTAAGTCCTTAGCCGTCGTCACGAGCTGTAAAGCTGCTGCAGTACTCTCGTTCAAGTAAAAACTGCTTACGGTTCCCTCATTTTCAATAAGAAGCGTCATAACTGTCTCATCCCCAGGATGAAACTTGTTTTCCCCTGAGATTGCCACATGGAAGTCAATGTCGTTGGATGCGTTGGCCAAGCCGATCGAGAGAAGTAAAAAAGCCACAGTTAGTGAACACAAAATCAACTTACTCATTGTCTACCCCACCTCTTTTCAACAACTCTTTAAGTGTTGACTCATCCAGCACGAGTGGGTTTGGATCATGAACAAAGGTAAACATTGCCCTCTGCCTCATCCCACCACTTAGATTTCTCAAAAGCCTCTTTCTGAAGTCGTAAAGGTTTACGAGCTTGAGAAGTTCTTCAATCCTCCTCTCACCCCTCACGCTGTGAAGATGTGCGAAGAGCCTCATGTTCTCCTCAACCGTCATATTCATATGGAGAGGGAAATTCTGAGGCATCCAGCCTATTGAACCGGCGTTGATTCTGATTTTGCCTTCATAATGCACCATTCCGAAAATCGCCCTTATAGTAGTAATCTTTCCAGCTCCGTTTGGATCAAGCAATCCGAGGATTTCTCCTCTCCTGACCTTTAAACTGAAATCTTTTACTGCGAGAAAATCTCCAAATCTCACTGTGATGCTCTCAATTTCCAGAATACCCATACAAATTCTTTATGAGCAAAATTTAAAAATTTGTTGTCACCAAAGTTGGTTACATGATTGAGATAGATGCAGTTGTTGAAAAGCTGAGGGGTTTTGGTTTGACCCCCTATGAAGCAAAAGCTTTCGTGACTCTCGTACATCTAAGCGAAGCGTCTGCGAGAGAGATAAGTGATTATGCTAAAATCCCAAGGACGAAGGTTTACGATGTGCTAAAGAAGCTTGCTGAAAAGGGTTTTATTGAGGTTCAGCCGGGAAATCCTGCCCTCTTCAGAGCCTTGGAGCCGTTGGAAGTTGCAGGAAAGCTTCAGCAGGAGATGGTGGGCAGGATAAAGGAATTTGTGACTCTGGTAGAGAATATAAAGATAGAGAGGAGGAAGAGGATCCAGCACGTCTGGGTTTCGAGGGGAAAATTTGCAGTTGAGAGCAAAGTGAAGGAGCTCTTGAATTGGACAGAGAAGGAACTCCTTCTCTTCGTAATAGATTCTGAGTTTACAGTTGGCATTTCAAAACCAGAGATTACAAGGATTTTGATTTATGAGAAAATCGCAGTTCCAGTTAAGTCGTTCAAGGTAATTGATAAGAATAAGCTAATGAAATCAGGCGGTTTCTTCAGAAAATTTGCCGAACTCCTCGATGGATACACCTTTAATGGAGTAAGATTCAAACCGAGTCTTCTTGGTATAGCAGATGGTAGAAAGTCCGTTTTAGCTTTTAGAGAAGGCGAAGAGCTTGTTGCAGTCACGATTACGATTCCAATGATAGTTTTGCTTCAGAAGATTATGTTTGAGAGCTTGTGGGAGAGCTTCACACTATGAGGAGAATATTTGTTCAAAGATTTGCTCTGTTGAAAAATTTTAATGATTAGTAAGGAGTGGGTAAAGAAGAGAATGGTAGCTAGGAAGTGTTACGAATTTGGCAGTTAATAGCCATGTATTTGTACAGTATTATCTTCAATTTAAGCTACAGGGATATTGAAGAAGAGTTTAGAATTAGCGAAATGCTATAGAGGGCATTAAATCTGGAGGGGTTCCAGACGATCTGTAAGGCTGTAAAGAGTTGAGGGGACAGGAAATAGAACATGCTAAATTTGTTTGCACATACACTGAATTGTTGTGGAAAATACAACTGCACCCTGTAACATCCAACGATTTTAATTACTTTGTGAAGTACTGGTGGGGTAGTTTCTCAATCACCAAAATACAAGAGAAAGAAAAAGGTAAATATTCTTTTGTAATTCTAACTCCATGAAATTTAACGCTAAAAAATACAGGGAATTTGTTCAACAAGATTTTGAGGTAGCTTGGATTAAAAGCGATGAAGTTCTAAGTTTAAAAAGTCCTAATGATATTTATCCAAGATATGGACATTTTGTTGGTGAAGAACATCCTCTATTCAAAACAATTAATGAATTAAGAAAAGCTTACGTTTCCTTGGGTTTTAAAGAAGTTGTAAATCCACTAATTGTTGAAGATTCTCACGTAAAGAGGCAGTTTGGAAAGGAAGCTTTAGCTGTTTTAGATAGATGTTTTTACCTCGCTTCTTTACCAAGACCAGATGTTGGTATGTCTTCTCAAAAAATTGAGAAGATTTCGAATATAGTTAAGAGAAAGATAGAAGAAAAAGAAATTGCTGAAATGCAAAAAATACTCCATTTATTCAAAAAAGGGAAGATTGATGGAGATGATTTAGCAATAGAGATTGCAAAATCACTAAAAATTGATGATTTAAAGGCGATAAAGATTATTGATGAAGTGTTTCCTGAATTTAAAGAGCTAACACCTAAACCTACAAACATGACTTTAAGAAGTCACATGACTACAGGGTGGTTCATAACCTTAAGCAAAGTAGCAAACAAACTACCTTTGCCAATAAAGCTATTCAGCATTGACAGATGTTTTAGGAGGGAGCAAGGAGAGGATGCCACAAGATTGTACACTTATTTCTCAGCAAGCTGTGTTGTGGTGGATGAGGATGTTACAATAGATGAAGGTAAGGCTGTTGCAGAAGCTTTACTAAGACAGTTTGGTTTTAAAAAGTTCAGATTTAGGCTGGATGAGAAAAGAAGCAAATATTATATCCCCAACACCCAAACAGAAGTCTTTGCATTCCATCCAAAAATCGTTGGCTCAAGCACGAAGTATAAGGATGGCTGGATTGAGATTGCTACATTCGGTATATACTCTCCAACCGCTTTATCGCAATACGACATTGAGTACCCAGTCATGAACCTTGGCTTGGGGGTTGAGAGGCTCGCAATGATTCTGTACAATTATTCCGATGTTAGGGAATTGGTATATCCATGGATTTATGGAAAGGTTGAGCTTAGTGACATGGATATTGTGAGGAACATTAGAGTTAAAGAAGTGCCAAACACTATTATCGGTTTAAAAATTGCCCAAAGTATTGCTGAGACTGCCGATAAACATGCTAATGAAAAAAGTCCATGTGAGTTCTTAGCTTGCGAGTATGAGTTGTATGGTAAGAAAGTTAGGGTTTTTGTTGTGGAGAGAGAGAAAAATACAAAGCTTTGCGGTCCTGCCTACGCTAACGAAATTGTAGTTTACCAAGGAAGTGTTTATGGAGTGCCAAAAGCAGATAAGTGGAAATCCTACTTTGATCATGGATTTTCAACTGGTTTGAGATATATAGACTCCTTTGCCTATTTAGCAGCAAAAAAGATTGAGGATGCTACGTTTAAAGGGGAAGAGGAGTTTGTGATTAAGGTTAGAGTTGTTGAAAATCTGTCTGATGTCAACTTAGATATGCATGAGAACGTAAGAGGATATATCGTCTCAAAGGGTGGAAAAATAGATGTAAGGGGTCCAATGTTCGTGACAGTTAGAGCTGAAATTTCATAGAATTAAGGATTTTAAATTTTAATAATAAAGTAATAACAAAATTTCATCACCACAATTATAGATGAAATTACTAAAATATTTTATACTCCACTATTTAACCTAATATAATGCCTAGCATATTACTTCTTGGAGCGCCAGGGACTGGCAAATGTAGATTCATTCATGACTTACTACCAAACTTCAAAAACGTAGTATGGGTTACAACTTTGAATAGTGCGGAGTTTGTTAGAAATCAGCTTAAGTTTTACGAAGGAAACTTGTGGATTGTTGATACCCATACATGGATGAGAAGGAAGACACATACTGCTATGGATATAATTGTCAGTAATCCGATTAATTTGAATGAAGTAAGTCTTTCCATAAGTAAGGTAGTTGATGATCTAGCAGACGAATATATACTTATTTTTGATTCCATCTCGGGCTTGCTAGTTTACCACTCCATCCAAAGAGTTATGCACTTTTTAAGAGGTTTGCTTGTCAAGACGGAGGATAGAGGGAGCATATACACTTTGGTACAGGGTGCACACCAAGTAACAGATGAAATTTCTATAATGATGCTATTTCAGAATATAATTAAATTGGAATGGTTAAATGAGAAGAGGTACTTAAAGCTTATAAAATCAGTTAAGTATGTCGAACCTACAATCGCAGAGATTGAGTTGAACAAAGATGGGATAAAAATACCCGAAACAATTAGAGAATACATTTTAAGCCAGCTCAAGTGAATTTAGTGTTTCAATCAAAAAATCGTTTTCCTCTTTGCTTCCAACTGTAATTCTTACATGCTCTCCTTTCAAACCCATTAAACCGGTTACGTTTCTTACGATAATTCCTCTCTCCTCTAATTTCCTAGCAAGATTTATCTTTTTCTCTACTTTAACCAACACGAAGTTAGCATCTGAATTATAAGCGTGTAAAAGTGGTATCTTGTTTATTTCTTTAATTAACCTATCCCTTTCTTTAACAACAACATCTCTCAATTTATTGTAGTAATCAACAGATTTCAACGCTGCTATCGCCACATCACAAGCCACCTTTGAAATGCAGAATGGCAGTCTAATCTTTTCCAATCCTTCAATAATCTGTTCGTTTCCAACTGCATAGCCTATTCTCAAGCCAGCTAAACCAAAGAATTTTGAGAAAGATCTTACAACAATCAGGTTATCAAATTCATTAACCAGATCAACAACACTTTTATTGCAATATTCAACATAAGCCTCATCGACTACCACATAATTGCCTCTCTCCAAAATCTTTTTTACCTCTTTTCTCTCAACAGCATTTCCTGTTGGATTATTTGGGGAGCACAAAAACAGGAGTTTAAACGGAGGAATTTCATCAGCCTTAATGTTGTAGTTTGGAAATTCAATAAATTCGATGCTTGCATCCCTTAGCATTCCAAGAATTGCATAGAGTGTGTAGCCTGGAATGGGTATCACAGCTTTATCAAAAGTGTCAAGTAACGCCACACAAATGTTGTTTAAAATGTCACTTGCACCATTACCTACTGCTATTTTACTCTCCTCAACACCCAAATACTCTGAAATCGCTTTTTTAAAATCTGAATACTCGGGATGGGGATAGCGGTTAATTTCGGATAGAGCACTCAGATAAGCTTCCTTAACTTCATCAGATGGAGGATAAGGATTTTCATTTGAACTTAAATTAATCGCTTTTAAGCCGTACTCTTTTTCTATATCTTCGGGAAACTTTCCGGCATCATACTTGTTTATTATCCAAATAACACTTCTCATAGTAATAAAACTTAATAAAAATAAAAAAAGTCAATTATTCTACACTAAGCTCACCTTTAAAATTCTCAATCTCTCTCTCAATTTCTTCAACTTCAACAAACTTGAATTCTTTTTCATTAACTCCTGCTAATTTCCAAAACAACCTTGCTACAATTGGCATCATTTTCCCAGCATTTCCAGGAGTGTGAGCTAACATTGCAGCAGCTAAATCACCTAACCTTTCAAGTTGTTGTTTATTCAATTCATTCAATTTCTCACTTGCCACCCCTAACACAGAGAGAGTTGAACCGACAATCCTCTCCCTCATCGCATAATATTTGGCAGCTTCACTCGTAATTCTATGCACACCCATCTTCAACACCTCTATTATTACTACGTCTTCTTCGTATTTATTTCTGTCTAAATCTAATTGTTATTACCAAAAAGAAGTGTAATTCTGCAAAATTTTAAAGAAAATCCAAAAAAATTAGAAAATTTTAAGAAAATCAGATATCCACATACTTCATCAATTCCCAAGGTGTTATGTATAAGCAGTATTGGTTCCACTCATCAATTTTTAGACTCATGAATGCATCGAATATGTGGCTGCCCAAAACCTTCTGCATTAGTTCATCACTTGCCAAATAATCCAATGCATCTCTCAGAGTTGTTGGTAGTTCACCAACTCCATACTCCCTCTTTTCTTTGGGTGACAATTCGTAAACATCCACCATTAGCGGGTCACCAGGATCAATCTTCTTCTTGATACCATCTAAACCTGCCGCAAGCTGAGCAGTTATTGCAAGGTATGGATTGCAGCTTGGATCAACACCTCTGTACTCAACTCTGATTGCTGATGGTTTTTTGACATACATTGGAACTCTGACTAGTGCAGATCTGTTTCTTGGGCTCCAGCATACGTAAATTGGTGCCTCAAAGCCTGGTACCAATCTCTTGTATGAGTTTACAGTTGGAGCATTCAAAGCAGTCAAAGCCTTTGAATGTTCAAGCAAACCTCCAATGTAATACCTTGCTGTCTGACTCAACATGTACTCGTCATCAGGGTCTGCAAACAGTGCTTCACCCTTAAAAGGCTCACCCTTCCACAGGCTTTGGTGAGTGTGCATTCCACTTGCATTATCCAAATACAAGGGCTTTGGCATGAAGACTGCCATCAATCCATACATTGCTGCAATGTTCTTTGCAGCAAACTTGTACAGATAGAACGCATCTCCAACATCAACCAGTTCCTTGGGCTTAAAATCCAACTCTACTTGTCCAGCAGTGGCAACTTCGTGATGATGATATTCGATTATAACATCTAGCATTTCTAGATAGTGAACGAGCTCGTTTCTGTATTCAACGGTAGTGTCTTCTGGTGGGGGTCTAAAGTAACCTTCTTTAGGCCTTATAACGAAGTTACCAGGTGTAATTTCTGGACTTTGAGGCATGACCCTCGGTGGACCCCACGAATCTCCTGCCCCACCGTTTGGAGAAACCCACAAATCCCAAACCAGATTTGTTGGATTTACTGACTCAAATAAGAAAAACTCTATCTCAGGACCAAATATTGCAGACATCCCGTCTTCTGCTAACATGTTTTGATACTTCTTTGCAACAAAACCTCTCGGATCACACTCAGCAATCTCTGCCCCCCAAGCCTCATAAACATCACCAAACATAATTGCAGTCTTTTGTATTTCATCATCAATCCATGGGATTAACTTTATTGTTGATGCATCAGGCATCCAAACCATATCACTTGCCTCTATCGTCTTAAATCCTCTGATAGATGATCCATCAAAACCTATTCCGTCTTCAAACGCGTTGCCTTCCGTGAACTCCTTGGCTGGTATTGAAAATGTCTGCATAAAACCCCTTACATCCGAAAATGCGCATAACACTTGTTTAACATTGTTTTCCTTTAACATCTTCTTTGCTTCCTCGATTTTATCCAACATTATCACCCCTTTCAAATTTTTTAGCAGATGAAGTGTGTGGTAATATAATTCTTTCGATATTTTGAAAGTTCTTGAAACTTCTTTAGAAATTCGGTAACAATATTGTAAAATCTTTAAATACTTGAATTTGACTTCTTAGCTATCCACGATCTCTTCTTTAACTCAACATATATGCCTTGAGGCATGAGTATTCCGACAACAATCAACATTAGATAGAGAATCATGTCATCATTGATCGGAATTGGAGCAATTTTAAGTAAATTGCTTAGAATTTCCTTCAACCACCAGTTTTTTGCAAGGTAGATAATAAAAGCTCCAAATACTGGACCATATATTGTCCCCAATCCACCAATAACTGCAGAGAGAATTATTAAGAGCATTAATGGAATGTCATACAAATCAGGACTGACGGTAATACGATAGTGGATTATCGCTGCCCCTCCAATTCCCGCAAAGAATGAACTTACAATGAATGCTATTACTTTATATTTTGTCGTATCAATGCCGATTGATTCAGCCAACTCCTCATCTTCCCTTATCGCTTTGAATTTCAATCCTATCTGGGATTTAACAATGAAAAGCATTGATAGTACGCATATTACCATTATTATCAAAGCTATGTAATATTTACCCAAAATTGTATTAGACAAACTGTTTTCCAAACCAATTGAGAAGCCTTCTTCACCACCAAAAACTTTCCTCCAAACAAATACAGTCTGCATGAAGACCAAAGGTAGAATTGCTGTAACAAGAGCGAAGTAGTAACCCTTCAGTCTGAGAGTGATTATTCCAATAAAAAATCCAATTAAAGCTGCAATTATACCACCAGAGATGATTGAAATGAAAATGGGGACTTTAGGGATTGTAAATCCTAAAAGATGCTGCAATCTTACTGGAGATTGCAACAAAGCTGCCGTATACGCTCCCACACCAACAAAAACTGTGTGACCAAGATTTACCTGCCCAGTATAACCAACCATCACATCCCAACTCACCACCAATATGATGAATAAGAATGATAGCCCAAGAATATAAACAAAAGCCTCCGGAATAAAAAATGGAGCTATTGCAGCAAGAACAACCAAAATAACATAAATAGCTGCTTTCATTCTTCCACCCCAAAAAGTCCTGTTGGTTTAACTACCAAAATGGAGATTATTGTTAACAGCATTACAAACTCTGACCATCTCGCCCCCAAGAAAGTGATAGTAACAACAATTACATAGCCAACGATAAAAGATGCAATAATACTTCCTCTCAAACTCCCCAATCCACCAAGTATGACGATAGCAAATGCATAGATTAAAGCCTTTACCGATACAATTGGTGTAGTTGCAAATATTTGTGAGTAAAGTAACCCTCCCAATCCAGCTAAAATTGATGAAATGAACATTGTAATTAAATAAATTCTATCAACGTCTATTCCCATCAGCATGGCAGCCTCCATGTCTTGGGATGTGGCCGTAATCATCTTCCCAGTTTTTGTTTTAGTTATGAAAAATTCAAGCAAGATCAGTGTTGCTATTGCAATAATCAATGAGAGGATCCTTATGTTTGTAATTTTTATACCACCTATGTTTTGTATACCGCCAACCAAAGACGGAAAAGAAATGCCATGTTCACCAAAAATTAGCAATAAAAATTGTTCAACAAGTAATGCAATTGCCAAGGTAACAATAACAACCATCACTTCATGAGTTTTTATTGGGGATATTGTCAATTTGAAAACTATAACACCAACAATCCCAACAAAAAGTATTCCCAAAATAAATGCAAGATAGTTATTAACTCCAATGTTTTTAACCAATACAATACCAAAGTAGGCTGAAAGAACGAATAGGGTTCCGTGAGCGAAATTCAAAATTCTTGCAACTCCAAAGATTAGAGAGAAGCCTGAAGCAACCAAAGCCCATATTCCACTTACCACTGCTCCAAATACTATGATTTTCAACACTAATTCGATCATAAAAAAATTAAAAGTTTGATTTATTTTACTTTGTTTTCCTTCTCAACCAAGCAATGCTTAATCCGGCAATAGCTATTAAAGCTCCAAATCCGGGTGTTGCTTTTGTAGTTTCAGGTGTTTTTTGCTCTTCTTCTGCAAGCCATGGTGGTATCTTCAACTCCCCATTTGCAACTGTTTTAGGCGAAATTATGTACTGCTTGCCATCCTGCCATTGAGAGATCCAATTTCTAACGTAGTTGTCACCCCATGCTAATGCGTGATTTTTGTGGAAGGCTATTGTTCTAGTAAGCTCAATTGGATTTTCTGGATCGTATTTCTCCAAGTATTTCACAACAACATCTGGACTAAATGGATCTTGCTCTCCAGCTTTTGATGCTTCTTCAACCGCTTTCTTGTAGATGTAGACTGCATCATAAGCCCCATACGCTTGATGAGATTCAGGATAGTGCCCATACTTTTGCTTGTATGCTTCAATAAACTTCTTGCACATCTCAGTTGGTGGAGCCGTAACTAATGCCCCTCCATCAGCAATAAATATTTCGTAATTTGCTAAACCATCGGTTTTTTCAAAAAATCCTGGATCTATTGCAGCTAAATCATGACCCGCAAGCATAACCTTTGGTTTTAAAGTTCCCCACTGCTTTGCTAAAACATCTCCAGTCCCTGCAATTGCAAGAATTGGCATAATCAGATCTGCATTAAGGCTTTCAGCCTCATCAATTAACTGTTCATATTCTGTGTAACCTTTCGGAACCTGTACATCTTTAATGATTTCAATATTTCTTTTTTCAAGCAATGGCTTCAAATCATTCATCACTGCATCAGTCCAAATATGTTCATCTCTAATTACATAAATCTTCTTTATGTTCAATCCATTGGCATTTAAAAAATCAAGCATATCAGCCAAATCCCAAGCAAAAGTCGTTCCATTATTTTGACTTATCCTAAACCAGTATTTATACTTCTCATAATTTTCAGCTACCTTTGCCGGGTGGGCTGGAGAGGAGGCATCAGCTAAAAATACCGTTTTTGTTTCAGCCATAGTCTCCATCATTGCAAGCATCACACCACTTGAAAAACCACCAGTGATCATGTCAGCATTTTCAACCGTCGCCAATCTCCTAAATTCAGCTGTTGCAGAATCTGGATTTAGTTTTGTGTCTCCAACAACAACTTCAACTTCCAATCCAAGTATCCCTCCTTGCTCATTTATCTCCTCAACAGCCAACATCACTGCATTTTTTTCTGCCTGTCCTTCAGGTAAAGACATTGGACCTATAACCCCAATTACAACCTTGTCTTTTGCAGCTGCAACTCCAATGCAAACTAAAATTGCTAATACTACTATTGCAACTTTCCACATTCGCATGCAAGCACTTTTAAACCACAATATTTAAATATTGTGCTAGTTAGTAACAAAGTAGCATGCTTAGGGTACTTGATATCACAAAAAAGTTTGGGGAGCTAGTGGCGTTGGATGGTGTAAGCTTTGAGGTCGGCAAAGGAGAATGCTTAGGAATAATAGGGCCAAATGGGGCTGGCAAAACAACACTTTTCAGCATAATTTCTGGATTTTTAAAGCCAGACAATGGTAATATTAAGTTTGGAAATGTAAACATTGTAGGCAAAAAACCAAGTTATCTCGCTAAGATAGGATTAGTTAGAACTTTTCAGATAATAAAGGTCTTTAAAAACATGAGCGTTGAGGAGAATTTGCTAGTGGCGAATTCTAACAATCCAGATTTTGAGAAGGAGATACTAAAACTTGTAGATTTGTGGGACAAAAGAGATATGATCGCAAGCAACCTATCCCAGGGTGAGTTAAGAAGACTTAGCATTGGCATGGCTTTGGCAACACAGCCAAAGGTTTTGTTACTAGATGAGCCTTTCTCTGGATTGAGTGTTAAAGAAGCGAAGAATCTGAGTTCAATTATCAAAGAGCTTGAGAATGAAGGTATTACGCAGATTATTATTGAGCACAAACTAAAGGAGCTTTTTGGTGTTTCTGAAAGAATCCTAGTTTTAAACTTCGGCAAGATTATATTTGAGGGTAGTGCAAAGGATGCTGTTAAAGATGAAAAAGTGATACAAGCCTATTTTGGAAAACATGCTAAAAACTGAGAACCTGAGTGCCTATTACGATAAGGCTAAAATCTTGGATAATATAAACATAAACCTTGAGGAGGGGGAAGTAGTAGCGATTCTTGGACCCAATGGTGCGGGAAAGACAACCTTGTTGAAGTCGATATGTGGACTTGTTAAAGTTGATGGTAGAATATACTTAAATGGGGATGACATAACCAATTTAAAACCTCACGAAAGGATTAGAAGGAGAATATCAATCTGCCCCGAAGGAAGAAGGTTGTTTTCAAACATGAGTGTTGAAGATAATCTTCTTTTGGGAGCTATATTCAATGGGAACTACAAGGAAAACTTAAAGTATGTTTTTGAACTCTTTCCAAGACTGGAGGAGAGAAAAAAACAGTTGGCTAAGACAATGAGTGGTGGAGAGCAACAGATGCTTGCAATTGCAAGAGCTTTAATGTCTGAGCCGAGGTTGCTTTTGTTAGATGAACCCTCTATGGGTTTAGCCCCAATTATTATCGAATCGATTGCAGAGGCTTTGAAGAGAATAAAAAAGGAGTTGGGGGTTTCAATGCTCATCGTTGAGCAGAACATCCACTTAGCCTATGAGGTTGCTGATAGAGCTTACGTATGGGATAAATGAGAGAATGTACGAGAAGAATATACGGACGAACTTCAGGATTTAGAAGAGCA
>Ga0180300_10000113_pt1 | contig 30023 bp, 32 predicted proteins | sample GuaBasSediGuay15_FD_121798 | JGI IMG/M metagenome (GOLD analysis project Ga0180300, IMG submission 121798) | Subseafloor sediment microbial communities from Guaymas Basin, Gulf of California, Mexico - Guay15, Core 4569-2, 21-24 cm | ecosystem: Environmental > Aquatic > Marine > Hydrothermal...
TCTCATACCTGGTCTATTTCAAAATCTAGTAGTGGAAGTTATGATATTAAAGGTTATTACTTTGATTCTAATTATAATGGAGCGTGGACTTCTCCTTCTAAGATTACTGTTACTGTTCTTAAAGATAATGGTGAAACATGCTCAACAGGAGGAGAGTGCTGTTCTGGATATTGTATAGATGGTTATTGTTGTAATTCTGCCTGCACAGACACTTGTAAAGCCTGTAATGTAGCAGGGCATGAAGGAACTTGTTATAATGTACCAGCAGGACAGGATCCACATGATGATTGCAACGTTGGAAGTTGGTCTTGTGATGGAAGTTGTAAAAGAGTAAGAAATTCTGGGAACTGTGATGGAAATGGAAATTGTGGTGTTAATGATGAAGTAGAAAATTGTCCAAGTGGAACAGTTTGTAATGGTGGTAGTTGTAGCCCTGTGAATTCTTCAAATTATTGCAATTATGATGAAAACTGTGATGCAGGTGATTGCTCTGCTACAAAATGGTGGACATCTTGTGATGGTTCTGGCTCATGCAGACCTGCATCAGACCATACAGATTCTTACAGCGAAAATGTCTATGCATCTGAAGGTTATACATTGACTGATACATGTGAAACTACAGGAACTACTCTTTGTGGTTACTCTGATTGGAATGGGTGTAATGGACCATGCAAAAAGAAAAGAGATAAACTAAGATGTGATGCCTCTCATAATTGTGCTTATGATGTTGGTAATGATTATTCCTATTTGACCTCTTCTGGTAAAGTTTGTTCTGGTGGCTCAGAAGTAAATCCTAGTAGTGATATTTACTGTGATAAAACTATAAACTGCGTTTATGGGAGTTGTTCTGCTGATAGATGGTATAGAGGCTGTACGGCAGGAAGTAGTAGTTGTACAGATACAAACAGACAATCTTATTCTAAGTGGTATACCTATAACAATTACGTAATTAGTGAAACTACTTATAAAGTAGGAACTTCTTGTTCTCAAAATTGGTGGACAGCTTGTTCAACTTCAGACTATCAATGTAAGGACACTTGCACTAAAGGAAAAAAACAATATAGATGTGACGGTTCAGGAAATTGTAATAATTTCTGGAGATGGGTATCTACAATCTATTGTGGCCCCAATACTTGTTCTGATGGAAGTTGTACAAACATTTGTGAGTATGATTGTGGGGCAGATAGTAATTGCGATGGCTATGAGGAATTAAGTTGTCCTGATAACAGTCATATTTGTGATTCTTCTTGCAATTATGTTGATAGGGACAATGCTCAGAGTTATTGTGAAGATAATAGTGGTTGTACACCTTATATTTGGGTTTCTGGTGCAAGTCCGCCACAATGTTGTGGGGATGATGGGGGAGCAACAGATACTTTCTGTGGCTCTGGATTTGAATCTTGCATAAATGGAATTTATTATAACGACGGAGATAATAACAAATATACCTGTGAATGTGGAGGTGGTAGTTGGAATTTTGGTTGTTCTTTTGGAGACTGCGCTTCTTCTCCAGATACTTGTTGTGGAGATGATGCAAATGAGTATGCTATAACTTGTTATTGTAATTCTAAGGCATGTTCCTGTTCTGGAGATACCCAAGCCTGCTGCGCAAATTCAGATGATTGTGTCTGGAATGGAGGATGTTATTTAAATGGCAATACAACAGATATAGATTCTGATGGAATAAATGAATATTGTAAAGGTGATGAAAATAAATGGTACGCCTATCCAAATATTACTTCAATTTCTATAGATAAATCTCCAATAGACAGAGATGATGAAGTGAACAAATTTACACCTGATACCTCAATAAAAATTACAGCAGAAATTTATGATCAAGATAATAATGATATAAATAATAGTGGTTGGGTCTATGTAACAATTATAAATTCTAAAGGAGGCACAGAAAAGGATTCTGTACCTATGGACACATGTAATTATGTAGATTCCAACCATTGGAAATGTCAATACACATATAATCCTAGAGATACAGCTCCTGTTGGTTGGTATAGGGTTATAGTAAAAGCAGTTGATGATGAGGGTTTGGAAGACACAAAAACAAAAACTAATTTATTTAAAGTTGAAGACATTTATTTAACAAACATGAATCACTATGGAACAACAAAAGATTTGCACATAACAGGAACAGCAAAGTATGAAAGTGATAATAGTGCTGTCACATGGGCAAATGTAAAATGTTATTCTCAAGAATATCCGAGTTTTAGTTGCACTAACACAACAGTTGGTGGTGGAAATTTTGATTGTGATATTGGAGCACTTAATGAAGAATTTGCAAATAGTACATTAAAAACAAACACTTTTATCTGTGAGGTTATAGATAGTAATGATATTGCTGGTAGTGGAACTCATGATATAGATATTGGATTACAGGTTGTAAGTCATGTTTGGAATGACACCTCCTTATACCATGATGAAATAGCAAGTTTTAATGTTACTTTTAAGAATATTGGGAATTTAACTTTTGCAAAAGAGCATTTGTATTGGGAGGTTAGTTCAAAAGATAAGACTAATCCAGAAACAGATGAAGATTGTCATAACACAGGTTGGGTGGATGCTTGCGGACACTTAGGAAAATATGAAGGAGACCCGCATAATTCTTGTGGTTGTTATAAACAATTTGATACAAATCTGGGACCTGGAAGTAGTATAACATACTCTGGAAGTTGGAAAGCAAAATACCATGAATTTGGAAATTATAATTTTAGTGTATGGGTTAGATTTCCAAACAATGATACTCAATTTACTTCAATTGTTGCCGGGCAAAGTCCTGTAACAGTTTCCATTATTGATAAACCCCCGGTAAATTTAACTTTCATGTTTGCTCTGCCAAGTCCAGTGGATAGGGATAAAGAAACTCCGGAAACAAATGATGTTATAACAATAAAAGTTAATGCAACGGATTATGTTGATGGAGTTTTAGGAGACAAAGATGAATTGCAACAGTATTTAACAATTTGGGTAAAAAGTGATCAAAATAATGAGTGGATGGTCTGCGAAAATGTAACAATGAGCCAGATTCCTTATCATGATGCATATTATTACGGAAATTGTACATGGAATCCTCCTAATGATATGTCTGATCTTGACTTAGGCAACTTTAGTGTTAAATTTAAAGTAATTGGTTATGGAGGTAGATTTGTTTTCCCGGGAACAGGATATAACACTTCTGACTATTCTGAAAATAAAGATAAATTTGTTGTTGATGATATAGATATTGCAAATCTCTCCTGGCATTTTGGGAATACAACAAACCTATTTTTTGTTGGAAATGCAACTTATATATCAACCAATACAGGAATTAATAAGATAACAAATCAAACTTGCAGCCAGCCTATAATTTCAAATATTTCAGATGGAAATGAAAATACAAAAGAAGATTCCAATCCTTCAGATTTAAGGCTTTGTGGGATTAATTCTTTTATACAAGATATAACTTGCAATATTACAAATGGAAACTTTAGCTGTTATGTTCAGGATATAAAGTTAAATGATACAACAGTCACTTTTTCCTATATTTTAACCGATGAAAAAAATATTTCTGGAAGCGAAGATATAACAATAAATTTAAATGGAACAATAAATTCAATTGAAATAGACGACCCGGACAAATTTGTTAATATTTATCAACCAATTTATTACACAATAAACTTCTCAAATACAGGCAATATTGGATGGTTTGGAGAGATTTTTAATCAGACAAGAATAGAAATTTATTCTCCAAAAGGCGAAAATCCAATAACACCTGCTGATAAACATACTTCATTATTTTTCAAAGATGCAACCTCTTGGGTAAATTTGATGAATGGAACAACTAATAATTTTTCACATTTTTTAGGTTATTCTAATTATGTTTTGGGAAATTATAATTACACAGCAAACCTAAGTTATTTCTGGCCAGAATATAATAATAGTTATGGTTTTACCCCATTAAATTTCTCTATTACAACAGGAGGAGAAACAAACTACACGGTTGCAGCAATTGATATTACAGATTATAGTTTACCAGAAAAAGTTATAAGAGGAGACCAAATAATTGGAAAAGTAAAAGGATATTTCGTTGGTTCAATGGATTTCTGGAAATGGGAAGAAATCCAAGAATTTAAATATAGGGTTACAAATAAAACAACAGAAGGAAAGTTTTGGGTAACAAAAGTAAATTTAACTTCTGGAAATGAAATTCAAGAATACGGAAACGAAACAAATCCAAAAAATATGACTTGGAATCCTAACTTTTGGGAAAGTAAAATTAATAGTGGTGATTTAAGTTGTGATGATGAAAATACAACACATAGAGTTTATTTTCTAATAAACTGGACAAAATACAATATTTATACTCCTTATGTAAAAGGAGTATTCAATGTAAGTTATTGGCCTTATTTTTATCAAGATTTTAAAGTTATTTGTGTTGCAAGAGAATTATTTGAAGTCAATCCAGAAATTGCAAATGTTCCCTTAGGAGAAAAAAATAAAGACATCTATGTTATTTATATTGAAAATCCAAGTAATAGTACAATTAATGTAAATTTGACAATAAATTGCAATGATTATCCTGATGCAATTAATTGGCTAGATCAAAATCAGTGGATGATTTCTATTCCAAAAGAAAGTTCTGCTTCAAGAATAGTTACTTTAAATGAGGCTCCAAGAGTTGGCAACTATGAATTTTCTGTATCAGTAAGAGGAGATGCAAGATATGACAGAAAAGTTTGGTTGAATGTTTTCTCAGAAGCTTTAGGTTCTGATAATTTAATTTATCTTCTTTTATTATTCTTTGCAAGTTTTATTTTATTGATTAAAAGGAAATTATGAAGATTAAAAAATTTAAAGGAATAACTCCACTAATTTCCAGTATTTTAATAGTTGGCATTCTTGCTATAATTACTGGACTTGCTTATGAATGGGGAATGCCAATGATTCAAAAAAATATTGATATAACAACTCTAAATAAAGCAGAAAATTTTCTCAGAGAATTAGACAAAAAAATTGATGATGTAGCGAAACTTGGAGGAAGTGAGGAATTAATTTTTAATCTTCCTGGTGAAATCACTATAAATCCAGAGAATAATACAATAGAATTCTTTCTGAAAACTAGCGGGAGTATTTATATGCAAGGAGGATTTGTTTGTTTTAGCAGGAACTGCAATTTAACAAATGGAATTTGGGGGAAAGACTCTTATTCTGTTATTGGAGTTCAGGTAGATCAATTTGAGGAATATGCAACCATAACAACTTACAAAATAATTTACAGAAATTTAACTTCAGATACAAAAACTTATATTTTAGATGTTGTAACCCCACAAAATGTAACCCTTGTTGGTTCTGAAAATTCAAGATTATTGATTAAAAAATTAGGCGAAGAAAGAGGAAAAATAACAAAAACTATTATTTGGTTAGATATTAGATAAAAACTTTTATATTTTATGCGGGGACAGTATATAGCAATTAATGAACTTTTATTATTTGGGATAGGAGCATTATTGGCATTATCTGTTGCAGGAATAATTTCTTTTACTGTAACTTCGTTGCAGAAACAAACAGAAAGAGATCAATATTATATGATTGCCAATTTGGTTTCAATGGCAACAACAAAAACTTATTTGTGCAGCAATATTAAAAATGTTGATTGCAATCTCATTGTTGAAATTCCAAGAAAATTATCTGAAGAAAGATATGTTATTTCTTTATCAAATAATATTTCAGTTTCTAATTTTAGAACAGATGAGAGAATTGAAATTAAACCCCCAAAACTGAATAAAATTATAAAAGGGGAGGCAACAAGTTCTGCCAGATATTTTGTTTTAGAGGCGAGAGGTGAAAATATAACTTTGTCAAGATGAAAGCAAAAATAAAAATTAAGGGGAGAAATAAAAAAACAAAAAAAATAATAATAAAAACTAGAAATACGAGACCAATAAAACTAGCTAAGACACCTGAAATTATTTTTAGAAAAAAACCAATTGTGCTTACTTATATTCCTCCTAAGAAAAAGGAAGAAAAAGCAAAAGTTGAAGAAGTAAAAGATAGAAAACAAACTGAATTTCAAAAAGGATATTACCCTCAATCCTTGAGATTAATACCACCAAAAAAGAAAAAAGTTAGAATAGAAGGTTTGCCTTTTCCAGAAATAAAATCCGAAATAAAACCAATAGAAAAGAAATTTAAAAAAGAAGATTTGCAAAAAATAGATATTAAATATCCTTTAATACCAAAAAATCCAAGAAGGGGAGAAGAGATTTTTGCTTATGCTCATATTTTTTGGAATAAAGATAGAAATGAATTGAACTACAATGTTGTAGAGCCTGAGATAACAGAAGAGGGTAAAAAAATTCTGGAAATGGTAAAAGAGTATATTAGAGAAAAAATAGATATAGATTTTGCAGCAGTGAAAAAATTTGAGGCAAGAAATTATCTTTTTAAGAAAATTGATGATGCTATGGAATATTTTAAATTGAGTTTGCCTGAAGCAATGATAAAGATTTTTAGGTATTATGTTTATAGAGATTTCCTTGGTTTCAATAAAGTAGAACCTTTATTGCAAGATGATAATATAGAAGATATCTCTTGTGATGGAGTTAATATTCCTATTTATGTTGTGCACAGGGACCCAAGATTTGGTTCTTTGAGGACAAATATAATTTTTGAAACTAGAAACGAACTGGATTCTTTTGTGATGAAATTAGCGCAGAGGTGCGGGAAAGATATTTCTATGGCCCATCCATTGCTTGATGGAATTTTGCCTGATAATAGCAGGGTTCAGGCAACTTTGGCGACCGATATTGCGAGAAGGGGAAGTAATTTCACAATAAGAAAGTTTTCTAAAGACCCTTTTACACCACCAATGCATATTCTTTATAATACCTGCGATGTTAAGTTAATGGCTTATATTTGGTTTGCTCTTGAAAATGGAAGGTCTATTCTGATTTCTGGAGGGACAGGTTCCGGAAAAACAAGTCTTTTGAATTCAATTTCAATATTAGCAAAACCGCAAGAGAAAATTGTAAGCATAGAAGACACAGGTGAATTGCAATTACCACATCCAAACTGGGTTCCAGAAGTTGCGAGAGCATCATTAACAGTAGGAGGAAGAGGTTCTGTAACTTTGTTTGATTTGTTAAGAGAAAGTTTGAGACAGAGACCAGATAGAATAATTGTTGGAGAGGTTAGAGGGAAAGAAGCATTTGTTTTATTTCAATCAATGGCTACAGGCCATCCAGGTCTTGCAACAATACATGCAGAGAGTATAGACACATTAATAGACAGACTTATTACAGAACCAATCAATCTACCTGCTACTTTATTAGAAATCCTTGACATAATTATTTTTATTTCAAGGGTAAAAATTGAAGATAAAACATTGAGGAGAGTGACTTCAATAGAAGAAATAGCTGCGATGGATTACAAAACAAAGAGACCAATAATAAATACTTTTGCAAAATGGGAGCCAAAAAATGATGAATTCAGAATTATAAACAAATCTGTTGTTTTAAAAAATATTGTTGAGAGGACAGGGATGAAAAAAGAGAAGATGGAAGAAGATATAAAAAACAAAGCAAAGGTTTTAGAGTGGCTTGCAAAGAACAAAATTTTAGATTACAAAGAGGTTGGAAAATATCTTGCGCAGTACAATGCAAATCCAAGAAAATTTCTGGAAAGTATTGGTGAAATTGAAGAAAAGAAGTGAGAAAAGTGATTTATTATATAACAGTGTAATTAAATATTATGAGGTGCGAAATTTTTGTTAATGACTACCTGCCGGCAATTAGAGCAATAATTGCAAATAAATTGATAAACTTTGGACTTACCCAGCAGGAAATTGCAAATAAGTTGTACCTGTCGCAGGGGGCTGTTGCTCTCTATAAAAAGCAGGTAAGGGGCAAAAAAGTAAGGGAATTGGAAAGAAAACCGGGAGTAAAAGAGAAAATAGAAGAACTCTCGGAAAAGATAATTTCAAGAAATTTAAAAATGGAAGAACTTGAGGCAGAATATTGTAAGATATGCAAACTTATTTTAAATAAAAATTTAGACATATTATGAGTTTCTTTAGAACAACCCTATTGCTGAGTTTGTTAACCGGAATTTTTTTAGGAGCTGGGTTTTTGATTGCTGGAATTTCAGGAGCAGTTATTGCATTATTTTTCGCGGCCTTCTTTAATTTTTTCTCTTACTGGTATTCCGATAAAATTGTTCTGAACATGTATGGAGCAAAAAAATTAAAAAATGAAGAAATAGAAGAAATTGTTTCAAAACTCGCAAAAAAGGCAAAGATTCAAAAACCCAAATTATATTTAATAAATACTCAAGTTCCAAATGCTTTCGCAACTGGAAGAAATGAGAAAAACAGCGCCATTGTTGTTACAAAGGGTTTAATCAACAGTTTGGACAAAGAGGAAATTGAAGGTGTTCTTGCCCATGAAATTTCTCACATAAAGAATCATGACATTCTAATTTCAACAATGGCTGCAACAATAGGAGGAGCAATTTCTTTTCTCGCAAATATTGCTTGGTGGAGTTTGTTCATTGGAGACTCTAATAGAGATGGTTTGATATTACTTCCTCTCCTTATTTTTGCCCCAATCGGAGCCGCAATCATCCAGTTGGCAATTTCAAGAACAAGAGAATATGAAGCAGATTATTCAGCAGGCATTATAACAAAAAATCCTTTAGGTCTTGCAAATGCTTTGAGAAAAATAGAAAGTTTTGTGCTTGCGAATCCAATAAGAGGAAATTCAGCAACCTCCCACCTATTTATTGTAAATCCTTTCAAAGCAGATGCAATATCAAAACTATTTTCAACCCATCCTAAAACTGAAGACAGAATTAAGAGGTTAGAGGAATTGGCTAAGAAAATTTAATGAAGACTAAATTAAGCAATAGCTTGAACTTCAAAAGAAGATTCAAAAGGAACTTTATTTTCTAAAATTGAGTTTGGTACATAACTTATAAAGTGAAAGGTTTCTTTCCAGAAAGGTGAAAGAGAATCATGAAGTAATGCTTCAACTGAAACGCCAATCGGTTTGTTATTTTTCCTTCTTAAAATACCAGAATCTGAGGAGATTATAAGACTGCAACCCGCTTTACAAGCTTCTTCAATTTGATACAAATCTTCCAATCCGCTATTCCTTACAGAGAATCTGAGATCACCGATCTTTTCAATATTTACTTCTTTTATATATTCTTTGACAAACTTTTTAATTTTTTTCAAAACATTTAGTTTCTCAGGTATCTGTTCCTTGTTTTTCAAGATTACCTTTTTTGATAACTCTTCCCATTCCTCACTGATATATGCTTCATATTCTCCTCTTTCTATTCTTCCAAATAAATTTAATGTTGTCCGGTATGCTGCATAATCCTGATTCCCAACTTCTGTACGGACTCTATCGATAATTTTCATAATTTCGGATTCATCCAAAAAAATTTTTTCAATCTTCATATATGGATATGGAATAAAAATAGGCCGTGAAAGATAAGGATACTGATAAGAATTTGGCTCTATATCTTTTACTGCTTTATATATACTATAAGTCATTTTTGGAAAATACACCATAATTTAATTTCTTAAAAATAAATCTCATAAAGTAATGTGTAACTGAAAGAACAGGCCAGCAAATTAAGTAAATTTAAGCAAAATTATTTATGGAGGATTTGTTTACAAAGTTGATAATAGAGAGTTCAATAAATTCTCATTTAACGGAAGTTTTCAAATACTATACAACTACATTTTATGAAATTTGTCTAAATTATGACCGAAAAATAACCAAAAATGATTTTTTCGATTATCTAGCATTTGCTGAAAATACTATATTGCCAAAAGTATTTTCTAAAGCTGCCAGTCATCTCCACACATATATAAACTTTTATAATAAAACCGTATGGGAAGAAGTGCCTTATGATGAAAGAGATTTAAGAAAATTAACAGATAATTTCGATGAATTAATAACAAATTATGTTGGTTGCTGTTTTAATAGTAGCCTTGGAAGAATTATAGCAGACCTTATAAAAGATAAAAAAAAGAAGAGGCAGATATTTTTGGGATATGAACAGATAATAAGAAGAACCATAGAAAGTGCATACAAAAAGAGCAAAGATGAAATTTTGAAAGAATATGAAAACTTTTTAGAAAAAGAAAAAGAAAATTTGATACAATATACTTAATACTGATTTGTTATTAAAACATAAAAAACTTAAACCCTTTTAATCACAACATGCCTCTTTGTTTTGGAAATAGGCCTGCACTCTGCAACCATTACTTCATCTCCTTCTTTTAATTTAATGCATTTCGGTTTGTGAACGCTTATTTTTTTCTTTCTCCTCTCATATCTCTCATATTTTTTAACAAATTTTAAGTATCTCTTCTCAATTATTGCTGTATTTTCGGGGTCTAAAGATACAACTTTGCCTTTCAAAATTTTCCCCCTTATTTTTAAGTTTCCATGAAAAGGGCAATCCCTGCTCTCGCATTTTTCTTTTGGGAATTCTACATCTATTCCTATAGACCTCATAAAATTAAATTTTTTTAATTTTTAATATACAAATCTTCTCATTCTATTAAAGAACCCCTTAGTTGTGGTTGTATCTTCCTTTTCAAACATTTTTCTTAGTAATTCTTCTTGTTCTTTGTTGAGTTTTTTTGGAATTTCTACAATAACCTTTACTAACTGGTCCCCTCTTCTCCCAGTATGTAAATCAGGCATTCCCTGAGATTTTAATCTGAAAATAGTGTGGCTCTGGGTTCCCTTTGGCAATTTAATTTTTGCATATCCATCAATTGTTTTAACCTTAATTTCACCACCAAGAATTGCTTTTAAAAGAGGAATTTTTACATTGCAGAACAGATTATTTCCCCTCCTTTCAAAGATTTCATGAGGTCTTATATGAACTACTACATATAAATCTCCTGGAGCTCCTCCATTATAACCTGGTTCCCCTTGGCCTGCAATTCTCAGATATGCACCATCTTCAATTCCTTTTGGTATTTTAACTTCTATATTCTTCTTCTTTTTTACTCTACCGGTTCCATTGCAAACTTCACATTTTTCAGAAATTATCCTTCCAGACCCTTTGCATTTTTCGCAAGTTGTAATAAAAATACTCTGACCAAAAGGACTTCTTTGAATTCTCTTTATTTGTCCTGTTCCATTGCAATTAGGACAAGTTTTCATTTTTCCGTTCTTTGCTCCAGTTCCTTTGCATTCTTTGCAGATTGAATTCACTTCAATCTCTATTTTTGTTGTGAGTCCTGAAAAAGCTTGTTCTAAAGAAATTTCAATATCATATCTCAAATCAGAACCAGGTCTTGGACCACTTTTTCCTCTATTAGAGAATACATCAAAAATATCACCAAACCCAAAATCTCTAAATAAATCATCAAAATTAAAACTTCTGAAATCTGTGAAATCTTCTGGCCTAAAACTTTCAGCACCAAACTTATCGTATTGAGCCCTTTTCTGCGGGTCCCCTAAAACCTGAAAAGCTTCATTAATCTCTTTAAACTTTTCTTCACTTTCTTTTCCAGCAATATCTGGATGATATTTTCTCGCCAGTTTTCTGAAAGCTCTCTTAATTTCCTCTTGAGAAGCATTTCTATCTACACCCAAGATTTTATAATAGTCTTTTGCCATTATCTAATCTATGCAAAAAATTTTGTTATCAAAAAGGAATTCAATTACTTTTTATCTTTATTCTCATCCTCAACTTTATACTCAGCATCAACAACTTTCTCATCCTGTGGTTTTTCCTCTGCTTGTTTTGTTGCTTGTTTTGCAGTTTGCTGATAAATTGATGCCCCAGCCTCCTGAACAACTTTTGTTAGTTCTTCCATTTTTTCTTTAATTTTGCCAATATCTTTTCCTTTCAGAACCTCTTTCATCTCCTTTAATTTATTTTCAATTTTTTCTTTTTGTTCTTTTTCCAGTTTGTCTCCTAATTCTGACAAAGTTTTTTCTGTTGTGTAAATCAAAGAATCAGCATTATTTCTTATTTCTACTTCTTCTCTTCTTTTTTTATCCTCTTCCTCATGTTCCTTTGCCTCTTTTATCATTCTATTAATTTCCTCATCAGAAAGTTTTGTTGATGCTGTAATTGTCATCTTCTGCTCTTTTCCGGTTCCTAAGTCTTTTGCAGAAACATTTAATATCCCGCTTGAGTCTATATCAAAGGTTACCTCTATCTGAGGGACTCCCCTTGGTGCTGGAGGAATACCAACCAAATTAAAATGTCCTAAACTTGTATTGTCTTTTGCCATTGGTCTCTCTCCCTGCAACACATGAATTGTTACTGCTGTCTGGAAATCTGATGCTGTTGTAAAAATCTGGCTTTTTCTAACAGGGATTGTTGTATTTCTTTCTATTAAAGGAGTCATTACACCACCAAGAGTTTCTATCCCTAAAGTAAGAGGAGTAACATCTAACAAAACCAAATCTTTGACTTCCCCTGCTAAAACAGCACCTTGAATTGCTGCTCCCTGAGCAACACATTCCATTGGATCAATTCCTCTCTCTGGTTTTTTCCCTATAAAATTCTCAAGAAATCTCTGAACAATCGGCATTCTCGTTGGTCCTCCAACAAGAATAATTTTATCTATCTGATCTTTTGACAATTTAGAATCTTTTATTGCTCTTTCTATTGGCTCTCTGCACCTCTCTATAATTGGTTCAACCAATTCTTCTAATTTTGCCCTTGTTAGTTTCATTGTTAAATGTTTTGGACCCTCTTTTGTTGCAGTTATGTAAGGTAAATTAATTTCTGTCTCAAGAACTGTTGAAAGTTCTATTTTTGCTTTTTCCGCACTTTCCTTTATTCTTTGCATTGCCATTTTATCATTCCTCAAATCAATTCCTTCCTGCTTTTTAAATTCTTCTACAATATAATCTACTATTGCTTTGTCCATGTCACTACCTCCTAAATTTGTATCCCCAGATGTTGATAAAACTGTGAAAGTTCCGCCTCCAAACTCCATTATTGTTACATCAAGAGTTCCGCCACCAAAATCAAAAACAAGAATTTTGTATTCTTCATTTTTTTTATCCAATCCATAAGCAATACTTGCTGCTGTTGGTTCATTAATCAATCTAACAACTTCCAAACCCGCTATTTTACCAGCATCCTTTGTTGCTGTTCTCTGATTATCATTAAAATAAGCTGGAACTGTAATAACTGCTTTTTTTACTGGTTCTCCAATAAATGCTTCTGCATCCCTCTTTATTTTTTGCAATATGTAAGCAGAAATCTGCTGCGGTGTATATTCTTTTCCATAAATTTTGTATTTATAATTTGTCCCCATTTTTCTTTTTGCTTCAGTTATTGTTCCTTCAGGATTTGAAACTGCCTGCCTTCTTGCAGGTTCCCCAACTAATAATTGACCATCTTTTGTAAAGGCAACAACAGAAGGAAATGCTTTTCCATACATAGTCGCTCCTTCGGCTGAAGGAATAATTGTTGGTTTTCCGCCTAACATCACAGCAGCCTGAGAATTTGAAGTTCCCAAATCAATCCCAATAATTTTTTCTTTTGCCATATTTTAATATTGAAATTAAAATTTTAAAAGCGTAATTCTATCGTAATGTTTTTTATGCTTAAATATTTTTATTGGTAATTGATTTAATATTGGAAATTGTGAAAGATGTTGAGGTGCCTTTGAGTAGAATAACAGAAGATATGCAAAATATCATTAACCAACCATGGGAACATAAGCGTCCAATATATTAATTAATTTAATTCTCTTTCTTCTTAGCAATCTTCACCTTTGCATGCCTTATAATCTAACAATACATTTTTATTAATTAAATCTTATCTTCATCCTCTTTTTCTTTCTTAACTTCTCTATTAATTCTATCTATATCCTCCATAGAAATAAAATTCCCTGAGTCACTAATAACGGTGATAGGTCTTACTGAACCTGTACCGATTCTTAGAGAAGCTAAATATTTAGTATGGTCTTTTGGAGAAAAAACTAAAAGTGAATAAAGCCTTTTTTCTCTGGAATATTTCTGGAATAATTCACCAGGAGGGTTCTCCACAATTTCATAAGCAAAAGCAACATTATGTTTATAGGGCATTTCATAACAATCAGCCCGTACTAACAAAATTGCGTCTTTATATTTTAAATCTTCAAGATATTTTCCTAAGGAATTTGAATCATATTCAGAAAAATATTTTATATAAATCTCAGATAAATTCTCTTTTGTTCTTATACCTCTAAATTCAATAGATTCAACTTGGATATTCAGATTTTTTTCTAAATCACTAATAAGTTCTTCGGGATTACCAGTTACCACTGCTTCTCTCGGAACAATATACTCCACATCTGGGAAATCCTCTATTAAATACTTCTTTATTCCATGTTTTAAACGAAGATCCAAACTCTTCAATATATCTACCATTTATATATAATAACTCTTAAATATATATAATTTTCGATAGTAGAATATATATTTTGTAACAAATAGAAATAGGATATAATATAATCGATTACATAATTAATGTGCAGATCATTTTACCTATCTTTCTGCTCACCGCTGGAAATCTTAACTTTTGAATGCCTTATCACTTTTCCGTTTAACAAATAACCAGATTGGAATTCCTCTAAGATAATTCCCTCATCTTTATCGGATTTTTCTTTTAACAAAACCTCATGATAATAAGGATCAAATTTTTTGCCTACTGCCTCAATTTTCTTTAATCCAAACTTTTCAAGTATTTTCAGAAAGTTTTTGTAAATTAATTCTAATCCCCTCAAATCATCTTTATTCTTTATCAAAACAAAACTTCTCTCAAACTCATCCAAGATTGTTAGCAATTCTTTTATTAAATTTTCATTTGCCTGTTTGACAAAATTTTCTCTCTCTCTTAAAACTATTTTTTTATAATTATCAAAATCTGCCTGCAAATATTTTAACTGATCTAAATAAGTTTCTGCCAATTTTGTTTTTTCTGATAGTTCTTTTTTTAGTTCTTTGTTCTCCAATTCCAATTCTTTTTTCGTTTTTTTCATAAAAGACTAAGACAAAACAAATTTAAAGTCATTAACTTTCTCAATTATTTCGTCCAATTTAAAATTCAAAATTTTCTTCTCTCTAACAACAAACTTTCCATCTATGATTACATCAGATACATTTCCATTAAAAGAATAAACTAAATTTGAAATAATATTGTAATTTGGATTTAGAAAAATATTGTTCTTATCAATTAAAACCAAATCTGCTTTCTTTCCGATTTCAATGCTTCCTGTTTCTATTCCAAGAGACTTTGCTCCATTTATTGTTGCAGAATCAAATATCCTGTTAGCATCCATTGCACCACTATCTTTATATTTTAATCTTTGCAACAAAACACCAAATTTCATTTCTTCAAACAAATTTAAGTTATTATTGCTTGCAACAGAGTCTGTCCCAATGCATAGATATTTCAATTCTTTAGCAGGGCAAATCCCGCTCGCAAGTTTTGCATTTGAGCATGGATTATAAACAACAAAACACTTATTTTTATTTATAAGTTCTATCTCTTTTTTGTTCAAGTGAATTCCATGAGCAGAAATAAACTTGTTCTTTAAGAAATTAAGATTTTCAAGAAAAATTAAAGGTGTTTTTCCCCTCTTTTTCAAACACTCTTTTACTTCCTTTTCTGTTTCTGACAAGTGAATATGAATTGGCAAATCATATTTCTCAGCTAAGTTTTTGCATTCAATTAGCAAATCATCAGAACAAGTTTCTACAGAATGTGGAGTTACACTTGGTTTTATTCTCTCATTTTTCATCTCAAGAATTCTATTGATTTCTTTTTCAGATTTTTTAATTTCTTCAAATGTTTTTTCAGAATCAAAGAAGTCAAACAAAGCTGAACCTAAAAAACATCTAATTCCTGATTTTTCTGCAGCCTTTGCAATATCTGTAATATAAAAATACATATCATTAAAGCATGTTGTTCCTGTCAATAACATTTCAGCGATTGCAAGCAAACTTCCGTAATAAACCATCTCTTCATTTAATTTTGCTTCTCTTGGCCAAATATCTTCATTTAACCATTTTTGCAAATTTTTATTATCTGAAACTCCTCTAAAAAGATTCATGGGTGCATGAGTATGGCAATTTATTAGACCTGGAATAACAATTTTGTTTCTGCAATCTATTACTTCATCTTTTTTGCTCAAATTGTTTCCTATTTTCTCAATTCTTTCTCCTATCAAAATATCTTTATTCTCTAAAATTTCTCTTTTTTCATTCTGGGTAATAATAAATCTGCAATTCTTTAAAAGCATAAAATATTTAAAATTTTTTTGTATGTTAATCATGAAACCGGATAGAAAAGAGGAATTAAAAAAAGAAGTCTATAATATTATAAAACAACATGATAGAGCACCAGAAGTGCAGAGTGTTGGTCGTGGAGCAATTCGAGTCATTCGCTGTGGCTTTTTAGATATCTGTGATTTGATAAACTATTATAGATTACGATATGGGAGTGAAGAAATTAAAGAAGTTCTGGATGAACTGACAAAAGAAGGTAAAATCTATGAGAAGACAGGACAATATTATGTAACAACAGAATTAAAGGATGAAATTGACCCAAGTCAGATTGGAAGGGGAACATGCCAAATAAAATACTGTCACGGAGAGCCGGTTGTAGTCTGCAATGATGAGGGGAAAATCAAATTTTATAAACTAGAGCGAAGTGATGAAGAGAAGTATTAAAGAAATCCAAAATCAAATAAGCATAAGTTTTGGAGAAAAATTAATTTAGAATTAAAATAATCTGTTATTTCATTTAAAACAACTAACTCTTCTTTTGGACAAAATAAATTTCTCTTTTAAATATAGAGGAGCAACACCAATCTCATCCTCAAACTTTTTCAATTTCTGTTTATATGTTTTATAAGCAAACAATGCTGCCGCCAGCGAACTTTTTTCATGAGAGTTTAGTTTTTTGATTGCTCCAGAAAACAATTTTTTCTCTTTTAAAAAATCTTCTATCAATCTGATTTTTTTATATTTTGGCAGGTCTCTTTTTGGCAAGATTAATTCTGCTGACAAACTTGCAGCAATTTTCCTTGCTTTTTTTGATTCTTTCTTGTCAGTTGAAACAGCAATCACCTTTCCATTTTTTAGGCAGATTTCCAAAACCTCTTTCTCCAAATTTTTTCCTGAATTTAAATAAATTAATTCGCCTTCTAAATTAATCAAACTGAGAGCAAAGTTCGTTCCCGAATCTACTCCAGCAATTAGCAGCATCTAAATTAATTTGTTTTTAATTAAAAATATCTATTCAAAAATCTTCAATAATTGTATTTTGCTAATTCCTTTGTCTATTCTCAAAAAAATTGCTCCAGAAAATTTGTTTTTTGGAATGTAACTAAAATTTTTGCAATTTGATGAAAAATTTATTTCATCTGAAAAATTCATCTCAACAGAATTATTTTGCTCAAGAGAGAATTTTTTATTGTTTATTGAGAAATTTATCTTTGTATCAAAAAAATTTGCAACTTTTATATTTTTACTGTCAGCAAGCAAATAGAAAAATTCTAAATTTGGATAATGCTCCTTGACAAAAGTTCCAAAATCAAGAATATTGTAATTTTCTTCCAGACTGGAATAAGCAATCCAGTAATTATATTCTTTAGCTATGTTGTTTAATAAAGAATAATCTGTGCTCGGTAAATAAATCTCTCTTTGCAGATTTGGCATTATTAAGAACAAGGCAACAACAACACCAAGTGCACTAAGAATAAAAATCTGGTCTTTTTGCATAATTATATGAATTTGGCAATCCAATCCGGTCTTTCAACTTGCCCTTTATCCAAGATTTCTCTCCATTTCTCGTCTGTTAATCTGTCACTCATTTTCCAAGGGAATTCATAATAACTGAACATTGGACCAACTGCAAGACCAATTCTTCCATCTTTTGATTTGTGAGCAACAATTATCCAGTCAATTTTTCCAGTTCCAACTTCCAATGCTTTCTTTGTGTTTGTTTCCGTGTGAACATCAGCAATTATTGTTGTCTTGAAGGCATCATCTTTTCCTTCCAAACTTCTGTGAGTTTCATAATCGCCTACAAGAGGTTTTCCTGTATCAATTGTCAATGCAGAGGCCAAATCCTCAATAATTTTGTTGAAAGTTGAATCAATATTCTCTATGTAATTATAATCCTCCTCACTTAGAGATTTTCCTTCTAACTCCTTTTCAGAAATCTCCTGCAATCTTTCCATCATATCCCTGCTCTGCTCAAGAGAATTCTTCACCTCTTCGGTCATGCAATCCTGCTCTTCCAAACCCCTAATTAGAAATTCAGTAATGAATTTAGCCCTCGCAAACAATTCTGGATTTGGTTCTACATAACCATAATATTTTGCTTCCATTAGAGGTCCTGCTGATGTAGCCCTCATTCCAACAGCCCTTGTATAGCTCTGTTTTACATACAGAATAGTGTCGTGCCTTAACTCTGCCCAGGAAGATAAAGCAGTTATTAGCTCTTTGTTCTTCCATAGCAGAGACCTCATCCAATTAGGATAACCTTCTGGTTTTTCCTTTAAAACAGGTTGCAGCATCCAGAGCCAAGTATTATACAAATTCTTTGTCCATTCTTTCTGGTCGTAGGTATTTACCAGTTCCTTCATTTCCTGATTTTTGTTTTCATAATTGCAATAAGTTGATATTTTCTGCTCTTTAAGAATTTCATCAGCTCTCTTAGAACCTAAAGCAGACATCACATCTAAGCCAGTAGGCATGAATCTGCAAACAGAATAAAGTTTCTCATAAACCTCCTTTGGTGTATCATCTGGACACCCTGAACAACCACAGTATAATTCTATTGCGGCATCGCAAACTTCATTCCAGTATTTTGTTCTGTTTTCCTCCATATTTTCGCAGGATAAATAGAATTCCTTTGGTTTGGAACAAACTGGTGGACCTAAACAACTTGTCTTAACACAATAGTCTAAAACTTCCTCATAATAAGGAGAACTTGGATTAGGCCCGACATTGTTGTAAACTAAATCAGAAAGAATATGGGAATCTATTGCATATCTTTGTCCGATTAATCTTAACCCTTGAGTTGTGTCTTTCAGATTTCCCGCAATATCAAATTCAAAACCTCCAAGAATCTTTGGTCCCCTCATCTTTCTTATCTCTTTTTGCATACCTTCTGTGATCTGCTTTTTTAGTTCTTTCTCTTCATCAAATTCATAGTTAAACAAATTGAAAACTGCTTTATCATACTCATAAAAAGTCAAATCATCTGAGGCTCCTGCAAAGAATCCTGTTACTGTATAAATTTTGTTCCAGATATCAATCGCATTAAATTCTTTTCCCTCAAATTTAGTTTTTGCAGATTTTACAGCATCCGTTAGCAGAACTGCTTGCTTTGTCCAGTTTTCTCCTCTTGCCTTAAATGTCATTCTTCCGAGCCACATCATGGATTTGAAATATCTCTTTAATTCTTCGCTCGCTGTGTAATGACCCCTTGGAATGTACTGTGAATAATCCTCACAATAACATTTCCTTGAGCAAACCTCTTTATAAAATTCTACGCTGTCCCAGTATTTTCCCTGGTAATTTATTTTCGGACCTTTTATTGCCTGACTGCATTTTTCTCCATTTGGGTAAGAACCTGGAGTAAAAACAAAACTTAAACACTGTGCCGGACAATCTTCGCTAAATAGAGGACTTTTATAGAATCCTTTATGTCCCTCAATTCTCTTTATTTCTTCTTCGACCTCTTTCTTAACCATTCCCGGAACTCTAAAATTGGGATCGAGAAGTTTCTTTGCAACTGAGAGATAGGCAATATTCCTTCTTGACAATTCTTTCAATTCTTTGTCCTCTAAGCCATTATATTGAGCAATTGACTCATCAATAACAGAATCCAGAAAAGAATTCAGCATCGGAGAAAGTTTTTTAATTTCTATATTCTTTAAGAGTTCATTAAATTCAATGTGGAACAAATGCAGTATAGAATCGGTTGTAATTATGATAGGTATCCCACTTTTATCATATTTTTTCTCTCCATTAATTTCATATCTCCTAGAATTGCTAAGTTTCTCGTAGGCATGTTCAAATCTATCTTCATTACCTGGTATAATCACTATTCCGTTCTCTAACAGCCTCTGTTTTTGTTCTTCTGTTAAGTCCAAATTAAATTTTCCTTTAATATCTCTTTCATAATTTTCAGGCAACTCTGTTAAAGGCAAATCATACTCCGGATTATTATATTCTTTTGCTGTAAAGGAATATTCCGGAGGACTATAACTTAAAACAGGTTCCTTTATTTTTCCAGAAGTATATTTTGCAATTTTCTCGTTCATCACGCAACCTGAAAATAAAACTATAAAGATTAGAAAGATCAAGATAATCTTTTTGCAAAGTTTATTGGCCATAATATTATATATTCCTTTAATATCATAATCAATAAAATTATGCTACTTGAATTACATTCTCATTCTTGGTACTCCAAAGGAAGTATTTTGGGAGAAGAGAATACCGTTTCTCCAGTTGAGATGGTTAAAGAAGCAAGAAGAAAGGGATTGGATGGAATTGCAATCACAGACCATAATAATTTTAAAAGTTGGAGATCTCTAAAAAAACTAAAATTTGATGATTTTGTTATAATTCCCGGAGAAGAAATTTCAACCTTACAAGGACATCTGATTGCTCTTGGAATCGCTGAAGAGATAAAACCAGAACAAGATGTTCTTGAAACAATTGATAAAGTTCACCAGCAGGGAGGAATAACAATTGCTCCTCATCCTTTTGATATAGCCAAAAAAGGTCTTGGAGGATGGGCAAAATTTACTGATGCAATAGAAGTATTTAATGCGATGAGTCTTGATAAATTTTCAAATTTAAGAGCATACAGATTTGCAAAAAAATTTGGTAAACCAATTGTTGCCGGGACAGATGCGCACCAGAAAGAATGGATTGGAAGAAGTGTAACGCAAGTAAATTCTTATCCAGATATAGATTCAGTCCTGAAGGAAATTAAATTAGGAAATACAAGATTGAAAAAAGAATATGTTTCTATCAATGAGATGACAGATTGGTACTTGGAGAGATTAAACCGGAATTATGCCAATGCTTTGAGATATATAAACACAAATTACAGATTTTTTAAGCGATGTCTCACAAAAAAACTTATGAAACTTTCTGGCAGAGAAACATATTTCTCAAGAACTTCTATATCTATTTTATCTTATTTATCTCTCACAGGTTCGGTAACTTATTCTTTCTTTATTAATTTTCCAAGATGCTTGATGTAGCAACAATTGGATTAATTGTTCTATTATTTATCTTCATTTATTTAGTTTATAAGGGAATTAAACTTTTGTTCAGATATTTGCTTATTGCTGGAATTTCTGCAATTTTCCCAATAGTAGCAGTAAAATATTTGGGTTTCAGTTTTCCACTAAATTTAGGAACAATTCTTGTATTTGTTTATCTGGGTGTCCTTGGATACACAATTTATCTTTGTCTGTCTGTTATTGAAAAAATAGGAAAACCAATTATAGGTGTTCTAAGCAGCAAGAAAAAGAAAGAAAAAGAATTGGAGAAAAGAATTAAAAAATTAGAGGAGGAAAATAAAGAAAAATAATCTACTGTTGCTTCTCTTTTAGTTTTATTTTATTCTCTTCTTCTCTAGAAACAAGATAATTAGGCTGGTTTATTATCCTATCACCAACCATAACTTTTTTATGCGCTATCAACTGCCTTGCATGTTTTATTGTATTTCCAAGACCTTTTTTGTATACAATAGTTTGTAATCTTCTATCACAAAAATCTTCTAACTTTAAATTTAAAACATCATCTAAAGTTGAATTTTTTTCCAACAGGCCCATTTTTGCAACTTTTTCAATTAATATTTTCTCAGATTTTTCATCTTTAGTAGCAAGAATCTTTCTCGCCCTTCTTTTTATATTTTTAAAAACATATTCAAGTTTCCAGATTTCCTTTTTTCTTCTAAATCCATACTTCTTTTTTAATTCTTTTTCATACTCTATTCTCGCTTTGTCAAACAATTTTTTTGGTCTTTTCCATTTCTTCCTCAACTTTTTTGGGTGTCCCATTATTTACCTCCTTTTTTAGCACCAACTTGTTTTTTTCTAAAGACGCCTACTGTTAAACCTTTTCTGAAATGCGCCCTTGTTCTTTGGCCCCTAACAGGCAAACCAAGCTGGTGCCTTATTCCTCTATAACATCTAATTTTCTTTAAAAAATCAATATCACTTTTATTCTTTAAAACTAAATTTGATTCAACATAATGATTATCTTCTCCTGTTTCTCTTTCTCTCCTGTGATTGTAAAGCCAAGAAGGAATATTATATTTCTTAGGATTATAAACAGCATCTTCTAATTTTTTTAGTTCTTCTTCAGAAAGTTCACCTAGTTTCAAGTTTTCATCAAAACCAAGAGAAATTCTTAAAGCATGAGCAAAATTTTTTCCAATCCCTTTTATTTTCCATAGCGCTCTCTCAATTTTTAAACTTGCATCCAGGTCTTTTCTTGCCAATCTTATTATCTTTTTTTCCATTAAATAAATAAAAAGTAATTTTTTAAAGGGTACTATGACAAAATTCTTTTAGCAATTTATTTTCCTTATTTTTCATTTTTAAGATAAAACGAAATTCCAGACAAAATTAACAAAGAACCCCAAATTCAAAATATTTAAAAAGGATTTTCAATATATTCTCTCTTAATCTTTTAGATGCACGAATAATTAAATGCATGTAATCCTCTCTTTTAAATATATCTATTTCAATTCCATTTCCTGTTATTTCAGTAAATCCACAACATCCTTTTTTTTCAACTTTATATCTTGAAATTAATTCTTGACGAAACTGATTGTATCTTTTCTGTGTATTTTTATCAACTTTTATTCTCAAATATATTTTATTACCTCTCTTCTCTTTGCAAACGATTTTTCCTTTGATCATAATTTTTTGTTTTGGAATTTAAATTAAGGGGCTCGAAATTTCAAAGTTGGTATAGAATCACTTATTAAAGCAATTTAAATTCTCCAATCCCTCCAGACTTTTTTATTTTTGAGATAACTTTCTCTGCTTCACTAAATAAAGTTTTTTCTCCTTTTTTTGGATTTGTTGTTTTTAATTTCAACAAAAATTTTGTGTTTCCTATATAAATTGCTTCAACACCTCTTAATTCATTTAAACTTTCTTTTATTAAATCAACTCCATTTCCGAGATTTGAATGTAATTCCAGTTCCCCCTTAAATTCATATGTTTTCATTCCTGCTTTAAATCTATCAACAATTTTTGAAAACTCTTCCCTGAATTCTATCTTTTCCCCTCTTCTTAATTTTTCAATAGCCTTATAAACACTTCCATATTCCTTTTTAAGTCTTAAAATTTCTTCTTGCACTAATTTGTTTTTAATTTTGTTTTCTGCGCAGACTCTCTGAAACATTTTAACAGATTTTACCTCAAGAGAATATTCTTTTAGTTTTCTTTCTTTATCATGTTTAGAAATTCCTTTTAATGAAATTTCAACCATATGATCAATTTTGATAATTTTTCCAACAATTAACTGACCTGCTTTAATATTTTTTTTCAGATCTCTAATCCAGAGTCCAGGAATATTGGAAACATTCAAAAATCCTTTTAAATTATATTCCGGCAAATTTAACTCAACGGAATTTGAATGAACTTCTTCAACTTCTGCAACAACAAGTTCTCCAATTTCTGGTTTGTCTTCCATAACTTAAATTAAAAATTGATAAGTTTATCTGATAATATAAAAATTAAAAAACAAAAAACTAAAATTTGTTATTTTGGTTTTTTAATTTAGTTCCACTAACCCAGGGTATTTTATCCTTTATTCCGATTGTCAGATAATCATTTCCATCAGAATATCTCTGGATAATTATATCTTTACTGGTATGGTCTGCAAGAAGTTCTCTATATCGTTTTGCCAATTCTAATATTTTTTTATCGGTAAACATATTCTTATTATACTGAGGGATTGTGATCCTAATAGACCCGTCTTTATCTATTATATGTATATATCCAACAGGATGTCCATTTCGGTTTAAATTCTCTGGATAACATTCATACAAACCATATTCTGTGGGTGTATATTTTTTTGCTAAAAGTGGTATTTTTCTCTCTTCTTCTTTGATCTCATCTACTAATGGGTCTGGGGTATTTTTTGTTCTTTCATCAAACTCCTTTTTAGTTATTAAGCCTTCTGAAAACTCCTTATAATACTTAATAAATATTTCCTCATTTGCTTTTCTCTCACTTTCATCTGATATACTATCTTCCTCAATGTTTACTGATATCCATTCCAAACTTTCCCTAATAAGGTCTTCTATCATTTTCACCACTAATATATAATACATTTAAAGTATTTATAGTTTTCGGTGATGGAATATATAGTTTATAGTATATAAAATAGATTATTTGCCCCAAAACCAGCTCTAAACCACTGATATTTAAATTTTTTACTAAAATAATAGAATGAAGGCAATATCGGCGAAGGTTGTGAAAGCATTGAATTCTGGGAGCATATTAAATTGCGCGGATAACAGTGGAGCGAAAAAAGTCCAGATAATATCATTTAAAACATACAAGGGAAGAAAAAGAAGGTATCCAAGAGGTGGAGTTGGAGATGTTGTTACCTGTGTTGTTAAAAAAGGCGTGTTCAAGTTAAGGCATAAAATTCAGTACGGTGTTATTATAAGACAAAAAAAAGAGTATAGGAGAAAAAATGGAATAAGGGTTTGTTTTGAAGATAATGCATTGATATTAGTAGATAAAAAAATCAACCCAATTGGTTCAGAGATAAAGGGACCAGTAGCAAAAGAAGTTGTTGAGAGATTTTTACAAATAGGTAAAATCAGTTCTATTGTTGTTTAATAATGATTATAAAGATAAAAACAAAAGATTTCAATTTTCAGAAAACTTTTGATTCTGGGTTGTTTTATTTTTTCTATGAAGATGAGCCAATCAGAGAGGTTTATATTGGTGAACTTGTAAACTTAAAATTTAAACAAATCAAAAATGAATTAATAATCTCCTGTTCTAAGGAACTTAAAAAAGAACATAAAAACAGTTTGGTTAAAAGAATAAAGTACTGTTTCGGGTTAGAAGAAGATTTAACAGAATTTTATAAAATTTGCAAAAAAGATGTTGTGCTTAAAAATTATCTTGACAAAATAAAAGAAACCAGAATCTTTTCAGCTTTCTCTGATTTTGAATCTTTAGTTGGGGCAATAATTTCTCAAAATAATTCTTACAGAAATTACAGAAAACAGATGCTGGCAGTTTACAAAAAATTAAATTTCATTCAGGAGAATTATACAGAGAAAAATTTGTCAGGGTTAAAATTGGGTTATAAAATTCCTTTTTTAGTTTTTCTTGCCAGAGATTTTGGAAAGATTGAAATCAGTAAAATAAAGGGAATAGGTAATTACTCAAAAAACTTGTTTGAGATTTTTCAGAAAAGAAATTACAACAGCTTTTACATTGATTGTTTAACCGAAAAAATTATGAGAGAAAAATACAAAATAAAAGGGAATTTAGAAGAAGAAAGCAAAAAACTCTGGGGAAAATACAGAGGTCTTGCAGAGGCCTATTTGCAAAGATTCTTTGAAATTAAGTGATTTAATTATTTTTTAATTGATTTATGGGAAAGACAAAAACAAGCAAGATGAGGGGTTCAAAAACTTGCGGATATGGTTCTAAAAAGAAGCACAGGGGAAAAGGTTCTAAAGGAGGAAGCGGATTTGCAGGTTCAAAAAAACACAAGAAATTTAAAATTCTAAAAGAGAACCCAAATTATTTTATTCACAAAAAACTTAAAAAAAGAAAGGAAGAAAAAATAATTAATATTAGAGACTTGGTAAAGTTTAAGGAAGAAAAAATAAACTTAAAGGAACTTGGTTACACAAAATTGCTTGGGGATGGGGAAATTAATAGAAAGTTAGAAATAGTAATTGATAAATTCAGCAAAAAAGCAGAGGAAAAAATCAAAAAAGCTGGAGGAAAAATAACAAGAATAAATTAATTTTTAAAGAATTATTTAATGGGTTTATTGAATAAATTGCCTGGTATTTCAAATCCAAAAACAAGATTAAATTTTAAAGATAGACTAAAATGGACCGGTATATCTCTTTTATTGTTCTTCTTGATGGGGCAAATAGTGGTTTATGGAACTACTGGGGAAGGATATGAGAGATTTAGACAAATTTCTATTTTAATGGGTTCGGAATTTGGAACTCTTGGAACTTTAGGAATTGGTCCAATAGTTACTGCATCTATTTTATTGCAGGTATTAGTTGGTTCAAAAATTATAAATTGGGATTTAAATACAAGAGAAGGGAGAGCAAAATTTCAAGGAACGCAGAAACTTCTTGCAATCCTTTTTTGTTTTTTGGAAGGTTTTGCTTATGTTTTGTTTGGTGCTGTACCAGCGAGCAATCTCTCATTAGTACCAATTGTTGGTTTGCAAATTGCTCTTGGAGGATTAATAATTCTGTTTTTGGACGAGGTAATAATGAAATGGGGGATTGGATCCGGGGTTTCATTATTTATTGCAGCAAGGGTTTCAAAAGAGGTATTTGTTGGTTTATTTTCTCCTTTTGGTGAAATCCCTGCTGGAACAATTCCGCAAATAATTTATGGTTTATCTGCTGCAAACTTTACTCTTGTCGGTATAGCACTAATAAAAACTATTGCAACCTTAGGAATTTTTGCTATTTGTTTATATATGCAATCAATAAAAGTAGAAATTCCTTTGGCTTTCTCTCAATTAAGAGGTTTTGGAAGAAGGTGGCCCCTGAATTTCTTTTATACATCTAATATACCAGTAATTTTGGCTGCAGCAGTTGTTATAAATATTACAATGATGGGAGCAATGATGGATTCAAGAGGTGTAAGCATTTTAGGAAATTTTGATAAATCTGGAACTCCTATTTCAGGAATTGCCTATTATTTATCTGCTCCTCATCACATCCTTCAAAATGCTTTGTTTGGCCTTGGGCAGGTAGATTTAATAAGGGTTCTTACTTATTTGGTTTTTTTGACAATCCTGTGCGTTATATTTTCTCTGTTTTGGGTTGAAACTGCAAATATGGGTCCAGAAGCAGTTGCTGAACAAATTTCAAGTATTGGAATGCAGATTCCAGGGTTCAGAAAAGATAAAAGAATTTTGGTGAAAGTATTGAGCAAATATATTTATCCTCTTACAGTGATAGGCGGAATTGCAGTCGGAATTTTGGCTGCTCTTGCTGATTTCACTGGGGCTTTAGGAACAGGGACAGGAATTTTGCTTACAGTGATGATTCTGCACAATTTTTATGAAAGGATTTCTATGCAGTATTTAGAGGATATGCATCCTGCTGTAAGAAAATTTTTTGAATAAATCTTCTAATTTTACTTTTTTTAAAACCTTTATTTATGATAATTCCGATAAGAGTGATTATAGGAAGAGAAAGAATGGCTTTAGATTATATAGAGAAAGAAATAAAATTGAAAAATTTGGATATAAAAGCGATCTTATTCTTAGAGGACTTGAAGGGTTATATTTTTCTTGAGGGAGAAATGGAAGAGATAACAAGAGCTATTTATGGGGCACCTCATGTTAGGGGAATTATAAAAAAACCGGTAACAATAGAAGAAATAAAAAGATATTTGGTAAAAGAAAAACCAGCAACAGATTTAAATATTGGAGACATTATAGAAATATTAAGTGGTCCATTTAAAGGAGAAAAAGGAAAAATAACAAGGATAAATGAAGCGAAAAAAGAAATAACAGTAGAATTATTGGAGGCAGTAGTTCCAATTCCTTTAACTATCTCTATAAATGTTGTGAGGTTGATTGAAAGAAAGAAGTAGATTATTTTCCAAATCTTCTTTCTCTTTTTTCAAAATTTTTTAGTGCTTTCAAGAAATCTTTTTTCTGAAATTCTGGAAATAATTTTTTTTCAAAGTATAATTCAGAGTAAACTGATTGAAAAGGAAGAAGCCCGCTTAATCTTTGTTCTCCAGAAGTTCTGATTATTAAATCTGGCTCTTCTTTTAACCAAAGATGCTTTTTAAACTCTACCTCAGTTATTTTCTTCTTACCTTCTAATAGAATTTGATTTATTGCAGAGATTATCTCGCTTCTTCCACCATAATTAAGGAGAACATTCAAATTGAATTTTTTGTTTTTCTTTGTTTTAATTTCAATATCTTTGAATAATTTTTGCAAATTTTTTGAGAATTGTTTTATATTTCCAATGATTTTTATTTTTATTCCTTCTTTGTCAATTGCTTTATCTGATAAAATTTCCTTACATTTCTTCTCAAACAACTTAAAAAGAATTTTTTTCTCTATTTCTGACCTTTTCCAGTTTTCTGTTGAAAAACCCCATATTGTCAAAGTTTTTATTTTAAATTCTTTGCACCAGACCACAATATCAAAAACTTTTTTTATTGATTTTTCATAGACTTTTTCTATTGATATGTTTGCATTTCTTGCATATCTTCTATTGCCATCTGGAATAATTGCAATATGTTTCAACATAATATATTTTATTGATTTTATATACTTATATTATTCAATCAAAATCTAAATTTATTGGGAGTTGATTAGGATAATTTTGGCACCATCTTTTAATCATTAATATGTTCAACCAGAAAGAAAATTGCAGAGCAATTTATTATCAATCTTTGCAATTCCATTCTTTAAAAAATCTATCTAAGAATTGTTCCATGAATTTATGTCTTTTTTCTGCGATTTTTTTGGCTGTTTTTGTGTTCATTAAATCTTTCAGCAAAAGCAATTTCTCGTAAAAATGATTAATGCTTGTTGATTCTGCTTTTTTGTATTCTTCAAAAGTTTTGTGAACTTTTGGTTTTATTTTTGGATTGTAAATTTCTTGATTCAATTTTGCTCCTGTTGCAAAGCATCTTGCTATTCCAATTGCTCCAATTGCATCTAATCTATCAGCATCTTGAACAATCATTCCTTCTTTTGTTCTCATTTTGGATTTTACTTTAGCCCCTTTAAATGAAATCTCTTTTATAATTTCGCAAACATGAGAAATAGTCTCTTCTTCAACTTTTAATTTTTTAAGCCATTTTTCTGCTAATTTAGGACCAAGAGTATCATCACCACCATGAAATTTCCAATCTGCAATATCGTGCAAGAGAGCCGCAAGTTGAACAACAAACAAATCAACATTTTTTTCTTCTTTTGCTATTCTCAAAGTTAATTTCCAAACTCTCTCTGTGTGCCACCAGTCATGACCTGTAACTTCTCTTTCCAGATGGTCTTTAACAAATTCTGCTGTTTTTTTGATAACAGATTCATTCATAATCATTAGAAGAAATTTAAAGTTATGTGATATCGCCTCAAAGCATTAATGAACTTCTTAATCGAAGCAGCCTTATAGTATTTGGATAAATAAATTAAATAAGATAAAAATTATGAAAAAAACAATTGAAAATCTAACAAAAGCCTTTATCGGCCAAAGTCAAGCAAGGAATAGATATACTTTCTATTCCAAAATTGCCAAAAAAGAAGGATTTGAACAGATTGCAGAGATTTTTCTTATTACAGCAGAAAATGAAAAAGAACATGCAACCTGGTTGTTTAGATTAATTAATGAATTGAAAAAGAAAAGTGATGAAAAATTAGATGAAATAAAGGTTGAAGCGGTAGCACCAACAATACTTGGCACTACAGCTGAAAATTTAAAAGCAGCCATAGCTGGTGAAAATTACGAGCACACAAAGATGTATCCAGAATTTGCTGATGTTGCTGAAAAAGAAGGTTTCCCTGAAATTGCCAAGCGTTTAAGAGCCATTGCCAAAGCCGAAGAACATCACGAAGAAAGATTCAAGAAACTCTTAAAAGAAGTTGAAGCAGGAACGGTGTTAAAAAAAGAGAAAGAAGTCTGGTGGGTTTGCCGAGAATGCGGTTATGTTCATTTTGGGAAAGAACCACCAGAAAGGTGTCCTTCCTGTGACCATCCTAAAAGTTTCTACCAACTTAAGTGTGAAGAATATTGAAATGAGA
>Ga0180300_10000114_pt1 | contig 29930 bp, 31 predicted proteins | sample GuaBasSediGuay15_FD_121798 | JGI IMG/M metagenome (GOLD analysis project Ga0180300, IMG submission 121798) | Subseafloor sediment microbial communities from Guaymas Basin, Gulf of California, Mexico - Guay15, Core 4569-2, 21-24 cm | ecosystem: Environmental > Aquatic > Marine > Hydrothermal...
CGTATAAAAAAAGATATACAAATGTTTGAAGAAAACCTGCATAAACTAGATAATAAAAAAATAATAAACCATGAGATAATTGAACTTGCCAAACAATACTATCAAGATTCAAAGTATTATCTAGAAAAGAAAGATTACTTCACTTCCTTTGGATGTATAAACTATGGACACGGTTTACTAGATGCATTGCTAATAATAGGAGGGTTAAAAGATGAAGATTAAAGGAAATATGGATAAATACTATTACTACTCCTTTCCTATGCAAGCAGTTCTTGTAACCTGTATGGATAGAAAAGGTAGAACTAATATTATAACGATAGCATGGCATACACCTATATCCAAGGAGCCACCGCTATATGGAATAGCTATCGCACCTAAAAGATACTCTCACAAACTTATCAGTGAAACCAAAGAATTTGTCATAAATTTTCTACCATTTAAACTAGTAGATAAAATTCATTTCTGTGGAACACATAGTGGTAGAGAGATAGACAAGGTTGAAGAAACAAAATTTACATTAAAACCTTCAGAAAAAATAAATACACCTAGAATAGAAGAAGGTTATGCTCATTTTGAGTGTATACTTCATTCAAAAAACACTATAGGAGACCACTCTTTTTTAATAGGGAAAATAGAAAATATATTGATAGAAGAAAAAGTTTTTACAAATGATATACTAGATAATAAGAAAATAAAACCTGCATATTATGTAGGAGGAAATAGTTATACTACATTATCCGATGATTTAGAAACCTTCTGATTCAAATGAAACTCAATATGATCATCAGGTTTAACATCTAACTTCCCAGCAGCGTTACCTTGATTCATACTTATCTCAACGAAATTACTACTACCTATAACAACTAAAAGTTCACCTTTATCGGCAGAGGCATAATTTTCTAAGAACCTTAATTTATAATCCTCTCCTTGAAGAGAGATTAAAATCTCCTCACCATATTTAACAAAATTCTGAAAACTTTTCCCATCTATATTTGTAATAATATTCCCAAATCTATCAATATGTAATACAGTACTATAAACAGAATCATCTGAAAACACTGCATTTGGTAACTGAGAATCTATATAATCATATATTCTAGGTCCAATACTCTCAAAAGGTATACCTTTTGATATATGAGCTGCAACTGGTGCAAAAATATCTCTACCATGAAAGGTATTAGATATAGTATCAAGCATATATCTTGTATTCTCAATACTATAAACTATGAAATCACCTAACATATGAGCTGCAGGCATAAGTAAACCATTATCAGGTCCTACAAAAACATGTTTCTTTGTTATAACTACTATACCACGTCTATCTGTACCCACTCCTGGATCAACTACTGCAACATGTATAGATCCTATGGGAAAATATGATACTGCAGATCTTAGAATAAAAGCTCCTTCTCGTATATTTTGAGGTGTAACCTCATGGGTTATATCAATGATATTTGAAGATGGGGAGATAGAGGCTATAACACCTTTCATCTGTGAAACATAGCTGCTTTTCAATCCGAAATCGGTAAGTAGTGTAACTATAGTCATAACAACCACCCTTTATTAGTAGCGAATGAGATATCAGTTAACCTACAGAGAGATATAAATAAATTTCGTATTATACCATATAAATAGATAGGATCGACCTTTAACTAAAAAAGAGATGTCCTAATAAGTCTTTGATGTAAAAAACTTCATAGTACAATCCTTGTTGAAATTATTTATATTAGTATTGATGATTCCCCTATTCTATGAAAGTTCATATAATTATGGGTTCAAAATCTGATGAAGAAGTTGCTAATAAAGCTGCTAGAATCCTAGAAGAATTTGATATCTCCTATGAGGTAACCGTTGCATCTGCACATAGAACACCTGATTATCTAAAAAAAATCGTTGAAAATAGTGACGCTGATTTGTTTATAGGGATAGCTGGTTTATCCGCTGCTCTACCCGGTAGTATCGCATCTCATACTATTAAACCTGTTATAGGAGTACCAGTAAGTGGTAAAGTTAATCTTGATGCTATACTCTCTATAGTTCAAATGCCTCCAGGTATACCAGTTGGTGCAGTAGGTTTAGATAGAGGTGATAACGCAGCGCTTTTAGCGGTTGAGATTCTATCTCTCTCAAATGATAATCTAAAAGAAAAACTAGTAGAATACCGTGAAAATATGTGTAAGAAGATAGTCGGAGGAAAATAAAGAGATGTTCAAACCAGAGAGATTTATAGAGGAAACAGTTTCTAAACTTAGAAAGGAGATTAAAGGTAAAGCTATTATAGCATTCTCCGGTGGTGTTGACAGTACAGTTGCTGCTGCTCTAACAAATAAAGCAATTGGTGATAGACTAACAGCAGTTCACGTTGACACAGGGTATATGAGGAAGAATGAATCTAGAGAAGTAAAAGATCTTATGGATGAAATGGGTTTAAACTATAGGTTTATAGATGCAAAAGAGGAGTACTATAAAGCCTTAGAGAAGATAGAAGACCCGGAGGAGAAACGTAGGATAATAGGTGAAAAATTTATACGTATCTTTGAGAGAATAGCTGAAGAAGAAAAAGTAGAATACCTAATACAAGGTACTATTGCACCAGATTGGATAGAATCAGGGGATCAATTAAGAGATACCATTAAATCTCATCATAATGTAGGGGGACTACCAGAATATATGAAGTTAAAACTAGTTGAACCACTACGAGATCTCTATAAAGATGAGGTTAGAAAAATAGCTAGAATACTCAAACTTCCTGTTGCAGAACGACAACCTTTTCCAGGTCCAGGTCTTGCAATAAGAGTCATTGGAGCTGCAACAAGAGAGAAGACTGAGATTGTTAGAGAAGCTTGTGCTATTGTAGAAGAAGAGATAGATAGAGCAGTTAAAAACAATGAGATGACATATCCATGGCAGTATTTCGCAGTATTATTACCTATTAGAACAGTTGGAGTCCATGGTGATAAAAGAGCGTATGGTTATACTATTGCAATAAGAGCTGTAGAAAGTATAGATGCAATGACCTGTAACTATAGTCATATACCTCATAATGTTTTGGATAGGATTTCAACTAGAATTACAAATGAACTGGGAGATAGAGTTAACCGTATTGTATATGATATAACAAATAAACCTCCTGGAACAGTTGAATGGGAATAGAATTATGGTTCGAATATATGTGATAGACAATGGTGGACAATGGACGCATAGAGAATGGCGTACCCTTAGAGATCTAGGAGTTGAAACAAGGATTCTACCAAATACTACCCCCTTCAATATAATAGAAAAGGAGAGGGTAGATGGATTGATTTTATCTGGTGGAGCACCTAGAATGGGTTTACAAAGCGAACTTGGTAACTGCGGGGAATACCTTGAAAAATCTTCTTTCCCTATCCTAGGTATATGCGCTGGACATCAATATATCGCTAGATTTTTTGGAGGAGAGGTTAAACCATCTAAAATACCAGAGTTTGGAAAAATAGAATTAGAAATCCTAGAATCAGATGATGAGATATTCAAAGATATACCAAGGAGAATTATAGCATGGGAATCACATAACGATGAAGTTACTAAGATGCCATCGAATTTTATTCATCTAGCTAAAAGTGAAAACTGTCTCATACAGGCGATGAAACATAGAGATAAAGCAATCTATGGACTACAATTTCATCCAGAAGTAGAACATACAGAGTATGGAGAAAAAATCTTTGAAAACTTCATAGAGATATGCAGACAATATTAATCTTTTGAACCCCAATGTTCATATAAAGAATGAGTAAAACCTAGTTGATCCAATATTTTACCGATGATAAAATCTATCAAATCATCTATTGTCTTAGGCTTATGATAGAAGCCTGGAGATGCCGGCATTATAATAGCTCCATTCAAATAAACCTTCTGCATATTCTCAATAGCCGATAAATCTAGAGGAGTTTCTCTAATTACTAAAACCAATTTTCTCCTCTCTTTTAGAATACATAAAGCTGCTCTACTGGTAAGAGTATCAGAATAACCATTAGCTATAGCTGAAAGAGTTTTTAAACTACAAGGTACAACAACCATTGCATCTATATTAAAAGAGCCGCTAGCTGGTGGAGCAAAGAAATCACTGTTATCATAGAAGTAGTCAGCTATCTTTCTGATATCCTCAAGATAGTATGATGTTTCATATTCTAGAATATCCATAGCATTCTTAGATATAATCAAATGTATCTCTACATTCATCTTCCTAAGTTCTTTGAGTAAACGAACGCCATAGATTACTCCAGAAGCTCCTCCTATACTAAGTAGTATTTTATCCATTAAACTCCCTCTATAGCTTCTATAATAGTTTTAAGATAATCTTTTAGATTCTCTTTATTTTTCTCTAAAGCAGTACCTGTAACTATGATATCCGCTCCTGCCTTAGCTTTTCCTCTAGCAGTTTTGGCATCTCTTATACCTCCGCCAACTAGCAAAGGTAAATCTACATTCTCTTTAACAGCAGATATCATCTCATTCGGCACTGGTTTAGGTGCACCAGAACCAGCTTCTAGATAAAAAAATTTCATTCCTAGATATTTTGCAGCAAGAGCGAAGCCAACAGCTGTTTTAATATCATTTCTTTTAACTGGATCGACTTTACCAACTCTACCAACAGTCATACCGGGTTCAACGATAAGGTATCCCATAGGTAGCGGTTGAATACCAGTGTCTCTAACAAAAAAAGCTCCTTTAACATGCTCTCTTATAACATAATCTACATCCCTAGAGTTTAATAGACTCATGAAGAATATACCATCCGCGTATTTGCTTAGATGTTCTGCACTAGATGGAAAAAGTATAACAGGTAAGGTGCTTTGGGCTTTTATAGCCAAAATTGTTTCATCGACTTGTTTACTAGAAGCGATTGTTGAACCACCAACCATAATAGCGCTGCTACCTGCCTCTTCTACAGTTTTTGCTAAAACCCCTGCATCATCAGCACTCTGTTTATCTGGATCTATCAAAGAAAAATGTAATTTTTTCTCCTCTAGTTTTTGAAGGATATAATCAGTAAGATTCATATTTTCTCCTTAGGCAACATTCTACATAGTTTTAAAGTTTTTCAACAACTAGATTATGATAAATTTTTATAATCAAAGATTATTCTAAACATAAGAAAAAGTTGGTGAGGGAAAAGGATGAAGGTATATGGGTTTATAAAAAATCATAAAGGAGTATCTACAGTTATAGCATCCATTCTTACTTTAGCTATAGTTGTAGCATTAGTAGCAGTAGCATACGTCTATATTAACAGCTCTACTTCAAATCTCTCCCCGGAGATCTCAGCGTTTATTACAGTTGATTATAGCAACGGTCAGATCAATATTGTTATGAATTCTGGGGATATGATAAAAAATGCTTTTAAAAATGGTTCATGGTATAATCTAGAAGTTAAAATCAATGGAGCTATTGTAAATACTAGCAATGTCACTTGTTCAACTGGGGATGATTTCTTAGCTGGGAGTAAGATTACTATAACAAAAACTCTTCATAGTGGAGATACGGTATCCGTTATATATAAACCAGCGAATCAGCTACTTAGAGAATACACATATTCCTAAATCTTTGAGTTAAGAATCTTATCGATTAGAGATTCACTACATGCAGCTATTATACTTGTTCTTTCATCTAGATTCAAAGGCATATCTATATCATAACCTCTACGGTTTCTTACTATTCCACCTGCTTCTCTGAGTATTAAAATAGAAGCAGCTATATCAGTTACTCTTAGATATTCTCTACCCATTATATAGAAATCTATTGCACCTATAGCAACCATACTCATCTCCAGAGAAGCTGCTCCAAGAGATCTCACATTATTTTTATCTACAAATTGCAAAGCAAGATCATCTACATTTCTACCTAAATTAAGGCTTGATAAGATACTATTAGAAGGGTGATCCGGGGTAAAAATCTGTTTATTATTAAAATAGGCTCCCCTTTCCTTTTCAGCTATAAATATATCACCAGTTGGAATATTCAATACAATCCCATATTCAACACTATCTAAGGTATCTCTACCGATAGCAAGAGATGTAGCATAGAAGGGTATACCTCTAATAGCATTTCTAGTTCCATCTATTGGATCTAACACCAAAGTATATTCTCCATTCATATCTATATACCCTGACTCCTCGCTGAGTAGATTCACCGGAATCTTAGATTTCCTAATATATCTAATAGCTACATCCTCTGCTATCTTATCTATATATTCTGTTGGTGTTCCATCTGCGCCGATACCAATATTTCTTCCTAGGTTGATATCCTGTGACTGTAAACTTCTAATCTTCCTGGAAATACTCTTCGTTATCCTCAAAGCTAATTCTTTAATCTCTAAATTCATCTTTTCTATCCATCCATATATATTCTACTCCAAATACCATTAGAATACCTATAATTATAAATAAAGCCATGGATATTGAAAAGGGATATATTATTAATTTATCTATAGGTCTTTTTAATCCACCGATCATGATTCCTATTAGAAAGGATAGAGTAACAAACCTATATTTCTTTATAAGGAAGGAGAGCAGATGAGAGAAAGATAGTATACCTATAACCGCTCCTATGAGATAAGCAAATATCGGTGGGAGATAAAAAACCCTCACAGCATTCAACATATAACTATATTGCCCTAATAGCAACATTATAAAAGCACCTGATATACCTGGAAGAATCATAGCGCATATGGAGATAATACCAGACACAAATATTATAGGTAAAGAATGATCTAACTGTATTTTAGATAAACTTAGGAAAAGATAAGAAGATAGAAAACCTAGAAATAAAGATATTAGATAAACTATTCTTTTCTCCTCCAGTCTAATATACAACACTATAGCGGAGGATAATATAAGTCCTAGGAAAAAGGAGTATACATAGATACTATAGTTAGAGAGCAAGAAATGTATAATCTGTGCTAATACTAGAAAAGCTGTTCCTATCCCAAAAATTAGAGGCAATAGAAAATAAAAATCTATTGAATATATAGACTGCTTTACTCTATCAATATACCTCCTATCTGATATAGATAATATAAGATATAGAGGTATCTTTGGATCTATAGATTTGATAGCAAAAACCAATTTATCATAGATACCTGTGATGAGAGCAATAGTTCCACCGGATATACCTGGTATAATATCAGCACTTCCCATAAGTAAACCTTTTAAAAAAAATATTAAAAGATGGCCTTTCTTAGCACTTCTAGACATCCACTTCCTCCTCTCAATTTTAATCCTTAAAATCCTCTTTATTTGATTCTACAAATAAACCAAAACCCTTTTCACCTATAAATTCTCCATCATAGATTACTGGTTCTCCTCTAACAAAGAGATATCTAGGAAAAATTGCATGGAAACCTTCAAAGGGAGTCCAACCACATTTTGAATGCATATCCTCTGATCTAATAATTCTGCTTTCTCTATAGTTTACAACTATAAAATCTGCATCATAACCTATTTTAATACCGCCCTTTGGTGCACCTAATAGCTTTGCTGGATATTCACATATAAGTTGAATAACTCTCCTCAAGGGTATCTTTTCTATCTTAGAGAGATAGAGGAATAAAGGATACATTGTTTCAACACCTGGAATACCAGAAGGTGCTTCATTAAACTCTGTCTCTTTTTCATCCAATAGATGAGGAGCGTGATCAGATTCAAGGTTATAGGCATATCCATTGTGTAATGCATTGAATAGTTTCTCTCTATCACTATACATTCTAATAGGAGGGTTTACTTTAAACCAAGTTTCAGGTTTAGATGTTTTCTCTATACTATCAATATCTAATAGCGCATGATGAGGTGTTATACCATAGCTTATATTCTCAGGTTGATTCTTTAAAAAATCTATAGTTTCAGATGAAGAGATATGACAGAAATGAATAGAATTCCTTATAGAATTAGATAAAACTCTTTTAATAGCCTCTATCTCACAAATAGATGGCCTCGCAGATAGATGATCTCTAAGATTATATTCTATCCTCTTATATTTTTGGAGACATAATTCATCTTCTGCATGAAATAAGATAGGTTTCCCTGTTTCCTCTATTTTCTCCATAGCTTGTTGTAGATAAATAGAGGGTAAACTAAGAGAAGAAGTTGTTTCTCCAAGATATATTTTAAAGCCACTGCAGATTTTACCTAACTCATCAATTATATCGATGTTGCCTGCATTTACACCTGCATAGATTCCAAAATCAATGAAAGAATGTTTTGAAGCTAATTCTTTCTTCTCTAAGAAACCCTCTATATTGGTTGTATTCGGCTTAGTGTTTGGCATATCAAAAAAACAGGAGATACCTCCATATGCGGCTGCCTTGGAACCTGTTATAAAATCTTCTTTATATGTAAAACCAGGTTCCCGGAAATGCACATGGATATCTACACCAGAGGGTATTATGATGCTATGAGGAAATCTTTCTCTTCGATCGCCATCTAAAATTTTTTTGATAGATGTAATCTTCCCATCAGTTATACCTATACAAGCTTCTTGAAAACCTTGCTTTGTATATATATTTCCTTCCACTACTATTTCATCCATGTAAAGGTTTCTCCTCAATTCTACCTCTAGGTTCTATCTCTGTAAATATCTGCCCCGAGAAGGTGTAGAGTTTTGCATCTCTATCAAGCCATGCATCTGGTGGTAACCATGCTTTCATACATGTATTCGCTAGAAATTCTTCTACATCCCAATTCTCTTCAACTGGCACTTGAGGTAATAGTAAACCAGAGTAGCTACCTTTTCTAATGATAAGCCCATCACGACCTATTTTAATCTTAGATAGATATTCTTTAGGATCAACTACGTCTAACAATTTCGGAGGAGTTAAAATAGTTACCTCAACAATAATGTCATCTAATTCTTTCTCGGATAGAGGTGGAAATCTTGGATCTCTAGTTGCAGAAGTAGCTGCTTCAACTAAAGCATCTTGTAGAGGCATAATAGGTTCAGGTATACCTATGCATCCTCTAAGCATATGAGAGGGATATGTATGTATAGTTACAAAAACACCTTGTTTCTCTCTAAATATAGATCCTAGGTCCTCTTTTGGAATAGGATCTTGTTTAACGTATGCCTCAATAACTTTACGTGCAAATTTAACTGCCTTCTCACCCTCTTCGAGATTCATAGATACAGAGATACTGTTGGAAATAAATAAAATTTGGGGAGAGAGTGTTACGTTAGTTATTCTTCTCTTGCCAACAGTATATCAAAGGTTTTTACACCCTCCCCAACATTGACAATTAGATGTCCACTATAAGTATAGGTAACAATTTGACCACTTACATTTACAGGTTGGCTAACAGAAACATTATATGTACCAGGTCTAAGTAATACACTATAGTAACCTGTTTCATCTGATCTAGCAGAGGAAAATCTAGCGGTATTATTTGCGATAGAGCGATCAGGTGCAAATGCAATAGATACATTATATATTGGTATCATATCTTCTTGATCAATAGTTTGACCACTCACATTTACAGGTATATAATCAATTGATACGTTTACTAATTTGGTCTTATTAGATTCAATAGTTACATTTTCTACACCAAAGTATCCAGGTAGTTTTGTAACATTAATCTGATAATCGCCTGGGGTGAGAGATCTAAAGGAATATCTACCTGTAGCATTTGTCACTAGAGAATCAACAAATTTATCAGTTGGAGTAGTTGTATATATAAGATTAACAGTTGCACCTTCTACTTCTTCACCAGCATCATATTCTCCATTATCATTCTTATCAAAGTATATTATACCAGATACATTACCTGGCTTTGGAAGTACTACATCATGGGTTGTGTTGCCCTCCGGCACCTTTATAAGTGTGTTCTCAATTTGGAAGCCATCAGGAGTTAAAACAGCTATCTGATATATACCTGGTAGTAAACCGGAGATGGTATAAGAACCATTTATATCCGTTCTAACATCTCGTATCATATTATAATCATATGTCTCTACTTGTCCTGTTTGGTTATCAAATGAGTTTATACCTCTAACTGCAACCTGTGCATTTGCAAGAGGTTGATCAACAGATGCATTATAACCACTCTCATTTCCCTTCTCATCATATACATAGCCTTTTATTGTCCCAGGTTTAATTTCAATTGTAATGAAACGAGTATTGTTATCAGTATTGCGCATAGCTTCATCTTCTGTTATAGGTGCTAGAGACGTATCATTTTTGCTATTAAACGTTACATTAGTTACAGCAAAAGCATTGACACCGAGTTCAGGATAACGACGGACTTGTATACTTATATTACCAGCAGGCGCTATAACATGGAATGAACCATTTACAGCTAAATCTCTATCATGATCAATTGGAATCTCTCCACCATAGAGAGATACATTCTTTCGAACTACAACTTGTAGATTCTGAGGTTTACCATCAAATAAAATAGTTCCATTGATATAGGCACCTTCATAGTATTTAGCGATAACTACAGCGGTTTTACCAGGGTTACCTTGGTAATATATATATTTTGGATATGGAGAAACATACTCTGCATAGAAATGGCGCATATTAAGACAGGGAATCTGATAATCTGGTTCAGTTTTTACTTTACCTCCACCAACGCCAGAGGATTTCTCAGTTGCAGGACCAATGTATGTTTTATAGAACATCGTATTGAAATATGCATCTTTATAGACTGTTTTTGTCTGTACAACTGGATCGGATCTACTCTCAGCAACTGTCCTATCCTTCCATTCATCATATGTTAATTCTCTGCCACTCTGGGTAACAAATTTAATTTGAATAAAATCATCTTCAGGTACATCACCTTCTCTCATGGCAAGTAGAACTAAACTTTTATCTGCCAAGAAAGAGAAGATATTGAATATCTGTTTATCATATCCTTCAACACCATAGTATCTAATACTTTTACCCGTTACCTTTTGTAGGTCATGATATAGCCAGGTTATATCCTCATCGTCTAATTTATTAGTTAGAAGAGCAGAGGCATCATGATAGACAGCATTCATAGGCCATTGTTCTCCAACTGGATGATCTTTAGCGATCTTATGATCATATGCAAGGGCGATAGGACGCCCATATGAGGGGGATTCCTCTGGATTCTCAACCCATTGAATAATCTTACTGCTATCGTTTTTCCCGAGGTGATCCTCTAAAACATTTTTAACAGACTCTGTGAGTTTACCATCATTATGGAAAACATCTCCTTCAAGTAATCTAATTATCCATATGGAAACAGCTTCTTTCTCACTCGTAGCTGTATGAAAGTTTGCAGCAGGTGGTATACCATCTTGAAAGTTATCAGCAACCGTAGGATGCCCACCTACAGCAACCTCATAAAATCCATAATCCCACCAGGAGATAAAGGCAGGTCTCTCAGCAGGATCTTCTATATCAGTATCCTGTGAAGCAAGCCATGTGTAGGCATCTACCCAATAACCCTCTTTACCGAGACCAGTAAAGAAAGCACCATTAGGTAGATCACCAAAGACCTTTTTCTTCTCTGTGAAAGGCACAGCAGCATCTAATGAAAGATAAGCATTTGGCAAGATAATAATCAAAGCTATGAGAAGTATTCCAAATATATGCATGAATTTAACCCCTCTCTTTAGACCATGTAAACCACCGCCAACGTTGCGTATAACTTTAACCATTTCAGGATAATTGATCTTATCAACTACATACCATGTGAAGTAGCTGCTAAATAATGCAACTAATGGGACTAAATCATTTAGGAAACGACCTGCACTAGCAGATAACCACATTTCTATAAAGAAAACAACTATCAGCAGGAGATGATCCCTACGTTGATTATATCTTATAAATCTATAAGCTATCAACAGGAAACCAGCCCAAGCAATCCAATATAATGCTGGACCAAAGGACATCACCGTTCTACTTATACCATATACATTAGCCTCTGCGATAGTTTGAGATACTTTCTTACCATAAACTCCACCGCCATATATAATAGTCCATATATCCTTAAGGTGAGCAAGAGGAGGGAATATATCTGAGAGAACTGGTATAAAGTAAAGGAATATTAGTCCTGCTACAATAACAAGTAGGATAATAGGTACAGATAAAGTCCAAGGAATTCTCTTTCTATTTAGAATATAACATATAATTCCTAAGATAATTACTCCGGTAATTGTTAACAGAGGGGTATTAAAAACTATGCCATGTTTGGCAGATATCACTGGGAGAGAAATAATATAACCTGTAAATAAAACAAGGAATGAAGAAGTTGCAACCTTTAAATCAATTTTACTTCGATAGATGTCAACAAATATCTGAATTATCGTGTAAGCAAATATAACTACGTATAAAAATTTAGCTTCAACCCAAACCATAGATAAACCTGCAAGGGGCATGCCCCCTAAAAGGGCATATAATCTGGATTTTGTTTTATCAGATTCCTTTAAACTTTTTATAAGAAAAGCATAAGTTAAGAAGAAAAGGAGGAGGTTGAGAGAATCATGATCAAATAAAGTATATGCAGAACCATGACCGGAGCCTAGATGAATTGGAATTAAAGGTATAAATAGAGCAGCTAGGAGGCCTTCTTTTCTACCGAAAACAGTCCTTCCAATAACATATATTGGGAAAACTATAAGCGCTCCAAATAAAGCAGGTATAAACTGCATAGAATAACCTATTGCATCAACCTCGCTCATAAAAGGAGTAAGGAACCTAGCAAAAGCTATAGCAAGCATATTCATAAGTGGAGCTCTACCGCCACTCCTTCCAAGAGGATAATTCAGTAGGGGATCATTATACGAATAATAGGGGTAATGTCCAGGGTTTTCACCATATAATGTTTCCTTAATTAATCTCATATTATAATATGGATCTGGACCGGATAGATAATATTTGGAAAAACCTTCACCAGTAGGATTAAATGGTTCTCCACTTGTTACATTGAAATACGAGTTTAGAAATAAAACTAATAGGAAAATTGCAACTAGAGATAGAGCAATCCACCAGTTTTTAGGTAAAAAGCTTTTTAATGATTTAGCCTCTGTTGTTTTAGCAGATTCAGTTGATTTGGTTTTTTTCACTGCTCTTTTCCGCATTATTCTCACCTTATCTTGATTCACACTTGTAAAAAGATGGTCTTATAAATACCTTACTTACCTTTTAGCATCTCTGCTAACAGTGGAGCAACCTTAACTTTGCTAAAAGGATTAGGTATTGTGTCTGTTGTAACTATCTCATCACATCCAGCGTTTCTTATTTTTTCAATGGCATTACCTGCAAAAACACCATGGATGCAGGCTGCAATAGCTTTCTCTGCCCCCTGTCTTTTAAGTTCCTCTATAGAGGAAGCTATGGTTCCACCTGTAGAAATGATATCATCTACTATAGCTATATTTTTCCCATTTACATCGAGTTTCTTAGGAGTAACTTCTATAGTTATCCCATCTATACGAGTCTTCTCTAGATAGTCTACTTCACATTTTAGGATATCTGCAGCTACTTCTGCTCGTTTCAATGCACCTTTATCTGGTGCAAGAACCATATCTATGTTTTTATCTTTGAGATAATCAGCTATCAATGGAATCGCTGAAGATACCTTACAAGGTATACCAAAGAAATCAGAAATATATTCTTTATGAGGATCGATTGTAACAACGTCATCTGCGTCTATACTAATTATCCTAGCAATAGCCTTAGCGCTTATTGGTTCACCTTCATTGAATTTTCTATCCTGTCTTGCATATCCCATATATGGGATAACAGCCGTTATATTATCTGCATTAGCCTCTCTAGCAGCATTTAGAATTAGAAGCAATTCGATAATACTTTCATCTGGATATGCTGTTTGTATAACTACTATTCTATGCCCCTTTATTTCCTCTGGAATTCGTAAGTATAACTCTCCATCTGGAAATCTCTTACTCACTAAATCTATCAAGGGCATTTTGAGGAGTTTTGATAAATCCTCTGCAATTGATTTTGATCTACTCCCGCCGATTATCATCATGGTTTCATTCACAATAATAAAAATTTAGTTTTAAATTGTTTTCATATCATCGAATACAAAATTTTTATAAACACAGTTGGCTATAGTTCTTCTATTCTGGATGTGGATGTGATGTATATAAAATGGTGGCTAATAATAGCAAGCATAATTTGTTTTACAATTCTTCTTACAATCCCCTCTTTTGGAGAGGAAACAAGCAGTATCTCTGCAGATATAAATATAGATGTTTCAACAGGAACAAATTTTACAACATATATAGATATGAAAGTGGAAAAGATATATCTATCTGCAAGTGAATTAACCTATACAGCTGAGGAGATAGCAGATCTTGCAAATAATAATCCAGAGATACTCGGTGCTATAAAATATGCTCTCAAGGATTTTATTTTAAATCAGCTTAGAGAGAGTTTTAAAGAAGCGAAGATAACGCCTCTAAAAGAACTACCTACATATGAAGACAATCTTTTCCATGATGAATATAAAATAGATTTAACGCCTAAATTTTTTAGTCTAAATGATTCCATCGATATATATAATCTTATAAACGGTTTACTTAACATTGGAGGGATAGTAAATTATTCTTTTCCATTACATGCAGAGGAGGGTTGGAAAAACATCTATAAATTCATATTACCTACTCATCTAACATTTAAAAGAACAACGGGACTAGTTAAAAACAATGAGATAACATGGATCGTAGATAATAAAGATGGATTGATAAATCTTAGAAAGGCAGAACTATCACTTATGTCTAAAAAATCAAATGAATTGAATAAAAATGAAGATGTTTTGATGGTAAATTTTATTTTAAATGCAACAAAACCAGAGAAGATTGGGTTAACCTCAGAGATGCTAATAAAAAACCTTGGGTTAAAAAACTATAGGATATCACCCGATTTCATATACAATATCTCTGGATTACCCGCAGATGGTATAAGATTGTGTGCAAAAAATGGTCTTTTACATTGGGATACAATCTATGAGAGAACATTATCATCTCAGATATATAGAATTAAAAAAGTCTTGGAAAATTCTTCTCTAAATCAATCGATAGAGTTGAACTTCTCATGGGATCCATCCACTACAACAGATTGTAAAAATCCATATAATGTCTCTCATATGGATGAAACACCACCTGTTAAAGGTATTTTAAGAGATGAAGAAATCAATCTAACTATACATAGATTACCCGCAAGAGCAGTATTTGGATTGGTTAATGCTGGAGCGAAAGTAAACCTAAATAATATGGATATAAATTTTGGGGATCATCTAGGAGATATAAAATTACCTTACAATTGTACATTCATTCTACCAGATCATATTTTCATCAATGGAGAGAATCCATATAGATGGAATGAAAATCACTCCCTTAATGGAGAGATGTACTCAGATATAGCCCCTATATATAGTGAAGAAAAAATAGATACTCATATAGATTTCTCAATAGAAGATATGGATCTCAATCTACTGAGTTTCTTCTCAGGTAGAACAGAGATTTCAACTGGATTGTATCTTGAAGAGAAAGAAAATCGAAGTGTATCGAAGATTCCATATACATTTCATATACCAAGCGAGATAAATATATCTCTTCTAAATTCTGATGCTTTTAGAATATGCATAGAAGAAGGAGTATTTAAGGAAAATGAGGTTAAAACATTTTTAAATGATGAAGCAAGTTTATTTAAAATTCTGATAGAAGAGATACTACCTGGTGCAGATATAAACGTTAAATCAAATGTAGATAAATTTCAGGAATCGTTGAAATGGGATGAAGATATCTCTATTATGGATGGAAATAAGCCCATAAGTATTATTTCAACCTCTCATGTAACATATCCCCTCTCGTTTAACTTCTCAATTATACCTCCTTCTTTTAAAGTTTTACCATGGAATCTAACCCTAAGAGGCATCAGAGATCAAAACGTTACATATAGATTGATATTCCCAGATGGAATATATGTAATGGCTAATGATTCTCTAGGCAAAACATCTACAAAGAAAATTGGAAATCATTATCTAATTGAGATTAATTTCAACAAAGAAGAAGCAAACTCCACAGATTACATCTCTATCAAAATGCAACCTTCCTTATTATTTATAATAGGCTTATTTTCACCTTGTCTATTAAGTATAATAGTAGCCTCTATATTGTTTATACTAATATACATTCTAAGGAGGAAGAGGAGAAGAATATATCCCTCTCAAGAACAACAAAGATACGAAGAGCAGGAGTATTATATACCTCCACCTCCTCAGAATCTAAATAGATAGGGTAGGAAAGATGCTGCTTTAAGAGGATGATTTCTAATCATATATCTAACTAGTTTAGAGGGATAATCAATATCACCGTATTTAGATATAGTTTCTAGAATAATCGGTTGATCGATTTTACGAAGTATAGCATCTATTTTATCGTCAGTAAGTTTCAAAAAAACATTCCTTAATTTCATGTCAAAGAGTAGCTCGCGACCTATATCTTTCATCCAAGAAAGATGATAATTCTGCAAAGCCTTCTCTATAAGCACAGGGGTCTTTAAATCAACTGCTCTACTAATAGCATCTATACAATATTTCGCTGCTGATAAACCTGGATAGAGTCCTCCACCAGATGTTGGTTTAACTTGTGCTGCAGCATCTCCAACTAGAAGGATATTTGATTTAACAGTTTTTTTAAGAGGGCCTAGAGGAATTATACCTCCGGTATAATTAATAATAGTGGATCTCTCAGTACCTCTCTGAACTTCTGGATGATTTAAAAGTTTATCAAGATAATGTTTTGGAGGAAGTTTATCTCTATTTACACATAAACCAATACGTGCCTCTGTTCCCCTAGGAGTTATGGGTATAATCCATGCAAAAAATCCAGGTGCAATATTTAATCCAAGGAATATTTCAACATAATTTGGATTGAATGATGTATCCAAAAGATTTACACCTATACATTTGAGATATTCCATAGGTTGAGGGAAATTAAAAACGCGTCTTACAATAGAAGCTGCACCATCTGCTCCAATTAAAAATCTGCTAGATAATTCTTCCTTAGATGTTTTAATTTTAATCTCATCATTGTAGGATCTCATCTCCTCTACTTTATTGTTTAGAAAAACATCTGCACCTTTCTCAATTGCATAATTCATCATAGCTTTGTCAAAAGCTATACGATCTATAGCTAAAGCATGGATTCTATCTCCTCCAATAGAAAGTTTGTAACCAAGAGGGGAATGGATAACAGCTCCTTTAATTCTATTTAAAACTAGATTTTCAGATGGAAAAGGTGTTAGTGAGAGAACACGAGATGTAACAAGACCTGCGCAGTGTAAAGGTAAACCAACGTTCTCATGTTCTTCAAAAACAACTGTGTTTACACCTCTCTCAGCTAATCCTCCAGCTACGAGAAGACCTATAGGACCTCCACCTACTATACCTACTGTATATCTCATGAGAATATAGATAACAGCAAAGGTTTATAATAGAATTGAGGATTCACTTCTAGTGGGAGAGATAAAGAGTGGTTTTAGTTAATATTGCATCTAAGAAAAAAAAGGAGGAAGGCACATCTAAAGAAGAAGATTTAATATGTCGTTTTGTCGTAGATGGAGCAGGTAGAGAAATAGGGGAAAGCATAACCCTTAAAGAGGATATACTAATAGTTAAAAAAGGAAAAAAATTCCTTGGCATACCGGTTAAACATATTGAGGATAAAGGAAGTACTCTTTTAGTAAAGGGATTAATAGACTTAGAAAAAGCAGAGGAACTAGGTGAGAGATGGCTTAAGAAAGAGGGATTCGATGGATTTTGAATACAAGATGGTTATAGTTGCAAGGGAAGATCTAAAGCTTTCACCAGGAAAACTAGCGGTACAGGTAGCCCATGCAGCGGTTGTCTGTACATTGGAAACAAAGAAAACTAACAGAAAATGGTTTAGGAGATGGATGGAAGAAGGCGCAAAAAAAGTAGTGGTTAAAGTAGATTCTCTTGAAGATTTCTTCACTCTAAAAAAGAAAGCAGAGGAATTAAAGATTACTTACTGTATAGTATCTGATGCTGGTTTAACAGAGATCCCACCGGATACAAAAACAGTTATGGGCTTCGGACCAGCACCTGCTTCAATAATAGATCAAATAACTGGAAATTTACCCCTTCTATAAAGAAAAATAGAGAGATTAGAAAGGTTATTGATGTCTCCTTCTTTTCAATAGAATAAATGAGGCTCCAACTGCAGCTATAAACACTAGTGCTTCGAAACCAGGTGTTCTCGGAGGAGTTACACCTCCGTTACCATTTTCTCCGCCGGTACCTTCATTACCGCCACCTGCACCTTCATCGCCACTAGTATTATCATTATTGGTAGAAGAACCTCCGCCGGCGTTTTGTTCTCCCCACCAAGGGGAATGTTCATTTGGTATCCAATCACCCCACCATTCACTAAAAGTATCACCAGGAGATATATATTCTGCAGCATAACCCCAGAGATCTATATTGCTATAATCTGTTCCAACTACGGTGAATGTACAAGAAATAGTGTCACCTGTAGCCTGTATATCCGAGGTTTGATTAAACTGTCCACTATACCCATTTCCACTCATAGCAAAACCATATCCTGAGCCGTTACTCCAATACATCCAGTAGTTTGCATCTGAGGTATTGAGATAAGCCCAATATCCAACTAACTCAGAGTTTTGTATTGTACCAGATACTTTAAGATTAATCGTTAATTTATCTCCATTTAATGTATAAGATAGCTCAGTTATATCAATCTCAGGTTTATTACCTATGTTATACTCCCAACCCCAGGAGGTTGCAGTAACCCTCCAATGTGCTACATCACCAGTTGGATCTGATATTGCTTCAGCTGATGCGAAACCGCCTAAGAATATAAACGCTGATAGAGCAGCTATAAGAATCTTATTTCTTTTTTTCATATTTGCACCTATTTATTTCCTTATGCGACTCCTTTAAATGCTAAGTACTTATTAAATATATCGGAGAGAGATCAAATGGAAAAACTATGGGAAACCAAAATATTTTTATCATTAACTTTGTTTTATGCATATCTATCCGGTGGAGGATGATGAGGATGAACGAGGTATTGAAAATGATCGGTAATAATGCTGGGAAGATATGGAGGGTTCTAGACAGAGATGGACCCCAAGTTAGATCTAAGATTTTAGAGAAAACAAATCTCACAGAAGATGAGTTTTATGGTGCAATAGGTTGGCTTGCAAGAGAGAATAAAATTCGAAAGGAGAAGAGAACATATACGTTAGGTGAAACTAATTTAACGGAGAAAATAGGGACAGATGCAGGCAAGATATGGAGGATACTTGGAACTAGAACGGATATGGATGTATCTTCTATAGCTAGATTATCTAATATTAAAAAACAGGATTGTTATTCTGCATTAGGATGGCTTGCAAGAGAGGGAAAGATTACAGCTAAGATAATGGTTAGAAAAAAATAGTTTCAATGGGATGGAAAAATTAGTATAATAAAATCTTCTTCCTTCTTGATATAATGAAAGTGGAGATTAGATTACTTGGTATTGACGACGCTCCCTTTTCCTTTAGAGAGGATAAAACTCTTGTTGTTGGCGTAATAATGCGTGGAGGGGCGTACATAGAAGGGGTTTTAAGGAGAGATATATCGATAGATGGTTTAGATTCAACAGAGGCATGTATAGATATGGTATTAACTACTAGACATAGAAAACAGTTGAGAGCTATGTTATTGGATGGAGTATCTCTAGGGGGGTTTAATATAGTAGATATTGAAAAGGTTTTCAATGAAACAGAGGTGCCTGTTATTACAGTCACTAGAGATAAACCTGATTTTGATAAAATAAAATCTGCATTGAAAAAACATTTTTCTGACTGGGAGAAACGTTTTGATATGATATCTAAAGGTTCATTGCATGTTATTAAAACATCCTATAATCCCATATATGTTAAATGCGCTGGTATCTTAATTAGTGAGGCAAAAGAGATAATAAAGATTTCAACTATACGAGGGGTTATACCTGAACCTATTAGAGTGGCGCATCTCATTGCCTCTGGTATAAAGAGAGGTGAATCATATGGTAAAGCATAAAGCAAAGGTTGATGAGAGAGAATGTTTATCATGCGGTGGATGTATATCTGTATGTCCTGTAGATGCGGTTTTTATGAAAAATCTGAGAGCTTTTGTTGATCAAAGTTTATGCATTGGATGTAGTATATGTGTGAATACCTGTCCAATTGGAGCAATTAGTTTGGAGGAATAATAATGAGGTATGATGTAATAGTTGTTGGTGCTGGTCCAGCTGGGAGTGTCACTGCTAGATTTGCCGCTAAGAGAGGAGCTAAGGTGCTTCTATTGGAACGTAGAGCAGAGATTGGTATACCTGTATTATGCGGAGAGGGGGTAAGTCAAAGGATTGATAAATGGAATATATTGGAGAGTAAAAATTGGATTGCAAACAAATTGGATGGTGCAAAGATTTTTTCTCCTGATGGTACGAAGGTTACTTTATCTAAGGAAATGGCGGGTAATGAAACAGGGTATGTAATCTATAGAGATGTTTTTGATAAAGAACTCGCTCATCTTGCAGGTAAAGCCGGAGCGGAGGTTATGTTAAGATCAGAAGTCATAGGGTTAGTTAAAGAAGGGGATAAAATCAAAGGTGTTAAGGTAAGGAGGATGAAAGAGGATTTTGAGATTGAAGCAGATATAGTAGTGGGAGCAGATGGAGTAGAATCAAAGATTGGTAGATGGGCAGGGATTGATACTACTGTTAAACCAAATGATTTAGAAACATGTGTTCAATATACCTTCTCTAATGTAGACTATCCAACAGATTATGGAGAGTTTTATCTAGGTAAAAAGATTGCACCTGGAGGTTATATCTGGGTTTTTCCAAAGGGTGACGGTGTATTCAATGTGGGGATAGGGATTCTTGCAAATTTTAGCAAACCAGGTCTAGCATTGAAGTTACTTAATGCGTTTATTGAAAAAAAACTACCAGATTTTAAAAAAGGCATTCCTTTGCGTTTACTTGCAGGTGCAGTACCAGTTGCAAAACCAGTGGAAACAGTGAGGGACAACCTTCTATTGGTTGGAGATGCTGCTAGGCATGCTGATCCCATAACAGGAGGGGGGATAACAACTTCATTGGAAGGCGGGAGGATAGCGGGAGAGGTTATTGGAGATGCTGTAGAGAAACAACGTTTCGATAGAGAGAGACTTGCAGAATATGAGAAGAGATGGAAAGAAGCTTTCGGGCAGAAACTACTTAGAAATTATATGGTTAAAGAGATAATGTTAGATTTCGATGATAAAACCCTTAATATGTTAGCGGATTCCTTGAAAGATTATAGTTTTGAAGAATTCAGCACTTTGAGTTTATTAAAAGCATTGGTGTTGAAACATCCAACGTTACTTATGAAACTTAAACCTCTAATTAAGCTATCAGAGAAGAAGATGGAGAAGAAGATATGAAATGGGGTATTGTATGTAGTTCAAATGTTAAGAAATCTTTTTCTGTTGCAAGAGAGGTTTATCAATTTTTGTTAAAACATGGAGATGTTTTCCCGGAGAAAAGTTTTGCAGAGAAGATGAATTTATCAGGATATGCATTATTGGATATAAATAAAAAAAGTGATATTGTAGTTACAGTAGGTGGGGATGGGACGATCCTTAGAACGTTAAGGGAAGTTGAGAAACCTATTTTCGCTATTAATTCTGGTGGGATGGGTTTTTTAGCAGAGGTAGAAGCAAAGTATGCTATCGAGGGATTAGAGAGGGTTATAGAAGGTAAATATAATGTTGAAGAGAGAGCTAAACTAAAGGTTATACTTGATAATAGGCGTTTACCTGATGCTGCTAATGAGGTCACCCTTCAAACGGGCAGGATAGCTAAGATAATGTATATGCAGTTATTTGTAGAAGATGAGTTATTTGAAAATCTAGGTGCAGATGGAGTAATTATAGCGACACCAACAGGTTCAACAAGTTATTCTCTCAGTGTAGGAGGTCCTATTATGGATCCAAGTGTGAACGCTATGATAGTTGCACCCCTTGCTCCTTTTCGTCTATCAGCTAGGCCATGGGTTATACCTTTAAATAAAAAAGTTAAAGCAAAGGTTTTACCTAAGAGTAAGGAAACAAAATTGGTGATAGATGGAAACTATACAGAGGATGTATCCCCTAAAAATACTATGATAGTAACTGGTTCAGAGAAGAAAGCAAGGTTTATAAGATTCGGAGAAACATTTTATCAGATGGTTAGATTGAAACTAGTGAGATAGAAATGTTATGGAAAAAAGAGAAACCTAAGATTACATGGAAGATTACACGTGGTTGTCTATCCTTAATTTTTGAGAGTGCAAAAGCAACATATCCAAAAGAATTTGCAGCATTATTAAGAGTATACCCTGAGGCAAAGGATACTATATCAGAGCTCGTATTATTACCGGGTACGATATCTGGTGATGCTCACGCTATTTTTAGAATGCATATGCGTCCAATTGATTTTAGTATAGTAGGTACCATCCATAGTCATCCATCTACCTCTTGGTTTCCCTCTAGAGCAGATCTACAGTTATTTAGGAAATATGGACGTATACATATTATAGTAGCATATCCCTTTAATGAGAATACCTGGGGAGCGTATGATTATAATGGTTCATCTGTAGAGGTAAAGGTTATTTAACCATCTCTACTTTTAGAAAAATTGTGGAATAGGGATGACAGGGAGTTGGATTGATATAATCATATTTGCTCCACTTGCTCCAATTAGTGGAGTTATACTTTTCTGGTTTCTACAATTAGTATTTATCGAGAGTGAGAAATATTTTCTATCTAAAATCAAAGATAGACATATTGCCTTATGTAGATTCACAAACTTTCTAGGAGTATTCTTTCAAACGATATGTCATGCTTTAGGATACACTGTGACAGGTAGCGGCATATCAGAGTTTTATCTAAGCGTACATTATGGTAAAGTTGCTCCAAAACGTAAGAGGGAAGGTTTCTTCGAGTGGTTTTCCAATGGATTCCTATTTATAGGACCGTTTTTTATACCATCCCTCCTCTTGCTTTTAACACTATTTTTTCTAATACCATCTGGATTTCATTTTACTATACAACATGAATATACATTCTCTGAGAGTTTAATCAACTTCGGTGCCAATCTATATATGTTTTCAAGGAGTTTCATAGGTTTCCTTGTAACAATAGATCTATTTCACCCTGCGCATATAGGTTTCTGCATCCTATTTTTATTAATCGGACTTGGGATACGACCGAGTTATATAAAACAGGAGAAAAAAAGAGAGAAAATAGATATGCTGTATGACTTGAGAAATATAAAGAATTACCTACTAAATAAGCCTCTATATGGATTAATTTTCTTTATAACCTCATACATCTTCTTCTATATCTCCTTTCTATTGCATTCAAATTGGTATCTCTCTTTCTTCTCGATATTAGGTTGGCTATCGATTATAGCGATAATCTCTATACTAGTAGCTCATCTACTTATATTTATGATAAGAATAACGGATAGAATACCATCTATATGGAGGTACATGCCATATATAATAATGATAGTTTCTTACATTGGTATGCGTGTATTCTTTTTATTTATACCTCTGGAGCATTCAAAGAGTTTATCCTTACTAGGTATGTTTATATTAACCATTATAAGTACATGGTTTATTCTTAAAAGAGAAACCAATAAGTTTAAAACCATTATAGATATGGAAAGTCTAAGGGATTTAGATGGATCAAGATGAATTATTAGAGAATGAGAGAGTAGAAAGGATTCTATCGCCCCATCCTTTATCCTTTATGAAACTACAATCTCTATGTATATTTCTATTGATATGGGGTATACTGATAGGATGGTTTGCCAATTTCTCAGAGTGGTGTAACAGTTGGTTTAACGGTTTTATTCAGATTATACTTGTATGGAGCATAGTTTTACTTATATGGGGTATAATAGCATCTCTAGTTACCATTAGATGGCGTATCTTTTTCTTATATCTTGGAGTTGTATTGGTTGGCATTCTATTGATAATATGGCAGAATTGGCAGAGTATAACAGGGATTGTAATACCATATTACACTATATTTGTCTCGATTATCGGATTCTTACTAGTAGAGTTATATCGTAGATCACATAAGTATATCATATCGAATCATAGAATTATCTTCAAAGGTGGAGTACTAACGAAGGAGGAGAGGACATTGAGGTATGATAAGATTTCAGATATAAACTATAAACAAGGTATATTAGGGCAAATCTTTGGATTTGGAACAGTTATCCCTATAAGTCAATCTGGTTTTGGTTTAGGTAGTGATAGTACTTTTGCTGCAGGAGGAGTCGCAGTAGGTAAAACCAGGGCAAAGTTTTTTGGATTAGCAGGAGGTGAGAAGGAAGTACAAACGCCTCGAGCTAGGAGTTACTATGAATTACATGGAGTATACCCTTTCAAGGAGATAAAAAAGCTTGTAGAATCATTAGTACAAGGTAGCGTTATAACACAGTATCAACAGGAACAAGTTGAGTTTCAAAGGGAACAGGTGGATATACAGCGGGAGATGCGTGATCTATTGAAAAAACAACTGGAGTTACCAGGGGATTTATCTATCAACAATGTTGAAGAAGAATCGTCAGAGGAAGAGGAGGAATAGATATATTTAAATTCTATATTTTTATTTCCAGGAGAAGCTATGGTACCAAGAAAGGTTTTCTTCACTAAAGGGGTAGGTAAACATAAACATGAATTGCAATCCTTTGAACTTGCGCTTAGAAGCGCGGGTATAGAAAAATGTAACCTAGTTAATGTATCTAGTATTATACCTCCAAATTGTAAGATTATTCCAAAAAATATTGGTGTATCACAATTAAAACCAGGTGAGATAACATACTGTGTGATGTCTAGAAATAAAACTAATGAACCTAATCGTCTAGTTGGAGCAGCTATAGGAGTTGCAATTCCAAAGGAAAAGAATTCCTATGGGTATATATCAGAACATCATAGTTTCGGAGAGGTGAGTAAGAAACTCGGTGATCATGTAGAGGATCTAGCAGCTACAATGCTCGCTATGACCCTTGGATTAGATTTTGATCCAGATAAAGCATGGGATGAACGTAAACAAGAATATAAGATGAGCGGTAGATTCGTTAGAACTCAGAGTATCGTTCAAACAGCTAGGGGAGATAAAAATGGACTATGGACAACAGTTATAGCTGCCGCAGTTTTTCTACCATAAACTAATATTTTTTTGAAGATTAGAAGAGTTTTAATAGGAGATAGTGTTGTATCCATGATATTTACTATAATTTGAGGTGAAAAGCTCAATGGAAGAAGTATTTGTTAAATGGTTTGAGGAACTAGGAATCCAAGATGTCCCTCTGGTAGGAGGTAAAAATGCTTCTTTAGGCGAGATGATAAGAAACCTTAGTTCAAAAGGTGTAAATATCCCATCTGGTTTCGCTATAACTGCATATGCATATAAATATACAATAGAGAAGGCAGGTATTGACCAGAGGATTAGAGAGATTCTATCAGATCTTGATACTCATGATGTCAATAATCTAGCTGAGAGGGGACGTAAAATCAGAGAGCTCATTAGAAATACTCCTATTCCGCAGGAACTAGAAGAGGAGATAAGAAGATATTATAGAGAGATGGAGAATAGATATGGTAAAAACGTTGATGTAGCTGTTAGAAGTAGTGCAACCGCTGAGGATCTACCTGATGCTAGTTTTGCAGGGCAACAGGAAACCTATCTAAATGTTCGAGGAGAAGAAGAACTTTTAGCTAAAGTCAGAGAATGTTTTGCATCTCTATTTACAGATAGAGCGATATCATATAGAGTGGATAAAGGTTTTGATCATTTCAGTGTGTATCTCTCTGTTGGAGTGCAAAAGATGGTTCGCTCTGATTTAGCAGCATCTGGAGTAATGTTTTCTATAGATACAGAAAGTGGTTTTAAAGATGCTGTATATATAACAGGTGCATATGGACTTGGAGAGAATGTTGTACAAGGTACAGTGAATCCAGATCAATTCTATGTATTTAAACCGACTTTGAAGAAAGGGTTTAAAGCAATTGTTGAGAAAAAACTTGGTTCTAAAGAAAAAAAGCTAGTATACAATGAGCAAGGTGGAACACAACAACAGGAGGTAAACGAGGAGGATAGAAATAAATTTGTTTTAAATGACGATGAGATACTTAAACTTGCTAATTGGGCTTGTATAATAGAAGAACATTATAATAAACCTATGGATATAGAATGGGCTAAAGATGGGATTACCGGAGATCTATTTATAGTACAAGCTAGACCTGAGACTGTACATTCACAGCGTGATGTAGCGAAACTGCAAACGTATGTACTTGAAGAAAAGGGCAGATTAATCGTTCAAGGTGAAGCTGTTGGAACAAAGATTGGACAAGGAGAAGCTAATATAATTGAGGATGTAAAGGATATAAGTAAATTCCAGAAGGGTCAGGTTTTAGTTACGGATATGACTGATCCTGATTGGGAGCCAATTATGAAGATTGCAAGTGCAATAGTTACCAATAAAGGTGGTAGAACTTGTCATGCAGCTATAATATCTAGGGAACTTGGCATACCTTGTGTTATAGGTGCAGGAGATGCAACTTCTAAGATTATGCAAGGTTCAAAGATTACTGTTGATTGCTCTGAAGGCATAGGGAATATATATGAGGGATTGCTAAAATATAGGGTAGATGAGATAAAATTGGATACAATACCCAGAACAAAAACACAGATCATGATGAATGTTGGCGTACCAGAAAAGGCTTTTCAACAAGGTCAAATCCCTAATGATGGAGTAGGTTTAGCTCGAGAAGAATTTATTATAAACTCTCATATAGGTATACATCCTCTTGCAATATTAGAGTATGAGAAACTTAAACAGCTTGCACCTGAGAATCCTGAGATAGCGGAGATAGTTAATAAGATAGATGAGAAAAGCGCAGGGTATAATGATAAGATAGAGTTTTTTGTAGATACATTAGCTAGAGGTATATCTAAAATCGCTGCAGGGTTTTATCCAAATGATGTCATTGTTAGATTATCTGATTTTAAAACAAATGAATATGCAAATCTAATCGGTGGGCATCTCTATGAACCGGAGGAACATAACCCTATGATAGGTTGGAGAGGAGCTTCTAGATACTATGATGAGAAGTTTAAACCAGCTTTTGGATTAGAATGCAGAGCGATTAAAAAAGCTAGAGATGAAATCGGTCTTACAAATATCAAGGTAATGGTGCCCTTCTGCCGTACACCAGAGGAAGGTAGAAAGGTTATAGAAGTCATGCAAGAGTATGGTTTAAGACAAGGAGAGAATGGATTAGAAGTATATGTAATGTGTGAGATACCCTCTAATGTAATCGTTGCAGATCAATTTGCTGATATATTCGATGGGTTCAGCATTGGATCAAATGATCTAACGCAGCTTACCCTAGGATTGGATAGAGATTCTGATCTAGTTGCACATATCTTTGATGAGAGAAATGAAGCTGTAAAAAGATTAGTCGCCCAAGTTATTGAAACAGCACATAAACATATTCCTAGGAGGAAAGTAGGCATATGTGGACAAGCACCTTCTGATTTCCCAGAGTTTGCAGAATTCCTAGTGGAATGTGGTATAGATAGTATATCATTGAATCCAGATACTGTTGTTAAAACCCGTTTGAAGATAGCAGAGGTGGAAAAACGTATGCAACAACAAAGAGAAGAAGAGGTTATCAGCTAATCCTCCTTTTCTAACTTTTTTTGAAAAGTTTTTATGGTTAAACCTTTTTCTTTTTTATCATGGAGATTATAGCTTTGATTCATATAAAGAAACATAGAATAGTTTCTAGTTTAACAGTTGAACAATTAAAGGATATACAGTTTGGAGGGAAAAAAACTTATGTATTAGATGGTGATGGGATTTTAAAAGATAAACCAAATGTATCTCTATATCAACAGATGGCTAGATACCATGAGATATGGGTTGATGCTGGTCCTAGAAATTTAGGTGACCTAGTTGATATAATTATAGCTGGAGCAAATATAGTAATTATTAGAATAGATAGATGGCTTGATTTTAATATAGATGAGATTAGGGAACTAACAGATACCCCTGTATATTTAATGGTTAAACCTACTGAGGAGGATAGATATGAGATGAAAAATCTTGCTTCACTGGCTGATGGATTAGTTTTGTTTACATCTTTTGAAGATATACGTAAGAATTTTGTGATAGAAGGGGTGCTTAGAGATTTATCTAAAGATAATAAAGTCTATGCATATGAAGATAAACCTGAGTATATTAGATCATGGGAGAGTATCGGTGTAAAAGGTTTACTAGTAAATATTGATAATTTAAAGGAGTTTAGAGAATATGGAAGCTGAAGCTAGGAGGATAATTGCATCTGTATTCAAAAAAAGCGGTAAAAAGAAGTTGTCATCCTCAGATTTCTTCCTTATATTATCTATGGATTTAGGATGGTTTCCACCTGCAGAAGCTAAAAAATTTGTTAAATGGGCTGAGGAAAACAATTTATTGAAAAAAGATGAAGAAGATATATTGATCCCTACCTTTGATATTAAAACAATTGATATCCCCATTGATTTTCAACCTTCTATGAAGAAATGGAAAACTGAGAGGAAACCTCTTAGAGAGAGAATATTGGAATACATAGAGAAGAATAGTAATATAGAGGATATAGATGAAAGAATTAAAGAGATAATGGAGGATAAGAAGATATTTTTTGAAGTAGCAGCATTATTTGTTGGTATAAATCTCAATTTAGATATGGGAAGGTTTTTTAGCGAAGTAGAACAGTTTATCTTACATGAGGAAGTAGAGGGTTATGGGTAGTAAGAGTACACCCATACAGTGACTCCGTCTAACACCCCAGGAGATTGGGAGTAGACCTATAAAGGTTGCTACTAGTAATACTAGGAGTCCATTTAAACCTGTAAATAGAGAAACTAGTATTATTATAATAACTATAGTTGCAACTACCAAAGGTTGATATGGGATGCCTGTGAAACGCTGAGCGAAGATTTTACCTATAAAAATAGTGAAGAAATAACTTAGTGTTCCACTGAAGAGAAGAGATGCCATTAGATATACTAGATTTAAAGGTATGTTCATTGTATTCCATTCTTCTATAGGTATAAGCTGCTGGATAGCTAGAGCAGCTCCACTCCTCGCTTTGAGAATTATAAATAAAACTAGTATCACAGAGAAAGCACAAGCAGTATTTACCGCTGACAAAGTTACAATTGTTTGTCGTCTACTGGATTCGCCTCTTATATTCATAGCTAGTATTGTACCAGTGGCAGAGGTTATACCAGGTATTATAGAAACTAGTATTCCAGCTAATGAACCTGTGATAATAGATAGAATAGAGGATTTCTTCTCCTTCTCTTCGATTTCAACATCTTCAATAGTCTGAGTTGGTATAGTTGGTTTTGTTAAAGCAGATGTAAGTAGAGTTGGTAATCCAAATAGTCCTGCTAACGCAGGGAATAACACAGGTGCAGGTAGCCCAATGGGTGATGCCACTGGGAAATCTAATATCATCAATCCGAATATTCCTGATATTATAAATACTATAAATGCAAATATTATTCCTAGAATAGAGGGTATTACACCTTTATCTGTGAAATCTGTTATTCTTCCTTTTTCTGTTGCAATCATTAAAATGGTGATGGCTATCAATATATAACCCATTATTTCATGTAAAATATTATACGAGTTAAAGGGAGAATCTATTATAAAACGCATTGGTAGTATTAGCAGTATTGAGAATAATATTGCTCCATAACTCCCTAGAGCCGAGAGAGCAACTGCTTCATATCCTTTTCCTTCTAATAGTAGACTATGTGCTGGTAGTAGTGTTAAAGCTGAATCTTCATCGGGTGCACCGAGGA